>OLGY01000193.1_pt1 | contig 51629 bp, 38 predicted proteins | sample 1605951 | NCBI WGS metagenome assembly OLGY01 (sample SAMN03283280) | human gut metagenome | biome: human-associated habitat; material: feces | host: Homo sapiens | place: Peru | collected 2012
CGGAAAATTCTGCCCTATAAATATATTCTGTTTTGTATTTTACTAATGCCCCTCCGCTTGATATTAAAACATCGGGCATTAATTCATTTAAAAATACCAAAGAGTTTTGCTCACTTCTGGAAGTGGAAACACCTATCAATATATCATTTTCCCTGCATTTTTTTAGAGCTGATAATGTTCTGGTTGATATTGTTTTGTCACTCTGTAATAAAGTTCCGTCTAAATCAAATAAAAGAAGTTTGCATTTCTTCATATCATTTTTTCCTTTTCATTCTTCTCAATAATTACATTTGCATCAATTACTCCACCCACAAATAGAGCCAAACTAGAGTCATTTGATAAAACAAATGCCGGAAACCTGCATAAATACAGGCTTTCGGCATTTTAGTCCGTTATTCAAACTCAATCGTCCCAGGTGGTTTGCTCGTCAAATCGTAGAATACTCGATTGACTCCTCTTACCTCGTTTATGATTCGGCTCATGACTGTCTGGAGCACCTCGAATGGTATCTGTGCCGATTCGGCGGTCATGAAGTCGATGGTGTTGACGGCACGGAGTGCAACGGCGTAGTCGTAGGTGCGCTCGTCACCCATGACGCCGACTGAACGCATGTTGGTGAGCGCGGCAAAGTACTGGTTAGGCATCCAGGAAGGGGCAGTGCCGTGCTCGCTTCTGTAGGCTTCGACAGCCTTGTCAACCTCATCGCGGTAGATTGCATCGGCATCCTGAACAATGCGGACCTTCTCAGCGTTAACCTCGCCGATGATACGGATTCCGAGACCCGGACCAGGGAATGGCTGACGGAATACGAGACGTTCAGGTATTCCGAGTTCAAGACCTGCCTTGCGGACCTCATCCTTGAAGAGGTCGCGGAGCGGTTCGATGATTTCCTTGAAATCCACGAAATCAGGAAGACCGCCTACGTTGTGGTGGGACTTGATTACCGCGGATTCGCCGCCGAGACCTGACTCAACGACATCCGGATAGATTGTTCCCTGTGCGAGGAAATCAACGGCACCGATTTTCTTAGCCTCCTCCTCGAATACACGGATAAATTCTTCACCTATAATCTTGCGCTTGCGCTCAGGCTCCGTGACACCTGCGAGCTTGCTGTAATATCTCTCCTGAGCGTTGACTCTTATAAAGTTGAGGTCGAACTGACCTGAAGAACCGAATACAGCCTCAACCTCATCGCCCTCATTCTTTCGAAGAAGACCGTGGTCTACGAATACACAGGTTAACTGCTTACCGATTGCTCTTGAAAGAAGACCTGCTGCAACGGAGGAATCAACACCGCCTGAGAGGGCGAGTAAAACCTTACCGTCACCGACCTTTGCACGAATATCCTTGATTGTATTTTCGACGAAAGAATCCATCTTCCAGTCGCCGGCACAGCCACATACATTCTTTACATAGTTTTCAAGCATCCTGGTACCCTCAACTGTGTGAAGTACCTCAGGGTGGAACTGGATTGCGTAGAGATTCTTTGCCTCATTCTGTGCGGCAGCAACAGGGCAGTCAGCCGTATGTGCCACGATTCTGAAGCCCGGAGCAATCTTTGATATATAGTCAAAGTGGCTCATCCAGCAGGATGTAGCATTGATGTCACGCTTGTGGTCATCGCATGTGATTCCGGCGATGTCAGATGCCGGAGTTCCGACTCCGTTAAATAAAGGTGATGTTGTATCAACGAACACCTCCGTCTTACCGTACTCACGCACAGGTGCTTTCTCAACCTTACCTCCGAGAACGTGCATCATAAGCTGGGCTCCGTAGCACAGTCCAAGTACAGGTACTCCAAGATTAAAAAGCTCCTCCGTGCAGGTTGGTGCTCCCGGCTCATAACAGCTGTTAGGACCGCCGGTAAGAATAATGCCCTTCGGGTTCATCGCTTTTATCTTCTCGATGTCCGTCTTGTATGAGTATATCTCACAGTATACGTTACATTCTCTGACACGTCTTGCAACAAGCTGGTTGTACTGACCGCCAAAGTCAATAACGACTACCATTTCTCTGCTCATTTTGTATCCTCCTGTATATTTTTTGAAACAGATAGGCATTTCTGCCTGCCGGCAGCCACGCACTATGTCCATTTATAAATTTATTACATCTTATAATAACTGTGATTTTCTTGTTCTCCTGACTCTCAAAATCACAATATCCGTTCGTCAGTCGTGCTGTCACCCTGCTGCCGAACTTATTATATAATACAATAAACCAACATCTTTATCAAGGGAAACAAAGGATTTATTTTATAAAATAAATGAGTTCAAGTCGTGAACCTGATTACATACATTTACATATATAACAGCATGGCATACGAATCTTACCGTCTCCATTCAAAGTTTCCCCTGCCCTCTCCACTCGGCTTTATCCAGTTCATAGTAATCGGCGGTGTATTCATATCCATCCCATTTCCTCACCTCGTCCCTGCTGTGTGAGTATTTAAAGCCAAGTGCCTTACACACTGCCGCCGAGCGTGCATTTTCATGGAAACATCCGTAAACGAATTTTGTACCTCCGAGCTGTTCAAAGACAAGCTTTACCAATGCGGTCGTGATTTCATTGCCATAGCCTTTATTCTGGCATTTTTGCGCCACGCATATTCCGCACTCCTCGAACACGCCGTGTGTCTCCTCCTTAACCCCGCAGAAACCGACCGCTTCGTCATTTTCTTTCAGGCAGACAAAAAATGCGTCGAAGGTCTGCTGAAAACATATCGTCCTGCGAAGTCTTTCCTCCGCCTCATCCATTGTGTACGTCGGCTGCCACAGCATAGTTGCGGCAATTTGTTCATCCCGCCAGACATTGTTCCATATATTATAGAGGTCGGACTCTCTTGCCTTTCTGAGTATAAGATGCTCTGTCTCAATTTTCTCAATCATTGCTGTGCCTCCAGTATGTTTATTATCTGAATCAGCGTTCCGTTAAGACTGTCATCAAGCCTCTCGACACACTCTATAACCAGGATATCAGCCTCACGGATGTCCTCTGTCAAATCCTGAACATTGTCCCTGTGTGCAATGCTTATATGCGAAAAGTCCCGCTCAAGGTACGGCATCATGTAAAGCCTGAACGAATCTCCTATCATGACAAAATTGCTTTCGTTTGCAGCCGTCGATTCTGTCCGGTATACCGCACTCTTCTCAGTATGTATTATGTTGATTTCACCCTCGGTATTGAAAAGTTCAACCTCAGGTCTGTAATTCGGAACATGGTCATAATCTCTCTCGTAATCCTGCCAGCTGAGTCCTGCCGTTATGACAAGTCCCCATATACAGCCATCATCATTGTATGGCACACTGTCCGGTTCAACATAGGCAAGCCCCATGTCCTTATATAATGCCTGTGTGGCAATAAAGCTTCCGTAGTGGTTCCAATGAGAATCGTACTTATAATATGTGCTCATCACAGCCTTTGCTGCACGAAGCTCTTCAATAGGATAAATAATCTTTACCGATGAATTCTGTCTTACATAATCCACGAACCTCGGCACTCTTTTGTATGTATTCTCAATTATATATGTCGGCATGTATTCCGAGTAAACCTGCTCCTTGTTAGGCGCAATCATGAACTCAAGCTGTATTCCGCGGCTGTCACACAACTGCTGCAGTCTGTTCATCAGTGTGAGTTTATCCTGCATCTGCTGCCCGCTCATAAGATTGGTTCCACAATAATAGCCTATACTGTTGTCATAATTGCAGAACATCCAATCATCGCGCCCGAACACGGTCCCGTTCATTTCACGTGGCGGCAGATAGTTCAAATCACCCGACATTTGACTGTCATCCTGTCCTTCCGAAGACGGAACTTCTAAGTCCGAAGTCCCTGAACTTTCCCTTTCCACCGCATCGGTCTCACGTTCAGGAGGCTGCTCACTTGACGGCTCGATAACATTCGTTGGTGCTTCGCCTGTATCAGATTCCTTATCCCCTGTGTTCACGGGAGCCGTGCTCACATTTTCTGTTGAACTCTTAGTACCCTCAACAGTATTTTCGCCGGTGTAAGCATCCGAAGCTTCTGCATTGTCGGCATATCTGCCGGAATTATTTCTTCTCTCAATAAGCGCAACAAGAACGGGCTGTACATTTGAGGAGTACGCCCGTTCAAGTCTGCTGTTAATTCTTCTGTTAAGGGTAATCAGTATGCTCCGGTAAGGTGCATGGTCATTATAGAAGCTGTCAAGCTCTGCCGTTATACCCGCAAAATTACTGCCGTCAGGCATAGAGGCAAGCTCCCTGTTCTCACCCAAATCGTAATCAAGCCTTTCCATGACATCCTGATTATTCCCGCACGCCGCCTTTATTATAAGCCACGAGAGCTGCGGAAGCATGAGGATTGCAAGGAAAAGGAGCACCGACACCGTTCGTATTATCTTTTTTGCCTTATTTTTTCGAGCCATGCGCCTTCTCCCTCTGATCCGATATTATTTTCATTAATACCTGCTGATATAATCTATACAAAATATATCGGCATAATTTTACTGGTGATAAGTCTGTAGAAATTCACCCAGCTTTCCGAGTGCCTCCTCAAGCACCTCAACACGCGGCAGGTACACAATTCTGAAATGGTCAGGCTGCTTCCAGTTAAAGCCTCCGCCGTGAACCAAAAGCACCTTCTTCTCCTTGAGGAAGTCGTAAGCAAATTTCTCGTCGTTGGTGATGTTGAACTTCTTGACATCAATCTTAGGAAATGCATAAAACGCTGCCTTAGGCTTCACAACGCTCAGTCCCGGAATATCATTTATCGCCTTGTACATGAATTCCCTCTGCTCATAGATACGTCCGCCCGGAACAATGTAGTTCTTTACACTCTGATATCCACCGAGTGCGGTCTGGACTATGGACTGAGCCGGAACATTTGAGCAAAGACGCATGTTGGACAGCATATTGATACCCTCGATATAGTCCTTTGCAACATCCTTATTTCCGCTTAAAATCATCCAGCCTACCCTGAAGCCTGCTATCATATGCGACTTTGAAAGTCCGCTGAAGGTCACGCAGAACACATCCGGTGCAAGTGAAGCAATCGAGATATGCTCACCGTCGTCCATTACAAGTCTGTCGTATATCTCATCCGAGAAAATAATAAGCTGATTTTCCCTTGCAATCTGAACTATCTGCTCTAACACCTCCTTCGGATAAAGTGCTCCGGTAGGGTTGTTAGGATTGATAATTACGATTGCCTTGGTCTTTGAATTTACCCTCTTCTTTATATCATCAATATCAGGATTCCAGTCTGACTGTTCATCGCACAGATAATGCACGACCTTACCTCCCGCAAGAGTCGCCGTGGCAGTCCACAGAGGATAATCCGGCGAAGGTATCAGAATCTCATCTCCGTCATCCAAAAGAGCCTGCATACTGAGGTTTATAAGCTCGCTGACTCCGTTTCCGGTGTAAATATCATTGATTTCAACATTCGGAATATTCTTAAGCTGTGCATACTGCATGATTGCTTTTCGTGCCGAAAAAAGTCCCTTAGAATCAGAATAGCCCTCACAGTCCGTGAGCTGCTGTCTCATATCATAGACAACCTCCTCAGGTGCCCTGAATCCAAACGGTGCCGGATTTCCGATATTGAGCTTAAGTATATGCATTCCCGCATCTGCCATGCGGTTAGCCTCCTCTACAACAGGACCTCTTACGTCGTATAATACATTATCAAGTTTAGATGATTTTGAAAACTGTCTCATAACATTCTCTCCCATATTCTCTGCATTTGCTGCATACGCATTATTTGAACTTTCCTTACTGATTGAACTTTTTGTTTTTACGGTCTTATCATCCGCATCTGCCGCTCCGCCAAGCCATTCCTCATCCACCTCAAGTGTTTTTGCGAGTACACTTAAGATGTCCTTCCTTGGTTCAGTCTTTCCACTGAGATATTGACTCATGTGGCTCTTGCCGATGCGTACACCATATTCACGGCCAATAGGCTCAGCAAGACGAATCACGTCTACCTGCTTATACCCCTTGGCCTCCATCGCGTCTTTAAGGCGCTGTGCTATATTTGACATGCTTCCTCCTAAAATAAATATTTGCCAAACCTGACGTTGTACGATTTTGCTATATTACCGCCGGGCACGCTCTCGCTACGTTATTGCTCGTAACAGTGCATAAGCAGCTAAAATACAGCTGCTAAACACTGACGGCAATAAAGTACCCGGCTTGCAATATAGTAAAATCGCACAACTGTTATGTAGCTGCTTTTCCATCGCAAATATCTGTGATTTACATATTGCTCCTATGCCATGATAGCACACCGCCTCATTAAGTTCAAGTCAGAATTGAACAAGTTCAAAACTTTATGTGCATAATCGATATATTTATATACGTTGGCTCCGATGTACGAAGCTAAGTTGTTCAAGGCATTCTGCATGTAGTTATGTATATACTGACGCAATCGGTGCAAAGTGGACTTCCGTGTCCACATTGCACCTTTTCTGCCTTCCATGGCAGAAATTGCTGACAGTTTAACAGAATACCATGAACGACTAAGCTTCTCCCATAGTCGCAGACGTACATAAATATACCGATTATGCACTTAAATTTTAAAATGTCTCAGGCTGTTTTCCCCTTAATATCTCTTTAAGCATATACGTCCTGTTGAATGGGAACGAGAAATAGTACCCATCGGCAAAATCCCTGCTGAGTTCAATCATATTTCTTGCAAGTTCAATTCCAACCTGCTCGCCCGCCTTTTTGCTCCCGTTCTCGGGATATTTTTCGATGAGCTCGTCAGGCACGTTCACCCCGGCAATCTCATTTTTCATGAAGAGAGCGTTCTTTCGGCTGATTAAAGGCATTATTCCGCAGAGGATTCTTGCGCCCGTCTCCTTCTTTATGTACCTGAGTCGTTCTACATCCTCCTCACTGAATACAGGCTGTGTAAGGAAGAATTGTGCCCCGGCATCCATCTTTTTCTTCACCCGCGCAAGTTCAACCTCAAGATTTCTTCTGCCCTGATTGATTGCCCCACCGTAGCAGAGCGGTCTGTCCGTGAAGGTTTCCTCATTCATCTCTGCGGCAATCCTCATGAGCCCGACCGAATCAAAATTGAACACAGACTTGACCGTCTCCCTGACCATTGACGGGAGCGGGTCGCCTGTTATTATCAGCATATTGTATATGTCATTTATTCTTGCTCCCATGAAGAGCGAACGCATCGCAACGGCGTTCTTGTCGCGGCAGCATATATGCGGCATTACCTGAATTCCTGTCTCGCGGCGCACCTTGTCAGCCATGAGAACGGAATCAACTCTTGTTCGGCCCGACGGCGAATCCGGGAAGGTCAGCACATCCACCCCCGCTCCGACAAGCGCGTGTGCCGACTCAAGAAGCTTCTCGTCGTTAGCGTCAAAAGGAGGTGCAAGTTCAACTGCAATGAATTTTTTGTCCTTCACATCGCCGTTCTCGTCGTAAAGAAAGCCTGCCCGCTTCTTTTTTGCAGTGCCGTCAGCCGCATCTGAATTGAACTTTTCAGGCTGTCCCGCCATATCTGCCGGCTCGTGAAGCAGCTCATCTGCCATCGCATCCGCGACAGCCCTTATCGTGTCGGGCTTTGTTCCGCAGCAGCCGCCCACCATGCTCACGCCGAGGTGCGCAATCTCCCTCATTTTTCCCGCAAAGTATATCGGTGCGTTTCCAAAGTGCATCCTGTTTCTTGTAAAATCAGGGTAGCCCGCATTTGCGAGCGCCGCAAAATATTTGTCCGACGGAAGGCTCAGATTACCGATGAGCTGCTCCATGTGCCCCGCACCGACACCGCAGTTAAGCCCCACCGCATCGACCGGAAGCTTTGAGATGTCAGCAACAAGCCTTTTTGCACTGAGTCCTGCCGTGCTGTAGCCGTACTGATTCACGCTGAAGCATACACTTATAAATACATTCTCAGACTGCTCCCTAATATATTTTATCGCAGGCGCAATCTCCTCGCAGTCGGCAAAGGTCTCAAAATGAACCGCATCCACTCCAAGCTTTAACAGTCTGTCAGCAAGCCTTATGTACTCCTGCTCGTTTTCGATTTTCTCCATGCCTGCCATTCCCGGAATCGGTCCGATGTCTCCGGCTATGAATATCGGGTCACTCCTCTTACTGAGTGAAACCGCCTCTCTCGCCGCTTTTACAGCCGCATCAAGATTTTCCATGACCTCGTTCTCATTTTCCGAGAGCATTCTGCTGTTCGTCGCGTAGGTGTTGGTTCTTATGTACGATGCTCCCGCAGCCAGGTACTCAAGATGAATTTCAAGCACACGTTCGGGATGCTCCGTGTTTGCAAGCTCCGGAAGTTCATTTGTGCCGTATTTTTCTGCATAGTAGGTCCCGAACGCTCCATCGGTAATAATTGTATGAGTTTTCAGATATTCGTGTAAATTCATTAGTATACTTTCCTTTCTGCCTTGACTCTGAATACGCTGAAAATATGAGCTCCTTATTTATCGGGATTCCCTTGTGCCCTCAATATTAAGTGTAATCTCTCTGCCGCTCATACCCTGTCATCCTTTCCATCGTCTTTATCCTGATTATAGACATAAAACTCCCGTGTGACAACAGTTATTCTGCCTGCATGGTTAAAAAGCTCCACCACACACTCTCAAAAACCTCCTATTACAGAACAAAGAATGTGCCTTGGCACATTCTTGCGCCTGCGGCGGTCGCTTGCGACATCTGCATTGTACGCCGCAGTGCGCATCCCCGCGGAGCGTTTTTGCGTAATAGGAACGAAGTTTCCTATTACACAAAAAACAACCTCTGCACGAAAATCCCATGCAGAGGTTATTTTTGGCTCCAATTATTTTCAATTACTTATCTGTATCATTTTCAATGTACAGGTCTATTCCTCTTTTAAGCCTTAAAAGACCGTCCATAAGCCTGCTCTTCTGGCATGCCACGTTAAGTCTCAGAAAGTGTTCACCTGTGCGTCCGTATTGCACACCGTCTGACAGATACAAGCCGGTTTTCTCTCTTATAAAATCTGCCAGTTCCTCTGAATCCGAACATATCCCCGTGCAGTCAAGCCACAAAAGATATGTCGCCTCCGACCTGACAAGCTTAACCTGTGGAAGCTGATCCTTGACATAGGTATCCACAATAAGCTTATTCTCATAGATGTACTCCCTGAGAGCATCAAGCCATTCGCCGCCCTCATTGAAGGCTGCTATGGCTGCCCATATTGCGAACGCATTAGGCTCCGCCACCTCATCGGTATTAAGACCTCGGTTCACCTTATGCCTTAAGAATTCATCCGGCACTATCGCTGCCGCCGTCTGAAGTCCCGCCATATTGAATGCCTTTGTAGGTGCCACGCAGGTCACGCTTATCTCACGGCATGTATCCGATACTGAGGCGAACGGAATGTATCCCTTCCCCGGATCCGTTATGTCGCAGTGTATCTCATCAGAAACAACAATCACATGATGCTTCTTGGCAAGCTCGCCAACCCTCGCAAGGGTGTCTCTGTCCCATATCTTTCCGACAGGATTGTGAGGATTGCAGAATATCATCATTGTGGTCTGTGGCTGTGCCATGGCATCCTCTAATGCATCAAAGTCAATCGAATATTCCCCGTCGCTATAACTTAACGGACACTCAAGCACATTTCTTCCGTTGTTCACAATCGAATTGAAGAAAATATTGTACACAGGTGTCATGATAAGCACATTCTCTGCAGGCGTGGTGAGCTTTCTCACAACACTTGAGAGAATCGGCACTACACCTGTCGAGAAGATCAGCCAGTCCTTCTCAATATGGAAGCCGTGTCTCTCCTCCCACCATCTGATGTAGGCATCATTCCACTCATCGGGAATAATCGAGTAGCCGAACACACCGTGTTCAACTCTCCTCTTAATAGCGTCAATGATAGCGGGAGCCGTCTTAAAATCCATGTCGGCAACCCACATCGGCAGCTCATTCTCCTTCACATCCCACTTGAGCGAATGTGTCCCTCGTCTGTCCACCAACGCATCGAAGCTTTCTCTGTATTTCTCGTCCATGCTTACCTCCTTGTAATATCCTGTTTCATCATGACAATCTACCACTTGATAACATCTGTCTTATCCTTAATTTCCCCACACACAATCTTTGTATTGCCTTCCTCGATGTAATCCTTCTGGATAATCAGTGTGTCGATGTAATCAGCCTTGATTGTTCCTGATGAAGGATTGAGCACACTTGTGATTCCGCTTGTAATCTCTGCATCCACGCTGGAATATTCAAATGCAAGCGTCGTGTTGATAAGCTTGCAGTTCTTCATGACAAGATTGTCGATATAGCACATTCCCTGAAGGCTCTCGATTGTGCAGTTGATGAGCGTCAGGTTCTTTGCATTCCAGCCGAGATATTCACCGGAAATAAATGAATCATATACCGTAACATTATCTGTGTTCCAGAATGCATCCTTGGAAAGAAGCTTGGAGTTGCGGATTTCCATATTCTTTGTTCCGTCAAAGGAATAATTTCCCACAAGAGTAAAATTATCCGCCTTTATATTGTTCGTGTTGAAAGCAAAATAATCGCCCTTTGCAAATACATTGTCCATGGTTACATTGTTGCAGTTCCAAAGCGTCTCGGCCGCATTAGGAAAAGACACATTGCGAAGTGTCACACCGTCAGCCTTTCTTATATTCTTCGGAGCCTCTATGACAGTATCCTCTATACTGATATTGTCCGTGTACCATATTCCTGCTCTCGCCATGTCAAAAAGTGTACAGTTTTTAAGGCTTATGTCCTTACAGTACCACAACGGATATTTATATCTGAAAAGTGTTGTATCTATCTCCAGCCTTCTGCACTCCTTGAGCGGTGACTCTCCCTTCTCAAATACCGAATCGCTTATCTTAGCGTCAAATGTATGAAACAGAGCCCTCTCCTCTGTAAACGTCTGCTGTGTAAATTCCATTCTAAAATCCTCCTAAGTCAAATTTCGCAATTCTTTATTATAAATCATGAACCTAACTTTAGGTCAAGCATTATTTCACTTTCGTTGAGTTCCTGTTCAGGCTCAAACTCCTCTCCCGCCATATACTCATAGATAGAGGCAGAAAGCGCCCTTGCCTCAGGATATTCCTGACTGTTCTGAAGTTCCATTGAAGACAGCAGCACCTTTCCGCCCATGCATCTAAACTCCATGAGCTGTGCCATCGGTCTGAGAAATGCATAGCTGTCCATCTCGGTAACGATGGCTTTCATCCTGCGCGGAAGTATAAAGGCACGCTTCGTCGCCATAATCCACCACTGCCAGTCAGTATGCTTATCCGTAGGGAATCTCCTGAAAATCGGATGTTTCACATCTATAAGCTGTCCCATTCCGCCCTCCTGGTCAGCGAAGGTTCCCACCGACCAGAAATCCGTGGTGAACTGCGTCCTGATTGATGCCGGCATGCTCTCCTTATCCGCATCAGGTGACAGATATACTCTTCCGCCGGCTCTCAGGATTTCTCTCGCCTTGTCGTCAAATTTCCTCGTCTCATATACATTGTCAGGACACACCGGGATGACCTTTTTGTACACCCATATCGGATACTCCGATTCGGTCAGCACTCTCTCATCAGACACAACCTCTACATAGAGCATAAGTGCCTCCGATTCGTCCGTGAAATCCAGTGCAATATCAAGATGCCCTGCAATCGTGTGTGCACCTTTCCTGCATAACACCCTTCCGAGGCTGCCGTCCGCCAGTACCGCTTCATCCGCACTTTCTTTCCGTTCCGCATTCGCTTTGCATTTTCTGTGGCATATCCTGTATACCAGCTCGCCCTCTATATCCGTTTTCCCGAAATTGGCAACATCAACCTCGGCATTGAGCCTCTCTCCTGCCTCGTAGGTGTAGCGTGAAAGCTTTACAAGCGGCATACACTCCTTAAAAAATTTCCTGAATTCAGCAGGATTGGCAAAGGCGTAAGGCTTAGGCTCAAGATGAGAGTTCATCATTCCCACAAGTGCGGTTCCCTGTCCGGGAAAATCCTGTAATCCGAGAAGTGATATACCTGACAGCTCACGCGTCCTCATCGCTGCCTCAATCTCCTCGCGGTACGCAAGTCTTGAGAGCTCACCCGTCGCCTCAACATACTCCTTCCACTCGCTAAGAAGCCCTCTCTCCTCGACGCGCTTCTTTATGAGCTCGAGATTGACGGGACTTGACACGCCCTTAAAATCGGCAAGCTCATCAAAGTCCGGCAGAACCTCGAACTGTCCGACCTCGAAGCTGAACACCGGCTTCTTATACTGCTCCCTTATACTCTCCATCGCCATGTCATAATCATGGTCAGCCGAAGGATAATTCTCATTTATATACCCCTTCATTCCCGAAAATGTGCCCCTGATTTTCACCTCATGGCAGCTCTGTGACGTGTAGAAATCGCTGTCCGCATCACAGCCCTCCTCACCGTAAAAAGCGTTGGAACCGTTCGCGTACAGTCTTGTACCGTCCATATTCTTCGCAAGCCTTACAAGGCTGTTCATGCGCGTTCTGCCAAGCTCCTTGGTCTGGAGCTCATTTCCGAGCGTCAGCATAACAAACGAAGGATGGTTTGCAAGTGTCCTTATTATGCCCAAAAGCTCTGTTTTATAATATTCATAGCCTGCATCCGTCTCAAATGCATCTTTTGGATTCCAGTTGGATAATTCAGGCTGCAAAAGCATTCCCAGCTCATCCGCCGCTGTAAATGCCTCCTCGGGCGCGCAGTGCGAATGAAAGCGCACGCAGTTGATTCCGTAGCTTCTGTATCTTAAAAGTATCTCTCTCCATTCGGCAACGGTCATCGGTGCATGACCTGTCTCAGGAAACTCAGCACAGTTAGCCTCACTTCTCAGAAAAATCGTTCTTCCGTTAAGAGTAAGCCTTCCATTTCCGTCATCACCGAAATTTCTGATTCCGAACCTTACCGTATGCTCATCGGTGCATTGCATACTACCGTTCGTATATAGTTTTGCTGTCATATCATATAATATTCCGCAAGCTTCATCCCACAGCTTCACATTACCGGCAGGCTGCAGGTCTGAAAATCTTATCTTTCCTTCTTTGCCGGCCGGAACCTCCACTGAGATGTCCTCATTAAGCGCATCTGAGCTTAAAACAAGCCTGTAACCCGATTTATCTGCAAGCTCCGTCTCGACACATACCTCCAGGACAAAATCCTCTGCCGAATTAATCTTATTTCTGTTATTTTCAAACTTTACCCTCGGATATACATAAAGCCCCGATATAAAACTCTGCGGCTTAGTGTACATCACGAGCTCTCCTACAATTCCGTTCCAGTTAGTCTGCGTCTCATCCGTCGCAGCCGACGAGTAGCATATCGCATCCTTTGGCATACCCGGGTAGCTGTTGTCCGATATGAACGTGAACTCATGCGTTCCCGGTTCAATTCCCGTGAGTTCAAATATATATGGTGTGCTGAGTGTACCCTGCAAAAATACACCGCACTCTTTTTCATCAACCATAAGCCTCAGCGCCCTCGCACGCTCGGCTTTCACAAACAATCTGTCTTTTCCGTAATCTGCGATTTCCACCTCGCGGCTTATTCTCGCCTCCCCCTCATATGTAAACCGCCTCGTAAATCTGGTTGCAATAGGTGCATCCTTGTCAATCTCACCATCCGCATTGCCAAGTGCCGCATCGGGATGCCACTGGTTCGCGCCACAATCCTTGTGCCCGATTCCGCTCTCATCAAGCGTCCCCGGCAGTCTCATGGTTCCCACGGTTCCGTCTGCAAGTCTTACATCCCATGTTCCATCCATTGAATACATTATTCTGTCACTCACTTTTATCCTCCTGAACATCGCAAGCTGCTCTTACGATATTGCCTCCCATATTCTCTGTACCGTCTCTTTAATGCGTTCTGCATACACACCACAGTAATTTATCACCAAAGTATGTGTATCGCCGTGCGGCTGTGCCATGTACTCCGATGTGCACGCCACGTTGATATCCTTTTCCCTGATTCTTGTGACCAGTTCCTTATCCGACAGCTTCGTGTCAAGTTCAAGAAGAAAATAAGTTCCTGAACTATTCTCATATATATGCGAAATACCGCCAAGCGGTGATTCCTTAACTGCCTCAAACAGACTGCCTCTCTGGCTCTTGAAATAATTTCTCATGTGATTGATATGACGTTCAAAATAGCCTTCCGATATAAACCTTGCAAGCGCATACTGCTCCATACTCGGAACAGTGCCCGAATAGAAGCTCAGGCCCTCCTCATAGCGCTGCGCAAGTTCATACGGCAGCACCATATAGCTTATTCTAAGCGACGGAATAAGCGTCTTTGAAAATGTGTTAAAATAGATAACTCTCCCGTTCCCGTCAAGACTGTAGAGCGTCGGTGCAGGCTTTCCCTGATACCAGAATTCGCTGTCGTAATCATCTTCAATAATATAATATCCCTTCCTGTCAGCCCATTCAAGAAGCTCCGTCCTCCTCTTTACAGGCATGACCGTTCCTATAGGAAAATGCTGTGCCGGGCTTACATGAACCACGTTGCATCCGCTCTCATACAGGCTGTTCATATCAACTCCATATTCATCTCTCGGAACGCTCTTCCACTTGGCATGGTACATATCATACAAGCCTGTTATCTTCTGACTTCCTATATTTTCCACAGCCCATGTCGCATCGTCTAACAGACAGAAAAGACGTCCGTACATGCTGTCCGTCCCCGAGCATATAACTATCTGTGAGGGAAGCACCTGCATACCTCTGAACTCATGAAGAAACTCGGCAAGTGCCAGCCTCAGTTCATATACTCCATTGTACGGAACCGTCTTTAGAAGCTGCTCAGGTCTCTCCGACAATGTATCCCTCAAAAGCTTCGCCCAGGTTGAGAACGGAAATCTGTTTCTTCTTATTCGATTTGATTTTAGGTCGGCAAAATAAGCATACTCAAACTCCTCTTCCGCTTTTGGTCTTATAAGACAGCTTGCCTGAGGTGCACAGCCTGTATCGTTCACGAAATAGCCCTTTTTTTCACAGCTTGTTATATATCCCTCAAGCAGAAGCTGTGCGTAGGCATTCTCAACCGTTATGACACTTATGTTAAGATGCTTTGCAAGACTTCTCTTAGACGGAAGCTTTTCACCTATACCGATTCTTCCCGACAGAATATCGTTCTTTATGCACCGATACAGGTAATCGTACAGAGGCAGTTCCTGCCTGTTATCCATATTGTATGTGAGCATTCTCCTGCCTCCCGATAAATTTTTTATACTACAGCTTTACAAGCACCGAGCCATGTGCCGGGATTTCATACTCAAGCAGCCTTCCGCCGCTCACCTCATAGTCGGCTGCATTAAAGCTTACATGCCTTCTCTCATCATCGAGATTAAAGAGAGCAATATAGCTTCCCTTATCCACAGCCTTTTCCTCTGTCGGTTCATTTATCCACGCGGCGAACCTGTCCGTGTGTACAAGCTGCCTGCCATGTCTGCCCTCGGCAAGCAGTCCGAGTATCTGCTCATCCGTTATCAGCTTCAATGTCTCATCGTCAAGCTTGGTCAGCTCGCAGCCGAGCATCAGCGGTGAGCCGAAAATGCACCACAAGGTCAGCATCGTGCGCTGCTCATCCTCAGTAAAATTGGTTCTTCTCTCCTGACCAAAGCCCTTTCCGAGAAAACCAAGCGGCAGCATATCACAGTCGGGGTAACAGCCCTTCTTCACATGGTCCTGCCATCTCTCGCATCTTGTGAACATATCCTTAAGTGCCTCCCAGTTATCCCAGAAGTCATCCGTAATCCTCCACATATTTGCATGCTCACTGTAATTCCACGCACGGTCCACATGTGCAGGTCCCGGCGATAAGCTTAACACTATCGGACGTCCGCACTTTAAGATGGCTTCATGCAGCATCCTCGTCTCATGCCAGCCCGAGAACTTTAACGGCTCCTTATACATCCAACTGTCACATATATCATCACATTTTATAAAGTCAACGCCCCACTCGGCGTACATCGAGATTATCGAATCATAGTACGCCTGTCCCGCCTCATTGTCCTTAACACCGTACATATCGGGATTCCAGCCGCATATTGAGAATGCATCCGCTGCCTCGTCAGCCGTGTATGTGCTTGCGTATATCGGAAGATGCCTGTGCGCCGCATCCCTCGGAATTCCTCTCATGATATGGATTCCGAACCTGAGTCCCTTAGCATGTATATAATCCGCCAGCCATTTAAAACCGCTTCCGTCAACTGACGAAGGAAATCTTATCGGTGACGGCTGCATCCTGCCGTACTCATCCATCTGCACATCGCCGAACGGAATGTACTGGTACTCCTTTCTCCTCGTGCCGGCGTCATTCGAGTACCATTCAATATCCACAACTATGTATTCCCAGCCCGATTTTTTAAGCTTCTCCGCCATAAAATCGGCATTCGCAACGACATCCGCCTCTGTCACGGTAGTGTCGTAATAGTCGTAACTGTTCCACCCCATAGGCGCAGTCACCGCAAAATCATTCTTGTGCATGAAAATACCTCCTATTACATTATGAATTTAAGTTGCACCCTACCGTTATTTATTGTACAATAAATAAAATCTATATACACGAGAGGTGCAGTATGTCTGTTTCAAATACATCTAACATTAAGGTCATAGGCGTTGCCGGAGGCAGTGCTTCCGGAAAGACAACCATTGTAAATATAATACGTGAACATTTCGGTGACAATCTTGCCGTTCTCAGCCATGACAGCTACTATAAGGCTCACAACGAGCTCAACTATGAGGAACGCTCCAAGTTAAATTACGACCACCCGGACTCATTCGAGACTGAGATGATGGTCGAGCATGTCCGCATGCTAAAGAAAGGCATCCCCGTTGAAGTTCCTATATACGATTACTCCATCCACAACAGAAGTCAGGCCACAACACTTGTCGAGCCTAAGAAGGTTGTAATCGTAGAGGGTATCCTCATCCTTGAAAACAAGGAGCTCCGCGACGAGATGGACTTAAAAATCTTCGTCGACACCGATGCCGACGAGCGGCTTATGCGCCGTATCAAGCGTGATATGGTCGAGCGTGCACGTACCGTCGAGTCGATACTTACACAGTACCACGACACGGTGAAGCCTATGCACGAGGCATACATTGAACCATCCAAGAAATACGCGGACATTATCATTCCGCGCGGCGGTCAGAACACCTCGGCGATAGAACTTCTCTTAAGCCACATCGACTCACTGTTAAAATAAATTACATACTATTCAGGATAGGTAAGTCTTTCAGGGCAGAGGTTGTCAAGTACCTCTGCCTTAAATTTACGCGCATAGGTCTTAGCTTCCATCACATTGTTGTCAAGATAGTTACCGCAGTCTCTCGGTGAATATCCCGGAATATCACATTCCTTGTCGGAGAAATTAATGATAAAATCAATCATCTCACCTATAACGCCAACAATATCCTTCGACTCCAGATCTCCTGCAAATATTACATAGAATCCCGTCCTGCATCCCATCGGTCCAAAGTAGATTGTTCTGTCCTTCCACTCCTCACTGTTTCTAAGAAAAGTAGCCCCAAGATGTTCAATCGTGTGAATTCCCGCCGTATCCATAACAGGCTCAACATTAGGTCTTGTAAATCTCAAATCAAATGTTGTCAAAACATTATCTCCCAGTCTGTCCCTTCTGGACACATATATACCCGTGAGCAAATCAATATGGTTTACCGTAAAGCTTGCAATCTTATTCATATAAAAAATCCTTTCTGCGCAACATATTTTACAGCTATTACTCTACCACATTTGTTTTGATTTTTAAAGGCTGATGTGATATATTCATTGTGGTAGTCCTGCAATATTAAAGACACTAAAAAAAGAGTGTGCCAAGGCACAGGAACGGATATTTTATGGAATGTGAAACACAGCTTAAATCAGGCATGTCAGGGGAACAGCTTCTCACACTGGCAATGGATATGGGCGAACGAATGATAATATGCGGAGCCGAAGCTAACCGCGTTGAGGACACCATCAGAAGAATATGCACTGCCTATGGCTGCATCAAGGTTGATGTATTCTCAATAACCTCTTATCTGTCCGCGACAATCACCAAGCCCGATGGATGCCATGAGACACAGACAAGAAGAATTCATTCCTACAGCCACAATCTTGATAAGCTTGAACACCTCAATGCAATATCGAGATATATCTGCGTGAATGTTCCTGCATACAATAATATAGAAACAGAGATTTCGAACATACGCCCGGCACGCGACTTTCCATGGTACATGTCCTTATTCGGATATATACTCTCAAGCAGTGCGTTTGCCGTGTTCTTCGGCGGTTCAATACGCGACGGACTTGTTGCAGGAGCGTTATCTGCCCTTGCATATGTAATAGACCTGAAGGTCAAACCTCTCGGCATCAACATGTTAATATACAACTTTTTCTGTACATTTCTGCTTGGTGTACTTGCAAGGTTCATCGGGCTTACCGGTGTAATCGACAACCTCGACAAGGTATTCATCGGACTTGTCATGCTCTACATCCCCGGAACACAGATGACCAACTCCCTCAGAGATATTCTGTGCGGAGACATAATGTCGGGCTTGTTAAGACTTATTGAAGCAGTCATGCTTGCAATATCCATCGCACTGGGATTTGCCACATCCGTGATTGCACTCAATGTATTTTTTCATTAGATTTATAATTAAGCTTAAGCTTTTCATTGATTTGGAGACTCATCATGATACAGAGATACATCATCCAGGTTATTGCTGCCGGACTTGGTGCCGGTGGTTACTCGATTTTATTCAATATAAGACGCGATAAGCTTCTATATGCATCAGCTGGCGGTTCTCTCGCATGGATAATATATATCCTCGCCTCACAGATGACAACCAACGCCTTCATCACCAACATGCTCGCTGCAGCATTTGCCACGCTCTACTCGGAGATATTTGCCCGCATCAAGAAGGCTCCGACAACCGTATTTTTAATACCTTCAATCATGCCGATGATACCCGGAGGCGGATTATTCTATACAATGTCCGCTGTCATCAACAATAACTCCGAACTGTTTGAGAAATACTTCATAACAACAATTGAGACCGCCCTCGGTATCAGTATCGGCATCATGTTCATGTCACTGATTGGGGTTAAGCTTGTAAAAAAGGGACTGCCCGGTCTTAAGAAGAACAGGTAATACAGGTTTAAAACCGTCGATTAAGCAAAAGCAAGGGAGGATATAATAATGAATGAGATTGATTTATCGGAAAAATTAAAGCAGCTTGAAGCTGAGGTTGACAAAGAAGTCAGTATACAGAACGAAACAAGGCAGCGTATCTGGGATGAGATGACGGGAAACAAGCCTTACGGAGAACCTGTTTCCTCCGGTACAAAAATTACGCTCGATGACATCAATGCTCCTGTGATAACAAAGCTTGATTTTCCGTCAGAAGAAAAATGGGCGCTCACTCTCGCCGGAGGCGGTGCGAAGGGTGCATACCAGTTCGGTGTGTGGAAAGCTCTTCGCGAGATGCAGCTTGAGAAAAATCTTGTCGCCGTATCAGGCTCCTCAGTTGGTGCGCTCAATGCAGCCCTTATATCACTCAACGAATTTGATGATGCCAAAACAATATGGACATCTATTATGCCGAAACAGTTTCTCGACATCAATTTTGATACCATAATCGGTCCGCTTGACACTCTCGTAAAGCGCACTCTCACTAATGGCTTATGTTCCCGCGACGGTCTGATAAGCATCATAGACAATTACCTTAACCTTAAAGAACTTGCAGCCGCACGTATTCCCGCATACGTCTGTGTATCACACTACCCGTCAGAATGCATTGAATGTCTCAACGAAAAGCCTGAGCCTGAATATATAAGCCTCAGCGAAGTGGACGCACACGATGCCAAGCAGCTTCTTCTGGCATCATCCGCAATGCCTTATGTATACCCGCCTGAGCTCATTCACGACAAAGTATACCGCGATGGCGGATTGTCAGACAACGTGCCTGTGCTTCCAATGACATCCATAGGTGCCGACAAGCTCATAGTCGTAAAGCTTGAACCGGATGACAAGGTCAATACAGACCTCTATTCAAGATTCAGTGAGGTTGTGGAAATTGTTCCAAGCCGTGAGATAGGCGACCTGTTAGACGGAACTCTTGAATTCACCAACCGCAACGCCGACTTCCGCATTCTGCTCGGTTATTATGACGCACTCCGCACCTTCAGCCTTCGCATGTACAGACTGAACGGTCTCCCGATTAACGAGGCTGAAAAAAAGAGACGTGAGGATGCAGACTATGAAAAAATTCGGTCCATTCTCAGGCAGAAACGCACCTTCGACAAAGCCGGCAGCAACATCGACAAACTTAAAAATCTTCTTAATCTATAGTCAACAATATTTGCAATCCATTTAGCTGCCTGCTCATGAACGCAGTCGCTTTGCGAACTGTCAGTGGGAGCTTTTAACTCCCACTGACATAAGCATCCCCCTTACCCCCGCTTAGTGCTCTACACACTTGAAGCGGGGGATTGCTTATTCTGCGTTCAAGCTGATGCTTTGGCACCTATTTTTTTGATGTTTAGGTTACATTTGTATCACGCGTCTATAAGCCGCGAAAATTTCTTGCCAACTCTGGGTAGGTGACAGCCTAAAATATTGTGTTTATCCTTTATGTGTAAGTATGTTTTTCAGGATTTTATGACTTATACACGCATAACACATATTTTTACGGATTACCTGTTTCACTTATACAACTCACTCTGCGTCCCCAAATATTTTACCGATAACCTTACAACTTTTTGGCAGAGTTCTCTCACTTCTGACATTCTAAATACCGGCAGCATAGTCCAATCTGTTATGCCTGATAATCTGTCTTAACTGTCCTGTGAAATCTCGACTTACATCATATAAAAGCGGAATGTTCAACAATACCTGATGGACATTCCGCCTGTAAATACACACATGAAGGAGATACTCACAATGAAAAAAACAGTTGCAAAGTTATTACTTTTATCGGTTATTCTTACAGGAATTCTCACAGGACTCGGCATTATCAGAAACGATTCCAACAATAACAACGGATCTGTTCAGACATGTCAGGATGAGACTGATTATAATTATTACAAATAATTTTTATAATTCACGCATTCTTTCCTTATACCTGTTTACAAAATAATTATCTTTACGTATTTGACTCCAAAGCATACATTGATACAGACTATCACTGTATGCTTTTTTATCACCGTTCACTTCATATAAATTCCATGCCATGCTTGCCAAATTATTATGAACTATATGTATTCTTCCGTACTTAAGCTGTGCCCTGATTACATTCTTTGATAACTCATTCGAAATATCATATTCTCCCATGCTTCCTATCAGACTGGAAATATAGGTCATTAACAACTCGTAAGTTCTAATATTTTTCTCAATTTCTATATCATTATATTCCTTTAAGCAGTCATAAATCGGCTTTATAAATCTAAATGCATTATTTAAGTCCCCATTTGATTTATACTTTGAAGAAATCGAATATAGTATTATCTTTTCCAAATCAGATAGAAACAATTTATCAGCAATTAAGAGTTTATCAATATCAATGACTTTATTTATAATGGTATTCATAATTTCAATATAGCCATTAGTGTCTATCTCTTTAAGCCAATACGCCACACTGACCTTCGCCCACTCAATAAACTGCTCATTTACAAGATTTTTCGGCAATAGAACTTCAAGCTCAGCAAGTACCTCACGACATTCCTCATACTTAAACTCATTGCATAGATGTTTCCATTTTCCATACAATTCAATAGCCCTTCTGTCGTCAGTTATAATACCCATTCTCTGATAACCGGCTGACAGACCTAACTTTTCAAGCAGCTCCTCGGCAATATCATGATGTGTATTCACTCTGTTGTGTTCAAGCCTGCGAAGTGTCTTTAGCGCACATGACCACTGTTGTTCCGCTAATTCCTCCATCTTTATTCCGAGCATTGTCCTCCTGTCTCTTATAACATCACCGATATTGTATACTGTATTTTCCTTGTAAAGATAGCAGCAGTCCTCCATGTATTCCGATATGCCGTACTCCCTGCACAATGAGTGCAATGCATCAAGCCATTCCTCAGTCTGATGCTTCACCTCATCGACATCCTCATCTCCGAAGCCGTGTACCCAAAATGCCCTTCTGATTTCTAATATCTCAGCGAGATAGTATCTGACCGCATCATCCCGCAGAAAGTCAAGCGCTTTCTCACAATATGAATACAATTTTACGAGTGTTTTACATAATACAGTTGAAAATACCTCATCCACATCTTTCCCTGACATTAGCTTTCTGTACATATATACAACGGTCTTAGGATATATCTTTGCCCTTGCCGAAGTGCTGAATCTCGGATTCTCCATATAGGTCAAAATATCCTCAAACATGGTAATACATTCATCTGCATTCCGCACATTTTCCGTGCGGAAACGATATTCTAATACAATGTTAAGTTCATCAACAGACAGCCACAGATGTTTCAGATTTTTGACCGCTATGTCAGGTATGGTAAGTCTTAATGCTTCACCGTACAACATGGCAATTTCGTCATCGTCCGCTCCGCGCTTTGCCTCACATTGTATCTGCATAACCTTCGCAAACTGCATTCTCACAACATTCCTGCTATAAATTGACTTATACTCATCTATCAGCTCATACGCCCTGCTCAGGTCATTGTTCTCTATTGAATTTATTATTTCCCATCTTCTTTTCCATTCTCTGTAATCATTATAGAAGAGATATGTCCCTTCATCCTCAAATATCATGCCGAGTCTGTCAGTAAGTCTTGTGAGCGTAGATGAATCTGGTTCCCTTCTGCCCGTCTCAATTCGACACAGATTTCCTTCACTCATAAGACCCGCACACAGCTCCGCACGACCTACATTCTGCCTGTTTCTTTCATTGTAAAGCAGCATTCCTAAGCTTTCATTGTTATTGCCTGTATTTTTATTAAACGACACTTTATTCAACAGCCTCACCCTTTGTCTATCAAAAATATCTCGTTGGAAGCAGTTATAAGAATTTTCATCCAGCTACTTTAATAATAACACAAAGCCAAACGCAATCCAACTTTTTTTGTAGTTATTTGGCTTACGTTTATGTTTTATTATACTGCTATTAATTATTATATTTTATTGTAGACATCGGTTAATTTGTATGCTATAATGTTCTAAAGCATTTATCCGTAATAATATACGGCAATTTCTATTGCAGCACGCACTTATCTGTGCATCAAGTGGATACCTGTCATCCACATCTGTCATCATTTAGGAATTTTCGATGCTTTATCTCACAACATAAGCAGGAGAATTTCTAATACATATTATTATTCTCCTGCACCACAAGTTCACAATACAAGGAGGATAATTGATGGGTGAAAAAGACATAGTCGCGAAAAAATTTCTTTCCGATAACCGACGTTTTGCCGACTTATGTAATTACTATTTTTTTGACGGAAGGCAGCTTATACAGCCAAAAGACTTAGAACCCCTTGATACAGTAGAGCTTGTATCAATAGTTGGTCACTTTTCGAATTTTAACAATTCAGGCGCACCTTCACACATCCAAAAGATGCGGGATATTCTGAAAACTGCAATAATAAAGCACACTCATGACCGGATATATATCATTATCGGAATAGAAAATCAGAGTGATATACATTATGCCATGCCTGTAAGAACCATGCTTTACGATGCACTCAACTATGCTCGACAGACCGAGAATACTGCCAAGCGTCATAGAAAAAATCATGACTTGAAAAATACGTCTGAATTTTTATCGGGTTTTACCAAAACAGACAAGCTCACCCCCGTCATCACATTGACTGTATATTTAGGCAGTGAGACATGGAATGCTCCGAGAAGTCTGTATGAGATGCTAAATACTGACGATAAAGATATCCTTAATTTTATATCTGACTACAAGCTGCATCTTATCGCTCCGAATGAAATAACAGACTTTAAGAAATTCAAAACCTCTCTCGGTCTTGTTTTTAAAGCAATTAAATGTTCAGCCGACGAGTCTGAAATGAATTCTCTTCTGAAAGGAGATTCCGAATACAACAAGCTAGACTGTGAGACTGTCACTGCAATCAATGCATTCACAAACATTAATCTCAATTATAATAGAAAGGAGGAGCTTACAGATATGTGTAAGGCATGGGATGACCACAAATTATCAGGGATACGTGAAGGAAAAACCGAAAAACAAATTGAATACGTAATCAAGTTATTATGCAAAGGATTTTCTGCTGAACAGACAGCAGATATTCTTGGTGAACCGCAGGATACAATCCGACACATCTACGACATTGCCTCTTCCGTCGGACCTGATTATGATATTGAAAAAATATATAAAGTGCTTACTCATACCACATTGACGGTATGAGCCACAATACAGCATAAAAATATAGAGCCGGAGCTGCTTCTCTGACATTCAAAAAAGCTGCTCCGGCTCCATATTTTATTCGCTCCTCAATGCTACAACAGGGTCTTTCTTTGCAGCCATCTTAGCAGGAATAAGTCCCGCTATAAATGTAAGTGCCATACTTATGAGCACAAGCGTAAGTGCTGCCACCCACGGAAGCCCTGCCACATTCGCAATTCCCGAAAGATGCTTTATAACTGCATTTATCGGAATTATGAGTAATAATGTGACAATGATACCCATTGCTCCCGAGACAAATCCCACAATAAGTGTCTCGGCGTTAAATACCATAGAAATGTCGTGCTTTGATGCACCGATACTTCTGAGGACACCGATTTCCTTGGTTCTCTCAAGAACGGAAATGTATGTAATAATTCCAATCATAATCGATGATACAACAAGTGAGATTGCTACAAATGCAATGAGCACATAGGAGATTGCATTTATGATTGTGCTTATCGATGACATCATAAGTCCGATGTAATCAGTGTAATTGATTACCGCTTCCTCCCTGCCGCCGGCACGCATCGCTTCATTGTACTCCTCAATCTTATCTGAGATTTCATCCTTGGAATTGAAGTCAACGGGATATATCATTATTGAACTTGGTCTTTCAAGGTCTGCCACACCGAAGGCTTCCATATTATCATCATATGTAGCTGATGATGTTGCCGGCTGCATATAGGATGCCATGAGTGCCTCTAACTCCTCCTGTGAGAGCGATGCAAGGTATGCCTGCTGTTCAGGTGTGAGTGCCGTGATATCGAAGGTATTCTCCATCTCAACTTCCTCACCGGCCTTTGTAAAAGGCTTTCCCGTAATCACATCGGTCTCAGGCTCTGCCGCCTGCTTTTTCACGATATCGGAATCATTAATCTGATTGATTACATGCTCCATAAGGGCACTTGTATAACCGACTGAACCGCTCACGGCACCTGTAACCGCATCAGGGTTCGGTCTTAAAATACCGACAACCTGAAGCTGTATACCATTTGCAATGGCTGCCTTGTAGCTCTCCTCGTCGTCACGCACATCCGTGTAGGTTCCGCTCTCGTCGTCATAACTGTAAAAATCGGTATTAACAATGAGACGGTATCTGAGATTAAGGATTTCCTCGTATGTGTACTCCGATTTATAGCTCACAACCTCCTCGCCCTTCGCAAGACGCGTCATTGTATCAGCTACTTCATTCTGGTCTTTAAGCCCCAGTGCGTATAATGCATAGTCACTGATTTCATTGTTCTCATCAACAATAAGAACTATCTCATTGTATGCAGATGGCCATCTTCCTGCAATCACATCATACTGTGACTCAAGAAGAGACTGATTTCCGATAAGCTGACTCCACACATCCCATGAACCTCCCATCATTGAAGAGCTCATCATGGATGAATTGGAAAATCCCGACAGTTGACCCATGCCGACACTGTCAAGAACCGTACTCGGGTTTACCTGAACAATGCCATCGGTTGTGTCCTCTTTATATATGTTCAATGTTGTGGAATATCCGTACTGAATATCACTCACAAGCTCATCAAAGCCATTGTTCCCATCCTCGATATATTTCTTGAACTCGGAAAGGTTATTTACCTTAACCTGCGACATCATCGAGTTGAGCATATCGCTTATAATATTATTGGAATAGATTTTTCCTTCTTCTTTCTCTGAGTCATCACCCACATGCTGTCCCATAAAGGCACTCATCATGCTTGAGTAATCAACCTGTTTCTCCTCAATTGCAATCGGATACGAAGAAAGCGTGTCCTCCTCAACCCTCTTGATATAGCCCCTAAAGCCGCTTGAAAGTGCAAGAATAAGTGCAATTCCTATAATACCGATACTTCCCGCAAATGCCGTAAGAATCGTTCTTCCCTTCTTCGTCATAAGGTTGTTGGCACTTAATGACAATGCCGTAAAGAAGGACATTGAAGTTCCTCTTTTCTTTTTGCCGGAATGTATCCCCACCTCTGCCACCTTGCCCTCGCTCTCGATAAAAGGCATCGTATCATCTGTCACCCTGCCGTCTAGCAGTCTGATAATTCGCGATGAATACTTCTCCGCAAGTTCAGGGTTATGAGTTACCATGATTATGAGTCTGTCCTTGGATATCTCCTTTAAGAGCTCCATAATCTGAATACTCGTCGCTGAGTCAAGTGCTCCTGTAGGCTCATCAGCAAGAAGAATGTCCGGATTATTTACAAGCGCCCTCGCTATGGCTACTCGCTGCATCTGACCACCTGACATCTGATTAGGCTTCTTGTGAAGCTGGTCACCGAGTCCTACTTTTTCAAGTACTTCAACCGCCCTCTTTTTTCTCTCCGCTTTGGATACCCCCGACAAAGTAAGTGCAAGCTCCACATTCGAGAGCACCGTCTGATGAGGAATCAGGTTATAGCTCTGAAATACGAATCCGATTGTATGATTGCGATATGTATCCCAGTCAGAATCCTTGTACTTCTTTGTTGATTTACCGTTGATTATAAGGTCTCCGCTTGTATACTGGTCAAGACCTCCGATAATGTTAAGAAGCGTTGTCTTTCCACAACCTGACTGTCCGAGAATTGACACGAACTCACTGTCCCTGAACGTTATATCAACTCCCTTTAGTGCCTGAACGGTTGTATCACCGCTGACATAGTTCTTAACAATATTTTTTAATTGAAGCATACTTTCTTCCTTTCTGAGCGATTTACCGTAAAAAGCTGTCTGACTCGCCCGGATTCAGACAGCCTTAACATATTTAACACTTCTAACACATGTTGACAAATATACGCTTCAATTCTTTATAAGTCAAATTAACATTTTATAAATTTCCGGCCGTCTGTCCCTGAAAAGTCCCCAGCTGTCACGCATCTCCCGTACAGCGTCAAGGTCGGCGCTTCCGTAAACTATCTCTTCTTTATCCCTTGATGCACCGCACACCACCTCTCCGGTTTCATCCGTCACAAAGGAAGAACCATAAAATAGCAGCTCGGATTTTTGTCCTCCGTTGTCCTTAGACGGTGTCACACATTCTAAGCCATATCTGTTCGCGGCTATCACCGGGATAATATTGCAGGCAGCATGCCCCTGCATACATCGTCTCCAATGCGGCATACTGTCACATTCAAGAATCGGTTCACTTCCTATTGCCGTCGGATACAACAGAAGCTCTGCTCCCTGTACCGCCATGCCTCTTGCCGTCTCAGGGAACCATTGATCCCAGCATATCCCCACACCTATCGTAGCGTATTTTGTTTTCCACACCTTAAAGCCTGTATCTCCCGGTGTAAAATAGAACTTTTCCTGATAATAATGGTCATCAGGAATATGCGTCTTTCTGTACACTCCGAGAATGCTTCCATCCGCATCTATAATTGCAACGGAATTATAATATACATTTATATCTCTTTCATAAAAGCTTATAGGCAGCACAACGGAAAGCTCCTTCGCCACCGCCTGAAAATGCAGAACCGCATCATTTTCCATAAGCGGCTTAGCAAGCTTGTAGGACTCATAATTTCGCTCCTGACAAAAATACCAATTCTCAAACAACTCGGGAAGCAGAATAATCTGTGCTCCGTTTGCTGCTGCCTCCCTCACAAGACGGTCAGCCTTTTCTATATTTTCCCGCACGTCTCTTGTGCATGACATCTGTATGCCTGCATACTTTACCTTTCGCATAGCAGTCTCCTCCCATTGTCATTAAGTTGAGAGCCATCTCTCACTCAACATAGTATAAGTATTTTTATGATAACACAAAATTACTTTTCTTAAAATATTTTTTATAATATGAAAATTCAGGTGTCAAAACATGCTTTCACAGCTTCAATGTGTATATCCTGTTATAATTATGCATATCACGACTTTTGGAAGAAGCTTAGTTGTTCTTAGGACTCTGTTCATCGTACAGCCACAGACGGCATGGATGCCGGCTGAGTTGCAAACAGCCATGGAGGGCTGATTTTGCAACGGTGGCGGAAGCAGAAATATTTTTTTCAGAGTCGTTAGAACAACTTGCTTCGTACAACGGAGCTGATATGCATAAATATAACATGATATACACATAAAAATCAGATCCGCATGTTTTGACACCTGAAGCATGTAAGAAAAAGAAACAGATCCGTACATAGCCGTTCCTGCATGGTATATACGAACCTGTTTCACTTATAAAAACTATATTTTTGTATTACTTTTTCTTAGTTGTCTTTTTGCGCTTGGCAATTACCGCCAGAACGGCTGCAGCAAGTGCAATAACCACAAGAACAATCAACATCGGTATAATTATCTGAATACCGCCATCCTTATCTGCTGTCTTTTCAGCACTAACGGCATTACTCTCATTCTGCTGTGATGTTGCATTTTCAGCAGTCGTAACCTCTGTATTATCCTTAGAGCTTTCCTCTGATACAGGCTGCTCATTGTTCTCTACAGCCTTCCATCCGATAACAAATGGTGATGCACTTGTAATGATAATCTTAAGTCCTTCCTCCGTCTTTTCAGGATCAAAGTACTCCATTTTTCCGGCATTATCACCTGACACTATAAGATGCCCGATTACAAAATCAAATCCATCTCTTGAAGTATTTTCAGGATATGGAAGAACAGCCTCAACACCTGCGCTCAATTCCTCCTCACTCGCATCAGTCCATTCTCCATTGCTGCGCTTAATCTTTATAACATAGTCAAACACCATCGTGTTCTCTGCTTTAACATCCGGAAGAATTCTGACAGCTTCATTTCCCGTAATCATTCTTGCAAGAAGCTCCTCTACCTCTTCTGCCGTGCTGCAGTTAAGCTTTTCCTTTACAACATCAGGTATCATATCGACAGTAAGCTCTCCAACATGTCCTCTGTATTCATAACCCGTACCTGATGTCTCAGTTGCTGCCTCACTTGATTTTTCCGTTGCCGGCTTCACGCTTGGTTTCTCTGCCTGTGCCTCCGTTGACGGCTTCACGCTTGGTGCCTCTGTCGGTGCCTCTGTTGACGACTCCTCGCTTGGTGCCTCTGTCGGTACCTCTGTTGACGGCTCCTCGCTTGGTTTCTCTGTCGGTGCCTCCGTTGGCGGCTCCTCGCTTGGCGCCTCTGTCGGTGCCTCCGTTGACGGCTCCTCGCTTGGTGCCTCTGTCGGTGCCTCCGTTGATGGCTCCTCGCTTGGTTTCTCTGTCGGTGCCTCTGTTGACGGCTCCTCGCTTGGTTTCTCTGTCGGTGCCTCCGTTGGCGGCTCCTCCGGTTCTTCCTTACCGTCAACGCTAACCGTTCTTACGATAACCGCACATGTTCTTGAAAGACTTCCGACGAACTCGATATCAATGTATCCTTCTGTTACAACTGTCTCAATCTCACCGACTGCATATGTAGCCTTACCGTTTGATACACTGATACTCTCGCCCTGAACCTTAGCCTCAATCTTACTGCTTCCTAAACCACATCCGCCTACGAGTTCTACGATATACTTACCGTTAGGTACGTCGACTCTGAATGTGTTTCCATCAGGCATGATGTAGTCCCTGTAAACATTGTCAGGAAGCTGTGTTCCCGGCTTGTAAGCACCCTCATCACGACCCTGATTTGTCTGTTTTCCGTCTAAGAAACCATAGCCCTTATCCTTGCTGTATGCACTTCCAAGCTTCTCTAAGGTCTTAGTTCCGTTCTTTACATTACCAAGAACTCCAATCCAGCCGTCCTCAACAGCAGAGCCCTCTATACCGAAGTCAAATCTCTTGGCAACAGGGTAGTCAACCGTGAGTTCCAATTCTGCAGTTCCGTCAAAGCCTTCAACTGTTCCTGTAAGCTTTGTCGTTCCGAGCACAGTCACATCAACAGGTGTTGTCTTATCCCACTCAGCACTTACATAAGATGCTGTTCCATCAGCCCATACTGCATATACGTTGTTAGGAAGTGTGTACTCTGTCTCATTGAGATAAATCTCCCAATATCTTGTGTAGAGAGATACAATGTAGTTGGCAGCAACCTTAACTGTAATTGTAATCTCACCGACCGAAAGATTTGATGTTCCCTTGAGGACATACTCACCAACAGTATTTACATCGAGATTGCTTGTATCCCAAGTAACTGTTCCTGCTATAGTCTGTCCATTTAAGAATGTAGCTGTAAGCTTAGTCGGAAGTGTTGGTTCATTTCCCACTATAACGGTAATATCCTCATACTTAGCGTATCCTGTAGATACATTAGGAACAACCTTTACCGTCTTTTCAATAGGTGCATCCCAACCTGCAACAGTACCAATTACCTTGTACTCACCAGGTGTCTTGATATCGACATTAGTCACATCCCACTTAACATTTGCAACTGTCTTGTTGTTATTGGTATCAGTTACACTAAGCTGTGCAGGAAGTAAATCTGCAAGTTTCTGTCCCTCTGCCAATACCTGATCCTGAACCAACTCAGGAAGTGAGAACTCATCAATCGATGCAATATCAACTAATGTATGAATCTCAAGTTCTCTTGACATGAATGATGTCTTGCCGTCAACAACCGCTGCAATCTTATATCTGTAAGTTGTGTCAGGCTTAACTGTCTTGTCTGCATATGAGTAGTACTTAACTGTGTCTTCCTCTGTGTTCTCGGAAGCTGCCACTGTTCTCACATTGTTGAGTGAGATTGTAAGCCCTTCCTCAGCGCTCTGAGCCTCCATTGCCTGCTCATCTGATGGCTGGCTCTCCTCAGCGGCCTCATTGTCTGTTGAAGCTGTATCAGTTGAGGTGTTGTTCTTGAGCCACTCATCATAGTTGACGTCCTTAATCTCAAGACCTGTGAAGTAAAGTGAAAGCATATTGCTCTTGCTTGACTGATTTACAATATTGAGAACTCCATCAGTAACTTCCACTTCTGCTGTAAGAGATGTAAACTGCTTGTCGCTGTTTCCTCTTCTTACATCACCAAGTACGACGTCCTCTGCTGTTATCTTATTGTATACATATCCTGAACCATTATAGATGTAATATGTTACATTGTACTTTCCATTCGGAACCTTAACATCAAATTCCATAGGATTTGTTGCGTCCCAACCAAGCACACAATCGTCTGCAACTGCCGTAAGCTCTGTAGCACCTGATGAATATGCCTTATCCGAACCCGCTGCTGCAAGACCATCTCCAAATACAAATCCGTAGCCCTTCTCATCGCTGTACTCATCTGAAGCTAATACCTGTGTCCAACCATCCTCTACAGCTCCTGCGCCAAAGTCAAATCTTAAATATGCAGGTGTCTGCTCTGTGCCGCTTGAGCTATCAGACTCGCTCGTGTTCTCGCCTGTCGGCTCTGTTTCACCTGTGCTTCCGCTTGTCGGCTCTTTCTCACCTGCTGGCTCGGACCCGCTTGGTGTCTCAGGCTCTTCCGGCTCATCTGTTGATGGGAAATACTTATCCATCCACTCATCATAATTAGAAGCCTTAATCTCAAGACCACTAAGTACAACTGCTCCTGTATAACCTTGGTCAAGTGTTATCTTAACTTCTAACACACCGTCCTTAACCTCTACGGTTGTCGTTGTTACATTTGCTTCGTTCTTATTTGCATATCTTGCAACATTATTATCCATATCCTCTACATATATAAGGTTCTTTGCTGTTCCCGATACATGTGATGTTAATACTGTTACATCGTATGTTCCATTTGGTACATCTGCCTTGAATACTACATCTGAGTTCCAACCCATTGCACAGTCATCAAACAATGATGCATAGCTTGAATCGTATTTATCTGCAAATGTTGTTGTACCTCCCTCATAGTACCTAAATGTTATTCCCTTTAACGAATCTGCTGTAAGTCCGTAACCTGTTGTGCTATCCTCATACGACGGTGAAGCTGATGTTATCTCTGTATAACCGTCCATCAACGGTCCTACCTTTGATGAGTTCTTTCCATCTGCTCCGCCAAAATCGAACTTCAAATACTTAGGCATATTCTTTTCTAACCATGCTTTATATAGCTCATCATAGTTAGAAGCCTTAATCTCAAGACCACTAAGTACAACTGCTCCTTTATAACCTTGGTCAAGTGTTATCTTAACTTCTAACACACCGTCCTTAACCTCTACGGTTGTCGTTGTTACATTTGCTTCGTTCTTATTTGCATATCTTGCAACATTATTATCCATATCCTCTACATATATAAGGTTCTTTGCTGTTCCCGATACATGTGATGTTAATACTGTTACATCGTATGTTCCATTTGGTACATCTGCCTTGAATACTACATCTGAGTTCCAACCCATTGCACAGTCATCAAACAATGATGCATAGCTTGAATCGTATTTATCTGCAAATGTTGTTGTACCTCCCTCATAGTACCTAAATGTTATTCCCTTTAACGAATCTGCTGTAAGTCCGTAACCTGTTGTGCTATCCTCATACGACGGTGAAGCTGATGTTATCTCTGTATAACCGTCCATCAACGGTCCTACCTTTGATGAATTCTTTCCATCTACTCCGCCGAAATCTAACTTCAACCATACAGGTGGCTCTGTCGTATCCGGTTTCTCCGGCTCCTCAGGCTGTTCCTTATCCGGAACATACTCTACAAGCTCGTCCTTGGAGATAGTGTCGATTAACTCGAACGCACCATTGCCCTCAGCCCTGTATATCTGATATCCTGTTACTTCATGTCCATATGTGCCGTCGCTTGCCTCTGTAAATGCTATCTCAGCACTGTTCTTGGTAAGCTGGCCTACCATAAGCTGTGAAGTGACAAGACCTTCAGAAAGGAGGTAGCTTAAGTTAGCAGGCTGATTGTAACCAACATTCTCCCATGCAACGCCCTCTCTGTAAGCAAGATTCTCAAGGAGACATGGCACAACGTAATCCGTCTGAATGGTCGTCGTATAGACTCTTACCTTGTTCTTATCCGATGCGCAGCGCGCGATAATCTCTTCTCTCCAGTCTCCGAGGAAGTCTGCGATAATACCAAGATTACCCTTTGTTCCGTTGCTTGACCAGATTTCTGTTGATGAGAGAAGCTCTACCTGCTCCTCCTTCTCATAATCCCACTTGTAGAGCTTAACTCCTGTAGGAGCGTAAGCCTGCTTGTTAAAGGTATGATCCTGTACTTCACTTAACAGATCTCCATCCCAGAAGATGGATGCATTAGAAGCAGGAGTCCTGTCAGCAAGCTTTATGAGCGCTCCAACCTTTGACTGAGTTGAATAAACCTCTCCGTCCGTGGAATCCCATGAAGGCTCATCATTTCCCTCATAAGTAGGACTCGCTATTGACCACCACTCAGCACCTGCCGATGTAGGGTCGATATCCGCTGCAACACCACGTCCTGTATCCTTACCTGTCCAGTAACCCATGAGAATTTCGCCAGTCTCGGCGTCATGGATTTCCACATGGTATGCGGCATCATCATGCTCGTGAACGTCCATTATCTCAAGTCCGTCGTTCCACTCTACCCAGTCTGATACATGCATCGCATCACCATGTCCAAGACCTGTTGAATACTTAACCGTACCATCATGGTCAACCGTGAGGGAACCATAGATAATCTCGTCCTTGCCATCATTGTCAACGTCATTTACACTGAGGCCATGGTTACCCTGTGCCTCGTACTCAGAACCTGCCTTGTTTGTATCGAATGCCCAGTAAACATCAAGCTTTCCTTCATCGTTTACATAGTAGGACGTAAGGCATGTTCTTGTGTAGTATCCTCTTGAGAATACCGCGTATGGCTTCTCACCATCCAGATAAGCTGTTGCAGACAAGAATCTGTCAACACGGTTACCATACGCATCGCCCCATGCACCAACATTTCCTCTTGCAGGAACGAAGTCCGTTGTGTCAAGAATGCTTCCGTCCTCACCGTTGAACATTGTGAAGTACTCAGGTCCGTCAAGAACATATCCTGAAGCGTTACGGTAATCATTCTTTTCACTTATTTTCTCTGTAGGAAGTGAGCTTGAAGGAACATCAATGTACTCTGCCTCGGCAAGTGTGTTGGCTGTGCCGTCTGTTGGTCTTAATACTGTTGTTCCCGGTGCTGTCTTAACTGCTATCTCTGCCTTGCCGTCACCGTCATAGTCCCATACCTGGAACTGTGTATAGTGGGCACCTGAACGGATATTTATACCCATATCAATTCTGTAGAGAAGAGTCGTCTCTCCTGTTGCCCAGTTTACATCATATGCATCGAGGAATGTCTTTCCCGTAAATCCGTATCCGGAATTATCCTTTGCGTTGCTTGGATACCACTTAACGATAAGCTCAACAACTCCGTCGCCGTCAAGGTCGCCGAGTGACATATCGTTAGCGCTGTAATCACATGTTGCCACCTCACCATTGTACTCAGGCATTGTCTCGTCTGCAGGAGCATAGAGATTGAGTTCAAGGTACTGATGCTCCCAGCACTTGGTATCAACTGCCTTCACACCGATAGCGGAATCGTTGCTTCCTACTACCTTATATGCAGATGCGCTTGTGCCGCCCTCATCTACCATATTTGTTACGCTTACGTTCTCTGCTATTGCAGCACCATCACGGTATACAGTGAAGGTTGTTTTAAGATTGTTGTCATTGTCAAAGTCTGCCTCAAAGCTTCTCCAGCTTAAGTAAACACCCTTTGTAAGTGTATTTCCGTCCTTGTCTGTTGCTGATATAAGTGTCTCTGCACCCTTCTCACCCGCAAGATTAACTGCTACAAGCGCTCTGTCCGAGTACTTCTCAAGATTTCCGGGTGTAAGTGTTCCGGTGACAGGAGTCTTGCATACTGCTGAAAGCTCACTTAAACCACCTGCGTTGAGTGCTGCCACCTTGTAGTAGTAGCTTATGTTGGTATCAATATCAAAATATGTATCCTTGAAGGTTGTCTCTGTAGTCTCGCCCACCTTCTCAAATGCCTTGAAGCCCTTCTCGCCCTCAGCCTTTGCTGAACGGTAGATAACGTACTTGATTACCTTGCCATTGCCTGCATCTTCCACTGCTGCGGCATTCCACGAAATTGTGATTGTGTTCTGAACACCTGTTGTTGATGATGCAGGGTCTACACATACAACATTTGTCGGAGCTGCCGGAACCTTAACCGTATCTAATACAGCCTCAACTGTCTCAACATTCGAACGGGCTGACTCTGTTCCGTCTGCCGTAACACATGTCATGTAGTACTGATATGTCTCACCAAGAGCCGCCGTCATGGCTCTGCAGCCAAGTTCATCCTTCTTGTACTCTTCAGTTGTAAACGACTTTACAACGGTGAATGCATCATCAGAAGAACTCTTTCTGTAAACCTTATAGCTTACAGCCTCATCGACACCTGAAAAACCGAGAAGGAAAGTCATGTTAGAACCACTTACCGACTTCTCGGATGCCACAAGTGATGATGGAGCCTTTAAAATCTCTGTAACCGTAAAACCGTTAAAGTAATTGTCTGTTGTTATGTTGAGCTGTCCGTCCTCAACTCTCACCGTTCCTGTTGCACCGGCAACGCCCTGCCTAACGGAAATGCTTCCTATGGACTTGCCCTCTGCGCCATAGGATGACTTAACCGTTGAGGTTCCCGGAAGAAGGTCGCCGCCGTAGCAGGTAACCTCATAATCGCCGTTAGGAATATCAAGTGCAAACTCTCCTGCCCCCAACGTAAAGTCCCTTCCCATAAGGCTGTAGGAATCATTCTTCTGCTCACCGCGGTCACGTCCCGCGCCCGGTCTTTTTATCCAGCCATAGCCTCTTGCAGCGTCATACATCTCTGCACCGACACCTGTCCAGCCTGTCTCTGTAGGTCCGTCAGCCTTTGCTACGCTGTCCTTGTCACCATTGATATCGAACTTCCAGCCTGCTGTCTTAGTTGTCACCTGTATCATGTTAGAGAACTCACCCAGTCCCTTAGGGTTGAAGCCTCTGACTGCATATACATATGTAACACCCGCCTGACAGGACGTATCTGTGTACTTACTCTTAGATGATACGGAATACTTCTCAGCATTGGAAAAATCCACATCATCAATCGTCTGTCCATCAGCCAATACAGCTCTGTAAATATAGTAGAGCTCTGAATCTTCCTCAGCATTCCACTGTAATCCCACAGAGGATGCACCTACTGTTGTACTTACAAGATTCTCAATCTTACCCGGAGCCTTTGTAGGAATCTTATTCACAACAAGCTCCGCAAGTGAATCAAGCGCATCTGTTGCGCCGTCCTTTGCATAATCAACAATTCCCTCGGCAACACACTGTGCGAACTTGTATGCTCCATAGTACTGTAAATGTGTGGAATCGTTAGCACCGCCTGCATAAGCTCCCTCAGGGTAATCGCCGGCCTCAAGAATGAGGAACAATGACTTGGCACCCTCGATACCGAACTCATTGCAAAGCGCCGTAGAACGTGCCGTAAGATCAACTATAGGAATATTCTGCTCCTTGGCCATCTTACGCATAACGTCGCCATACTTCTCAAAGTTGCCGACAAAGGACTTGAGTGAACCGTCTGCATTGGTTGTATAGCTGTATCTTGCAACAGGTGTTACAAGAACAGGAGTGGCACCTCTCTGTGTTACACCATCAACATAATACTGCATCCAATACTCAAAATCCTCAGGGGAAACATACCTGTTAGGTCTTGCAGCAGTGGCATCATTATGTCCCCACTGAACCAGAACATAATCTCCCGGCTTTACATCCTCGAGTAAATCGTCGAACTTTCCCTCCTCTATGAAGGACTTAGAGCTTCTTCCACCGATAGCTCTGTTCTCGACGATAACATTCGTTGTCTCATAGGTCTGTGCCTGACTATACTGACAGTCCTTGCACTCACGCTCCTCAACAAAATCGCCAAAGAAGTTGTGAAGTGTCTGTCCCCAGCCTGTCTGAGGGTAATAATTACTCTCATAGGTCTGTACGGTTGAGTCGGAAGCGATAAAGATTGTTGGCTTATCGCCCGCTGTCTTAGCTGCATTCTTTGTAATTGTAACCTTGCTTACATATACCTTGCCTGTGGCAGCATCCTCCTCTTTAGTCGCGCTTCCCGATGTCTCCAAAAACTTGAGATTAAGGACACCATCAACGAGGCACGCTGTTATATCCTGTGTAACGGCAGCACCCGCTGCCACCTTAACTCCTGATGCCTTTGTGATATCCTCTGCCTCGAGGGAAACCACAAGCTCCTTATCAGTAGGGTTGACAAGCTCAACGCTTACCTTGTAATCTGCATTGTCAAGTGCGAAGTCAAGTGTGGAAGTATTCTCATAAGTGTAAATTCCAAAGCCTGTACTCTCAGTCTCTTTCCATATCTTGCTCGCAATCTCAAGATATCCGTCACCGTCAGTTACATACGATGCACTTCCGGTCGTGACCTTCTCCTCTCTCGGGTAATAAACTCCGCCTACCCAGTCCTTAGCTGCATCAGGGTAAGCCACATCGCTGAAGCCATAGCCTGTCTCAGCGCTGAATAAGGTAGAAGAATTGACCTTCTGCCCCTTTCCCATTGCATAGGCACCGGTAGCTGCCTTAACTGATGAAGCCTTCCCGGCTGCATTTACAGTTATTGCACCGACATCCGAAAGTGATATGCTTCCTGCCACCATAGCCACTGAAAGCAGAAGCGATACTCCCTTGCGAATGTTCTTCTTGAATTCTTTTGACAAATTGATTTTGCCACGCCAAATACCTGAATTCATGAATCATCCTCCCATTTTGTTACATTATTATAGTTTTCGTGAATATAGTTTTGCTACTTTATGCATATTAACATCTTGTGCGTCCAAAGTAAATATTCCTTTTGTGCATTTTTGTTGTATTTATGAGCGTTTTCAACCATCTTATATGCAACTTGCATCATTTTATAGGTTGTTAGTACTATTTTTTGTGCATAGGTACCATATTTTCGTTTTGCATTGTGTCTATTTATGTTGGTTTTTTCGAAAATCTTATATGTTATTTTTTTGATACATATCAGAATGTTTTGACACCTGAATCCTATTACAGAACAAAGAATGTGCCTTGGCACATTCTTGCGCCTGCGGCGGTCGCTTGCGACATCTGCATTGTACGCCGCAGTGCGCATCCCCGCGGAGCGTTTTTGTGTAATAGGAACGAAGTTTCCTATTACATAAAAAAAACAGATACCCATCTGTTTTACATAGGTATCTGCTGAATTACACAGTAAATTTTTTCCGGACTGCCAAGCCCTCATACTCCAAAAGCTTCATTATAACCTCTTATAAATAATCGGTTCATCATATCCGAAAGTTCTCTTTCCGTTAACCTCCATGCTTTCAGATACTTCCAGACAACTCTCGGAAAATCTTTCCCAAAGCTTGAAGGTCATGACCGGCGAAAAGCTGCTTATGCTGCCTCCCTCCCAGCTTCCGGATCTTTCATGGTAAAGTGCCGGGGTAAACTTTTCAGATTTTTTCAATTCAACGTAATCAACATTTCTCATAGAGGCATACGAAAATGTCCCCTTGTCTTCACCCTCCGGAATTTCATAGGAGGAAAGAAGTATCCCGTCCTCAGTCTCCGTAATAAGGAAAAGATGTGGTGATGCATGACGTTTTCCATTGGTTTCATAATAACTTTCTTCAACAACAAATCTTCCATTGAAATCCTCAGGAAGGTTTTTTATTTTGTCATTACAGACGGTATTTACATGCTCCGCATAAGGATATATTTTCCCCGCCGCCTGCATCATCCCAAACTGTTCCTTATTATCAAAATGTCCCGTCATCATGTCAACAAAATTATCAAGCTTTGTCATATTATTTTTCCTCCAATCCCTTAAAATAACCTGCTCCTAATACTATTATTACAGCATCCGGCATACACCCTGTCTGCACTTATTCATTAATCTCCTGAGCCGGTATCTGCTGTGTTATACAATGAATATTTCCGCCGCCGACAATTATGTCGCGCGCATACACCGGGACGATTTCCCTGTCCGGAAATGCCTCCTTCAACACAGCAACCGCCTTCTCATCGTTAACATCTCCGAATTGTGGCAGCACAATCGCACCGTTTGAGATATAGAAATTTACATAGGAGGCCGCAAGCCGCTCACCCGCACTTCTCTCATCCTCGCCCGGCTCGAACTCAAAGCCGGCAAGCTCCTCCTCGGTTATGCACACGGGCTTTTCAGGTATATAAAGCTTATGCACCTTAAAATGCCTTCCCTTTGCGTCCGTCTCGCTTTCTAAGACCTCAAGGCATTTTTTGCTCATCTCATACTGTGGGTCGTCCTCCTTGTCCGTCCACGCGAGCACGACCTCACCCGGACGCACAAAAGCACATACATTATCGACATGCTCGTTAGTCTCATCCTGATATATCCCACACGGAAGCCATACCACCTTTTCCACATTGCAGTACTGCTTCAGCTTTTCCTCAATCTGTGCCCTGCTAAGCTTCGGATTTCTTCCCGGACTGCACAGACAGCTCTCCGTAACCAGCATGGTTCCATCGCCGTCCGAATGTATCGAACCGCCCTCCAGCACAAACGGCTCCGCGTCATAGCAGTCAAAGCCCGCATACTCAAGAAAGCGCTTTGCAACCAGATTATCCTTCGTCCAATCTGCATACAGCCCGTCATAATCACCGCCCCATGCGTTAAAGCTCCAGTTGATGCCTCTCACGACACCGTCGGCATTTTTCACAAAGGTCGGTGCCACATCGCGCGCCCATGCATCATCGGACTCAAGCTCAACAACCTCTATTCCTTTGCCCGCACATGTAACCTGCTTTTCAAGCATAGGGTGCACTTCTTTATACTGCCGGGTTTCTGAAAAATCCGCCTCAATATCCTTAGGATTTTTTTGCTCCTGAGCTTCTTTCAGATGCTCCTGAGCTTCCTTTAGATGCTCCTGAGCTTCCTTTAGATGCTCATGGTCGGCGAGCATATAGACATGCTCACTCTGTGCAATTATTGCCGCAATCTTAGCGAATACCTTCTTCGCAGCCTTACCGCCGTATATCCATGAGCCGGGTCTTACCGGCCATATCATAATGCAGCCCTGATGTCTCTCAAACTCACCCGGCATTCTGAAATTGTCATCTCTTGGGGTACTGTTGAATATTCTCATTTAATTTTCCTCTTATTTCTATTTTTAAATTGTTTCCCCATTTTTCTTCAACAATCTGTTGGAGTATTTCCGAATAAAACAAATACCATTTTTACACCGCTGCAGTACTGCAAGCATCGCTTGCAGTACTGCCCCTATCAGAGCGGCATCGGTGTCCGGGCAGCCAGAATAACCGCCAGAATTGCAGCAACGAATGCCACCACTCCTATGACTGCCAGCAGCTTTTTACTGAGTTTCTTCTTTGCTGCCTTGCATCCCAGTGCGGTGCAAGCCACGCAGACAGCAGCAACTCCAAGTGCAATTCCCAGCGTTTCCCACAGCCACGATAATTCATATAAAATTTCCATGTAACCACCTCTCCTTCTGTTGGTCAATTTGAATTTTACAGTTCTTTCATGATAAATACTTATTTGCTTTTATCAACAAAAAATCCGGTTTATGAAATAAATCCTTATAATCAGGATACTTTTCAAGCAGTTCATCCGTTGGCAACGGCTCAATCATTTTTTCAATAGTAAAACCCTCTTCTATTAAAGTATTAATGATTGTAGAGAATGTTCTATGGTATTTTTTTACATTCTCAACAAACCACGCAGATTCTCTTTCCCCTTCAACACCATAATCTGCAAGATTAAGATGTAATTTGTTACCATTTTCATCTCTTGTCCATCGGTTGCTGCCCGAATGACATGTGCATAATGGATGTTCTTGTGAGAAAATAAACACCCCATTCTCATCCAGTAAGTTATACACATTTCGTATTACTCCTCCAAAATCCTCAACATAATGAAATGCCAATGAGCTAACTACAACATCAAACTTTTCCTGTAACTGTGCAATTTTCTCCATCGGAATATTGATATATCTTATTTTAGAATCGCTATTTTCAACCATTGCCACTTCCAACATCTTCTCAGATATATCAATTCCAACAACTTTTTCTGCTCCATAATCAACAAATTTTTTACAATGCTCTCCAAATCCACATCCTAAATCCAAAACTCTTTTTCCTTTCAAATCGGGCATCATAGAAAACAATGCCGGTATTTCGAACAGATTATTGGCATTTACTTTATTATCCCTTATTTTCTTATATCCGGAGAAAAATATTTCATTATCGTATATATTTTGTTGAGCCATCTCAAACCTCCGTAAAATACCGAGTTATTAAAACTCTTTCTAAACTCCCATCTTATTGCACTATGGACAATAAGTATCCCTCGCTCAAAGAACTCGATCAATTCGAATTTATCTTTTAATTCTTAGTTGCTTTTTATTTTTCCGTTTCCTTTTAATTGATGTAACCATCATATCTGGAAACTTACCCTTGATGCTCCAGTACCCATCTAAGCATATCTTCATATTCCAAGCTACCATCAGCCACTGAAAGAACCATTTCATACAATTCTTTTTGAGTATACCGTAATTCAATTCCATTTAAGGCAAAGAATACAAGCATCGCATGTGTTCCTATTCTTTTGTTTCCATCCAACATACAATGATTCTTTATTAATCCATAGCCAAGGCGTACACCCTTTGCTTGAATCGTTGGATATAGCTCTTCTCCACCAAATACTTGAAACGGAGTCTCTATAGCAGACTCCAACAAATTAAAGTCTCTTACACCCGCAGTTCCGCCAGTTTGGTGAATAAGCTGTGAATGGAGCATCAAAATTTGCTCTTTACTCAACCTTTTCATTTAGCAAGCACCTCATAAGCTTCTTTATTCTGTTCAAGTAATCTCTTCGAAATTTCAAGCACATCTTCATCCCTAGCAATGGCACTGTCATCTGCTTTACTAAAATCTATTACCAAATATCTTGGTGCATTATTCTTAAGTATAACTACCGAACCAAGCTCATCTACTAATCTTGCAACTTTTGAAAAGTTTTGATTTGCTTCTGTAATTGAAACCATTGTGTTTGTATCTATTGTCATATGAACACCTCCATTAACTCATACAGATATTATATCATTTTTTCTAGGATAAATTCAACCTATTTCAACATTTTCATAAACTTATTCAAGCACTTACATACAGGAAGTTGTCAGTCCTTCTTGTTCTTTTCAATAGCATTAATAGTGCAAGCAAAACCTGTAATCATTGAAAGTAGTATTGCTCCACCCATTGCTTCGTTCATTCCAGCACCAAAGAAAAAACCGACCAACGCTGCAATTACCATTAGAATGATTGAAATGATTACTCTCATAATATATACCTCCATAAATTGGAATTGAGATTTCATATATTCCAAGGAATTTAATAATTGTTATATTTTATTATCAAATATATCTTAAGCCCTTGAAAACACTAAGTTTATCGCAGGTGAGCTTTCCCTTATTGTTTCCCTTGTATTATATTGTCCCGTGAGTATTTACGAACTCTGATAAGGGAAAAAACAAGGGAAAGAAAATCCTATAAAACAGTATAACACAAAATGAAAACGACATGGTGAACTGAATAAAATGCTTCTAATTTTTTTAACAAATGATTGATTGAACGATAAGGAGATTTGATACGATGAGAACGATATTTGCAGAATACAATCCACACAAAAACAGCATTGATGTATATACAAGTGCTGGCTATATGCTCCGCATTGACTGCTGGGAAGCAGAAAAGAATTTAAAAACAACACCGGGATCAGATTGTGCATTAAATACACTTGCTATTGATGAACCACTTGAATATGCAAGATTGTATCTTGATGGAACGATGCAAATGTGGGTAGATGCGGAAGATTCCTTAGAAATTTAATTCAAAGATAAATAAGGGACAAATAACCCTTTTAGATTTATTTGTCCCTATTATTCTATATTTTTTCACTTCTGACAATGCAGATGAAACTTTTAAATTTGGTATTTTCCAGTATAATTGTTCAGTTTTTTTCACCAGACAGGGCACTGTATCCATTTTGTTTGTATGTATTTTCCCCTGTTACTCAATCATAATTTCCTTGATAGAAATCTTCTTAATTTTTTCAGAATATATATACATCATAATTTCATAAATCGTGATAAAACAAGCAAGAGAAGTAAGCATAGTAGGAAAGTCAAATTTATACGTAGGTACACTCTCGACATCCTTAAATACAATATCCACCATAAGCCGAAGCAATCCATACTGATATACTGTTCCGATTATAAAACCAATATAGGACAGCGGTCTGTATCCTCCTAAAATTGCCCTGCAACATTCTTTCTGTGAATAGCCGAATACTCTCATCATAGCAATAGTTTTTGTATTTCCGTTTATTACTGTAGTTATAGCAAGAAACAGAGTTGTAAACGCTAATACAAGTCCGATGACCAACATCATCACACCCATCATTTCACTTGATAAATCTTTCATACTAAACGACATTTGTGTCATAGCTGAAAAGCAAAACGAAGCAAAAATAATGAAGAACACAAGTGCCTTTTTAGATTTCAAGGTATTCCTTTTCAAATACTCTACAAACGACAATTCACTGCTTTTTTCGATTCTATGATTTGGTGTTTTAGAAGCACTTTGCATATTATCTTTCAAAAGCAGCAACACAGGTTTTTTGAATTTGTACCAGGCATAATAAACTGAAAGTGCCGAAAAACACACAGTCGGCAATACCACAAAATAAAATAAAATGCATGGATGAAAATTGATAGTTATCTCAGGAAGCATTTTATCTTCATTTTGTAGAGCGTAAAACCGCGGCATTATAAGAAATGCTCCTGCGTATCCGGTTACAGTTCCAATAAATATACTAATTCCGAATACCCAAAAGCTTTTTGCAATTTTGATATTTGAATATCCCAACGCCTTTAATATCCCAAGTTCCTTCTTATGCGTGTCAATATAATGCTTAATATAAAACAACAACATAACAATCGCAGTTAAAAGCAAGCATCCTCCACTTACAAGGCAAACGACTTTTGAGGTAGAAACCTGAGCATTATAAAAAAACATTGATAATTCAGATGTAATTTCACTCTCAATTAATCGAACATCAAAATAAAAGTTCAGAAACATTGTACAAACAAGAACAGCACAACAGGCTATAATGGAAATACCGATGAGTTTTGAAACATTTTTTATTCCAACGAGCATACCATCACCACCCTATCTCATAAGCAGTCTTTTGTGCTTCATTTGTGTAAATTTCAGATATTTTTCCGCTATTCATTTTTATAACTGTGTTTGCCATTTCCGCAATATTCAAATTGTGCGTTACCATTACAATCGTAAAGCCATATTCCTTTTGAAGTTTACATATATAATCAAGAACCTGTCGTCCTGTTTGTTCGTCTAATGCTCCTGTCGGTTCGTCAAGAAATAATACTCTCGGTCTTTTTGCCAAAGCTCTTGCAATAGATACTCTTTGCTGTTCGCCACCCGAAAGTTCGCTGGGATATTTATGTAGTTTTTCTCCGAGTCCAACCGCTCTAATGACGTTTTTATAATCTTTATTATTTGCTAAATCAGCACCCATTTTTACATTTTTATCAACACTCATATTGGGTAGCAAATAATACTGCTGAAAAATAAATCCGACATTTTCCTTACGAAATGAAGTTAATTCATTATCAGAAAGCGCTGTAATATCCTTTCCGTCATAAAACACTTTACCGCTGTCAGGGCGTTCAAGACCTGAAATTACATTCAAAAAGGTTGACTTGCCAGAACCAGATGCGCCGAGAATAACCACAAAATCATTATCCTCAATATCAAGACTGATGTCCTTTAATACTTGGAATCGGCTTTCTCCGTTTTGGTAGGATTTTATTATATTTCTCGCTTTAATCATTATTTTCTCCTTCCTTCAGCTTTTTCAAAATACTCATACATACCTCAGTAATCATTGTACTGATTTCTTCGTCTGTAAATCGGCACATTTTTGTGGCACAAAGCGTTGCAATTCCGTGTGTATATATCCAAAGATGATGATACAGTTTTTTCCCAGCTGCCTTGCAAATTTTGTAATCATCTTGAATTGACAATAGAATTTGCTCATAACTTTCATCTATCAGCGGAAGTACACCAGATAAGTCAGGAATTTGTTTTTGCTCCGTCATAAAGAGGAGTTGAAAAAGCTTAGGCTCATTAACAGCGAAGAGAATATATTGTGTACCCACCCCTTTAAACGAGGGCTCTGTTGTTAGTCCTTTATTGACATATTCTTTATACAGAGCTTTAGCAGATTTAATCATATCCTGCTGAACCTCCTCCATATTTTTAAATACAGTAAAAATGGGTCTTGCCGAACTACCGAGATATGTTCCTAACGCTCTTGAAGTCAAAGCCTCATATCCGTCTGCCCTGACAATATTTAATGCGGCTTCAATAATTTCTGCTTTTGTAAATTTGGCTTTTGGTGGCATACTTTATCTCTCCTTTTACTAAATCACTTGTTTTAAATCAACTGATTTAATTATAATTGAAGCTCACCTGAAAGTCAATAAGGCGGCAGAGATTAATTCCTTCAGCCTTATTGACTGCTTATGAAAAGATGATTTCTTCGTTCATAATATCCCAATTGCTACACTTTGTTGTATTGCGTTATGCGTTTTTCCAGCCCTTGCTTTTACCATTATGAACAGTCAGGGCAAGGGGAACATAGTGTGAAATCATATAAAGGGATAAAGCGAACACATTACAATGAATCCTTTGTTTTCAAGGATTTTGTAGGATTTTATTAAAATGCAAAGAGATGTGATTACGCACATAAAATTGTGTGTTTACAATCGGATTTTTAATAATATCCTCTTGCTTCCCGCCAGCCTTTTACATACCACCTAATTCCAACATATACCAGTTGCACGAATAATAAGAGAAATAGCAGATTGATTGGCAATGCTGTCTTTATCCAATTCCCAAAGTAGATAGCTGTTGCCATGCTTATAAGTATTACCATTATGGTAATCATATCCCAACAGTATTTCTTATATAGCCCTGCAATCTTTATCCCTATAAACGCTACAAGTATTCCCGCACCCACCAGACAGCCACCGCAAATCAATATTCTTATCAGCCAATATACAATTCCGGCAATGACAGGATTGGATATTCCATTACTAATCTGTGCTATGTTCTTTGTCGCCGGTATAATCCACCCTGCAATGGTCTGTACAAAAGTGGCGATTGTATCAAAGAAGACCACGCAATCAGAAATAAATATTTTTGACCGTATCATCTGAAAAAGAGTAGTTGATACGGAATACCATATCAACAGAAATATCAATGCTTCATACATGACTGTTTTTGCTTTATATCTACCTGCCAGTTTTTCTCTCTGTGTATCATACCTTTCCTTCGCTTTCAGATAAGCTGTCTGGTTACAATTCTGACACTTTTGATAGAGTACCGGCTTTTCAACCGGTATCTCTACTTTTTTCTGATGAGAGAGTGCATAGTCCCGTTCCTGTTCTGCCTGTCTCTGCTTATCTCGACATTCCTCTATCATGGCTTGGGCGGTGTGCGTTTTCTTTTTCTCGCTCTGCAATAATTCTTTTGTTTTCCTCAAGTCGTTCTTTAAGGCTTGAATGTTCCCGACTCTGTTCTCGCTGTTTAACCTCTCGTTCAAGGTCAGCGATTCGTCGAGCTGCATTTTCAGTTCCCTGATAGTCCGGTCTTTCTGTTCGAGTTCGTCCTGCATCTGCTCCGTCAGCAGCAGCAACTCTTCCAGTTGATCGTCGCTCTTTGAGTTTCTTAATTCGTTCATCAATCGACCTTCCTTTCTCTAATTGCTGTTCAAGTTCAGTAATTCGCTGTTCTGTTTCTGCAATAGCCGGTTCTCGCTGTTTAATTTCTGTGCCAATTCCTGCCATTGCTGATTTTCGTCTGTAAGCTTCTGTATCTGGTCTGTCTTTTCTTCCAGAAGTATCAACAGTTCTTCTGTATCCGGCAAGATTTGAAGCAGTTCTGATAATTCGCTCTCTAATTGCTGCAATCGTTCTTCCTGCTCCTGAAAGCGCATCAGCTTCTCGTCCTTTTCCTGTATCTCCTGAAGCAGCTCTGCCATGATATTCTGCTGTTCCTCTATCCGTGTAATCATTGCTTCCATCATGGGAATTACTTCTTTGCTTTCTTCTAATGTCATTCAACCACTCCTTCCATATTGACAATGCACCGGATACCTTACCAAAGGTTGTGATTACCTTTTGCAGTAGTGCATTTTGTTTTTTAATCATCTGGTTTTCCTCTACCTTCCATGAACCATTCCATATCTGTCCGGTGAGATATTTTTCCTCAATCTTTCTTGCATCCGCACCCTCATGAATCGTAGGGATTTTTAATTTGCCCTGTCTTTCATAAGAGCGGTGGTCAATCTGATTGTCTATGGATAAATGCCGGTTACACATCCTAGCCCATTCGCTTCGCCATAACTCACAATTCTTTGGATTATTCCAGCCGGTAGCATCGGTCAGAACCCGTTTCCATTTTTTTCGGTTTCTTGCCCCGACTTTCTGTACTCCGTTTTCATCAAGTACCGGAATGCGGATTCCATGACGGTCAGGATTTTTCTTATCCTGCCACCAGTCCGGGTGGGATTCATCAACCACGATATTTCCGTCAGTATCTCTGACAAAATCCCAGTCCTTGACTTCTTTGTTGCCCCATGAATGGTCTGGATTGAATGGTCGCATGGTTACAAGCAAATGCACATGTGGGTTTCCATCGCCCTTATCATGTATGCTCCAGTCGGCACACATTCCCTTGTCCACGAAAGTCTTTTGAATATATTCCGTTGTATAATCAATCTGTTCCTGTCTGCGCCATTCTTTCGGCAGGGAAAATTCAAATGAGCGTCCAAGCTGTGCATCTGCATTTTTTTCTATCTTCAATGCCTCATTCCATAAACGCTGTTTCTGAAATGTGATTTTAAACTTTTCCAGTGCGGTATCTTTATCATCCGCTCTTTTATAACGGATAGACTGTTGAAACCTTTTTATATTTTCTTCCGGTACATGCAGCCATTCAGGAGGTGCATTTTCGCACATCATCAGACTGGTGTAGACGACTTCCTTTTTGGAAGTATAGTAGCTGATCCTGCCTGTTTCCTCATTCTTCATCACATCTCCGTTAAGATATGCAGATGCGGATATGACAGATTTTCCTTTACTGCGTCCGACAATCTTTACTGTAAAATGAAATATCGCCATGTTATGATTCCCCCTTTCTGCCGTATCCGGCATTGATTTCCGACAGCATCTTCTTCTGGTTTGGCAGGAGTGAAGCTGTCGGAACGCCCTCTGCGCAAGAGTGTCCCCTGCGGCATGAGCAGGTCTGGCTGAAAGCCCCGCCGACGGAACGAGCCCGGCAAGCGTAAGCGCAGACCGGTTGCCACTTGTGGCAGACTTATAAGGACGACCTCTGGTTGTCCATAAGTGCGCCCTTCATTCAAAGGCAATGAAGGGAATGGAAAACCCACTCCCTCCGCCATCACACTTCCTCCATGTCTGTAAATGGTTCTTTTTGCATCGCCTTTGAGAAAAACTTTCCGTTTATTTCCTGCCTTTTTAAGAAGCCAATCAGTTTTGGTAAATCTTCCTCCTCAATCGGACAGCCAAGAACCGATTCAACTGCTCCTCCAATCTGACAGAGCCTGTGGGTTCGTTTTTTACTTTCTTCCACTTTCTTTCTCTTTTCCAGTTCCTTCCGCTGTGCTATGAGTTTTTTGGTAGCTTCGATGCTTTCCTGCTCCTTTTTCTCTAATGCACGTATTCTCTCTTCATAAGTCTTTGTTGATTTCGCCATATCATCTTCATCCTTTCTTTTTCCGATAAACAACAGTTCCCGGTTGCATATCAGGAGAAGCACATGGTATAATCCTCTTGCGTGTAGGTATATCATGGCTTCGGTCTGATAGAACCTTTGGCGGTTTCGTAGGAAGCCGCCTTTTTAAGTTGCCACATTTCTTGTGACAGCTTTTACATTCCCTTTATCCCTCAGATCTCGCCCCTCGTTGGCTTCCATGAACTTTTCCAGAATGTCAGTTTTAATAAGGACTTTTCTTCCGACCTTTAATACCGGAAGCTTCTTCCATTCAACCAGCTTTCTCAAAGTGTTTCTGCCAATTCCTGTATAGTCGGCTGCTTCCTCGATGGATAATGCAATCTTTCTTTCCGTCATCTTGTCACCTCCTTATAAATTGCATTATGCAATTTTTGTTGTGCTGTTAGTATAGCGGTTTTATATTGTGTTGTCAAGCGTTATGAAATTTTAAAATTTATCATTAGATTGCATATTGCAATTATGTGAGGTACATGCTATAATTCATACATACCGAAAAAGGAGGCAATCAGCATGAAAGATAAAGAATTACGCAAGCTGATAGGCAGCAGGGCAAAACAACGTCGTCTGGAATTAAATCTGACACAGCCTTATGTTGCAGAGAAGATGGGAGTTACAGCTTCCACAATCCTGCGTTATGAGAATGGTTCGATTGACAATACCAAAAAGATGGTGCTGGAAGGTCTTTCGGAAGCACTTCATGTATCTATTGAATGGCTCAGAGGTGAAACCGATGAATACGAAACCGATATTACGGATAAGAAAGAATTACAGATTCGTGATGCAATGGGCGATATTCTCAAACAGTTACCTCTCGACCTTAGTAAAAAGGAAGATGCTTTTTCAAAAGATTTACTGCTGTTAATGTTAAAGCAATATAACCTGTTTCTGGAATCATTCCAGTTTGCCTGCAAGAATTACAAGGGCAGCACGAATGAATCGGATATTGCAAAGGTAATGGGGTTTGAATCGAATGATGAATATAACGAGATTATGTTTCTCCGGGAGATCACCCATACTGTTAATGCCTTTAATGACATGGCAGATATTGTAAGGCTCTATTCCAAGAAACCGGAAATGGCAGAACAAAGGCTTGAAAATCTTTTATCAGAAGTTTTGTATGAGGATTCCGATTCGGTATAGAACGACAACCGGAGTTATGATATACTTACACGCAAGAAGCATTTCATCAGTTCCGATTGTCTGATATCGAAAGGAGACACACGATTATGGCAAAAGGATCTGTAAGAAAAAAAGGAAAGAAATGGTACTACCGCTTCTATGTAGAAGATGCAAGCGGCAATCTGGTTCAGAAAGAATACGCTGGAACAGAAAGCAAAAGTGAAACGGAAAAACTGCTCCGTCAGGCAATGGACGATTACGAAAGCAAGAAATTCATTGCAAAGTCGGAAAATATTACAGTTGGAGAATTACTTGATGTATGGGCAGAGGAAGAATTAAAGACCGGTACTCTCAGTAATGGGACAGTCCAGAATTACCTCGGTGCTATTACCAACATCAAGAAGCATCCAATTTCAGAGAGAAAGTTGAAAAATGTAACATCTGAGCATTTACAAGCCTTCTTCGATCTGCTTTCCTTTGGTGGCACTTATCCAGATGGTTCAGAAAGAAAAGGTTACAGCAAAGATTACATTCGTTCTTTCTCGGCAGTATTACAGCAGTCATTCCGGTTTGCAGTATCACCAAAGCAATATATCACTTTCAATCCGATGCAGTATATTAAGCTGAAATACCAGACGGATGAGGTTGACCTGTTTTCTGATGATGACATGGATGGCGATATACAGCCAATTCCACGAGAGGATTATGAAAGACTGATTGAATTTCTACAGGATTACAATCCACCGGCAATACTTCCAATCCAGATAGCTTATTATGCAGGACTTCGTATCGGTGAAGCCTGTGGTCTGGCATGGCAGGATGTAAATCTTGAAGAACAGTGCCTTACAATCAGACGCAGTATCCGATATGATGGTTCAAGGCACAAGAATATCGTCGGACCAACCAAACGAAAAAAGGTAAGGATTGTTGATTTTGGAGATACACTGGCAGAGATTCTTCGCAATGCCCGAAAGGAACAGCTTAAAAACCGAATGCAGTACGGAGAACTTTACCACAAAAACTACTACAGAGAAGTAAAAGACAAAAACAGAGTTTACTATGAGTTCTATCATCTGGACGGAACAGAGAATGTTCCAGAAGATTATAAGGAAATATCCTTTGTCTGCTTAAGACCGGATGGAAGTTTGGAACTGCCAAGCACGTTAGGAATTGTTTGCAGGAAGATTGCTCAGAAACTGGATGGATTTGAAGGATTTCATTTTCACCAGTTGCGACACACCTACACAAGCAACCTTCTGGCAAATGGAGCAGCACCAAAGGATGTGCAGGAACTGTTAGGGCACTCAGATGTCAGTACCA
>OLGY01000194.1_pt1 | contig 51579 bp, 46 predicted proteins | sample 1605951 | NCBI WGS metagenome assembly OLGY01 (sample SAMN03283280) | human gut metagenome | biome: human-associated habitat; material: feces | host: Homo sapiens | place: Peru | collected 2012
AAATATGATATAATCAAAAAATAAATTAAGTATTTTTTACAACATAATACCGATTATGTTATTCGCCGCCGATTTTGGCGGATTTTTTGTTTTTATGCTAAATTATCAAGTGCATATTTTCCATTCGTTTGCGGTGTTCTGTGCCGGTGGAAATAATATAAATTCGTGTTGTGTTGATACTGCTGTGGCCGAGAATGTCGGCAAGCTTCGCAATATCTTTTTCAATACCGTAAAATGTGCGTGCAAACAGGTGGCGAAGATTATGCGGAAACACTTTTTGAGGATTTACATTTGCATCTTTGCACAAGGCTTTCATCTCTCGCCAAATGTTCGTGCGGTTTACGGGTTTGCCGTTTTTCGTTACAAAAATCATACCGCTTTTAATTTCTTGCTCTGCTGCATAGCGGAGCAATTTTTGTTTTAGTTCTTTCACGATAAAAACCGAGCGTGTTTTTGCCTTGCAGTTTACGATTGCCTCGCCACACTTTGTCGCCTCAACTGTAATATATTGCAACTCACTGACACGAATACCTGTTGCACAAATCGTTTGAATAATTAAATTCAATCGTTCATTTTTCTTTTGCTTCGCCGCTTGACACAAGCGTTTGTATTCTGCTCGTGTCAGTTCTTTTTCTTCCGAGCAAAATACTTGCTGTTGCAGTTTTAGTGATTTCACTCTCAAATCAAACCAATTCAAAAACGCAAACAGGCTGTTGATGCTTGCAAGCATTGAGTTTGCACTGCGTACAGCATAGTTTTCCTGCAAATGATTTTTGTAGGCAATCACGGTTTCTTTTGTAATGACCTCGTCTTGTGCATAAACCGAAAACGCTTTCACATCACGAATATATTTTTCAATCGTTGCCGTGCTTTTCTCTTGCAGCTCTAAATTCTTTCTAAAATCATCAATAATTTCTGCCGTTAAAATTCGTCCTTCCATTGTATTTACCTCCGAGTAAGTGTTAATTATATTGTACCCGAAAAGTATGAAAACAAAATTGTCACCCTAAAAGGTTGTGGTATGTTACCTTGAACAGAGCGACATTGCAAGTACGATTTTCTATATTTACCTTTGCATTTTTGATAGATAAACAATATAAAAAAAGAGGTTTGCCCTACATTTTAGGGCAAACCTCTTTTGCGTGAAAATAATTTGTAAATTTTCTTTCAAAACACATCAACAAAACCGAGTTTTTTCTCCGTATTATAGAGGGGTATTTTTTCTATGGTGAAATCAAATGTAAACAAGGTGTAAAAATTTTTGCAAAACACCCGAACAAAATCGCAATTTTTCTCTGTATAGTAGAGGGGGGTTTCTAAGCACTTTTTCTTTTGGCTTTCACTTTATAAAAATATTCTCTCGAATAATTTGGAAGGAGGTTTTCGTATGCGTAATCTATACACGGTCAACAAGATTTAATGCACCGTGCTTTAGGGTTTATCGGCAAAGAATATGAAAGGCTTTGATTTGGAAAATTTATGATTTTTAGAACGAAAATCTGCGGCTTTTGAGTGGGTTTTGAAGCGATTTTCAAGCCGTCGATTTTAAAGCAGGATAAAGGGGTATGATTTTCGGGCTTTGAAATGCCCGAAAACGCCGTCCGGCAAAGCCTGTCGGCTTTTCGAATCGTAATACTTTTGCGTATGATTCCAAATTCGTATGCAGTAAAGGCTGTTTTTCGCAGGAAATCAAGGCTTTTGCGTATTCACTTGAGCGTTGCCGTATGATAAACCTATTTTTGAAAAATCAGGCAACGCTGTGAGCAAAAAATTGACGAGTTCGCTCAAAAACAGAGTAACTCGTCGGACTAAAACTAAAAACGGCTTACAGGCGATTTGTGAAAGCCCGTGAGCAAAATAGGAGGTTAATATGAACTACAAATTTACAACGAAAGGTACATCAAATTAAAGGAGGCAGATATAAAATCATAGTTAGCGTGTCGCCTTATGGCAGCAAAAGGCGAATGGAACATTCCGAATTATGAATTAGAAAAACTTGCTCATTATTTTCTCGAACTAATTACCAAGCAAAATGAGAACGAGAGTAATAGGAAAAATCCGGATAACAAGGCATAAAAATAAGGCAGGGATTAGCCCTGCCTTATGTCTATAGAAACAGAAAATCCGAAACTGTTACCGATGATAACAAGTTTCGGATTATTCTTTATTGTGAAGACAGGACAATAGAGATGTTTTTGCGTTTTCGCTGTCTTGATTTGAACACTCGTCACAATCATTCTACATCACTCCGTTTCTGTTTTCAAGGCTGTTTACAGCGTCATCTCGATTTCCGTGCCGCCGATAAAGACCACCTTGATTTTCTCTTTTGATTCCACCACTACGCATTCAATAATCTGTCGGACGAGCGTATCGTCATATTCCATTGGGTGATTTTGCACTCCGTCAAGTATGGTGAAAATCTCGTCGAGTCGAGATTTGGCACTTTCTCTTTTTTGACGCATGGCAGCATACTGTTCGAGTTGAACGGTCAGCCTTTGCTTTTCGTTCATCAGCTCGGTGATGCGTTCCTCATCGATGCCGTCTGCATTGTCGGCGGATACCGCTTTGAGCATTTTTTGAAACTCAGCGTCGATTTCGGCAATTCGGATTTGAATGTCGAGGGTTTTGTCCTCGGTGACCTCGTCTGTAAGCCCCATCCCGATATGGATTTTCAGTGTTTTCAGCACTTCAATATTTTGCTTTGCCGTCTGCATGATGGCTCTCATAACAGCGTCTTGCAGCAGGCTTTCCTCAATGCTCGGTGAGTGGTGGCAGTATTTCTTGCCGTAGTCAAGACGGTTAATGCACCGCCATACTACTTTTCTCTTGCCTTTGGCTGTCCATGTGCATCGGCGGTAAGGTGTTCTGCATTCGCCGCATATCAGCAGTTCGCTTAGAGCGTACTTGCTTGAATATCGGCTCAATTCGGTTTTCGTACCTTTTTGCTTGACCTTCGGCTTGCCGGAGCGCCTTGCTATTTCCTCCTGGACTCTTGCGAAAGTGCCTGCGTCGATAATCGCAGGGTGGTTGTTCTCAATATAGTATTTGTTCCTTTCGCCGTTGTTTACCTTGACTCTCTTGCTGATGCAGTCGGACACATAGGTTTTGTTTATGATGGCGTCGCCTTTGTACTTCTCGTTTGAGAGGATGGAACGAATGGTTTCCTGCCGCCATACACTGCATCCGGCAGGTGTCGGTATTTCTTTTGCTTCGAGATAGCATTTGATTCCGTACAGGCTTTCGCCAGATAGGTATCGCTCATATATCTCACGGATAATCTCGGCTTCATCGGGAACAATCTCAATTTCGCCGTCTGCGTTTTTGGTGTAGCCGAGGAAGTGCTTGCATTGGAATGGCACATTGCCTTGCTTGGCACTTTGTGCTTTACCCCATTTGACATTGGCGCTGATGTTCTCTGATTCGCTTTGGGCTATTGAGCCGTAGATGGTGATGTAAAATTCCGATGCGGGATCGATGCTGTGAATACCTTGTTCCTCGAAGTACACATCCACATTGATCTCTCGGAGCTTCCTCGTTATCTTGATAACATCGAGGGTATTTCGGGCGAATCGGCTGATAGATTTTACGATAATCATGTCAATCTTGCCCTTGTAGCAGAGACGGAGCATTTTATTGAATTCGTCACGCTTTTTCATGCTTGTTCCCGTAATGCCCTTGTCAGCGAATATACCCACAAGCGACCATTTCGGCTCGGTGCGTATGCGCTCCTCGTAATGGGTACGCTGTACCTCGTAGCTGTTTAGCTGCTCATCCTGTTTGGTGGATACTCGGCAGTAGGCGGCAACTCGAAGCTGTCGGTAGCTCTGCGTGATAGCCGCTTTGGTGTCTATCGTTGCAGGGATAATGCGGACGGTTTTTTGGGGCTGTACGCTTGTTGCTTGCATCATGCTGATTTCTCCTTTACGATCCTCTGACCGTTTATAAGTACAAGGCTTATCGTGCCGTTTCCTTTCAGTTGGATCTCGCTGACTGCCTGGTCTGTTAAGTCGCTATCATAGGCTGTCAGCGGCGGCACAGTCTTGAATATATCTTTTAGGCTTTGAGCCGTGATTTCTTCCGTTCCAAGGCTCGTGTATTTTTCGCTCACGCAAGTGAGCATTTTTTGCTTTATGGCTTCCTTATCGAAGCTGACAGTGTTGAGTGCCTTTGAGATCTCTGCGTTCAGCCGTTTTATCTCTTGGCTTTCCTCATGATCGGACTTCGGTGTCTGAATTCTTTCGGGATCGGCAATGACTTCATTGAGCAGCTCGGTAATGCCGTTCAGCATATCCTCATCGCTTATATTGACCGAGGCTTTGCATTCGGGGCATTGCCACCATGTAGTTGCCTTGCGGCGTCTGTCAAAGCGTCTATGCATTCTGCCGCCGCAGTTGGGGCAGACGACCGGAGTGTTCAGCGTGAAGATGCCCTCACTATAATTTACATCCTTTTGAGTGTTTTTCTTTGCTTTGATGCTCTGCATGGCTGCATACTCCTGCTCGGTCAGTATCGGCGGATAGCCGCCATCGCCTATATAGCGCTTATCCTCAACAATTCGCTTTATGCGTGACCTGTTCCAATCGGTCTTGCCGGACATATACTCAATGTGTTTTGCGGTCAGCATTTCGGCGATAGATTTCAGCGACTTGCCGCTGAGATATTGCTCGGCAATCTCTCTGACGGTGTCGGCTTCAGTTTCGTTGATGGTTATTATGCCGCCGCTTAAGGCATAGCCAAGTGGTATGTTTCGATGATTCATGCTTGGTAGCACCGTCCTTTCTCACGGATTTTTTCGGGCAGGCTGATACCGCCTGCAAGGCGGAAGGTCAGCAGTTCATTGCTATCCACCGTGATGCTGTCAACCGTTTGCTCGAAGAGCTCGGCATCGAAGTCTATACCGATTTCGACTTCCTTGAGAATGTCATTCAGCATTTTTAGTTCTTCCAACATCTCATTCTCATCGCTGTCGGTAATTTTTGTTCGACGCTCGATCCGCAGCTCAGTTATCTTGTTTTCAAGCACATCGGATTGTGCCGTGTAGTCTGCGGCGTTCAGCACTCCTTTACCATGCAGACGGGAGAGGACGAGGTTCTGTGCCATAAGGTCTGCGATCTCACGGTCAATTTCCTTTATCCGCTGCTGACTGCCTGTGGTGCGGTATTGCAGTTCCTCAAGCTGCCGAATGAGTGTGCTGAGCAGGTATTCTCGGTTGGCCTGTACCTTTCTTATCATAAGGTTAAAGGTAGCGTACACCTCGTCCTCTTTAACTCTGCGCCAAGCACAATCTGTCTTGTTGGTTGCTTTTGCGGCACATAGCCAATAGGCTGTGCCGTTTACAACCTGACGACGGAAGGTGTGACCGCAATCGGGACAGAGAAGTATTCTTGTAAGCGGATAGGTTTTGGCTTTCCGCTTGCAGCTCGGTTGCCGGCTTTTGATAAGAGCCTGCACCGCCTCATAGGTTTCACGGCTCACGATGGCAGGGTTGCTGTTTTCTACATAGTACATAGGTTGTTCACCGTGGTTGCGCTGCTTTTTGAATGGCAGGGTTTGTGTGGTGATCTGCTTTTGCAGTAAGGCGTCGCCTTTATACCTTTCGTTGTTTAGGACATAGTTCACGGTGGTGTGATGCCATTTTTCACGACCGTATTGTCTGCGTACTCCCTCGTCATTGAGAATGTTAGCAATGGTCTGCATTCCGATGCCTTGCAGATAGAGATCAAAAATCCGGCGAATTACAGCCGCTTCCGTTTCGTTGATTACGAGCTTGCCGTTGATAAGGTCGAAGCCGTAAGCCGGAGCGCAGCAGTTAAATTCGCCGGATTCCATTCTCTTTTTATAACTCCACCGCATATTCTGCGATATGGACACGCTTTCCTGTTGGGCAACCATGCCGGGGAAGGTAGCGAACATCTCACTGTTCATTGACTTGGTATCAAGCCCCTGTTCCTCGAAATATACGCTGACTTCCATTTGTTCAAGCGCTCGGAGCGCTGTCAGCATTTCCTCGGTGTTTCGGGCGAAGCGTGACATGGATTTTACGATGATGCGGTCTATCAGACCTTTTTTGCAGTCCCGAAGCATTCGGCGGAAGTCGTCACGCTTTTCCATGCTTGTGCCTGTTATACCTTCGTCCGCATAAATGTCTACGAATTTGTATTCGGGATGCCGTTTACAATATTCGGAGTAGTATTTGATTTGTGCGGCGAAGGAGTGAAGCTGGTCGCTTGAGTCGCTCGATACTCTGCAGTAAGCCGCAAGCCGTATTTGTGGCGGCGTTGGTTTTTGCCGTGTGATTTCGGTTATCGTTTTCATTTGCTCTTTCTCCTTTCCGCAAGGGGCTGCCTTGCTGATTTGCCTTTTGGCAACACACACAATACCACAGGAGTTCGAATACATCCAGCACTATTTTTCGGAATTTTGGGAATTAAGATTTCAGACACAAACGACCTCGGTGTCGTAGTATTCCGCACTGATTCGGGTAATTTTTTCGTACTCTTCCTGGGTTATCAGATTCATATCAAGCAGCATTCGTAAAAGGCTTATGCCGTAGGCAAATGATGCATTATTGATGTCGGTTCTTTTATCCATTGAGCAGCCCCTCCAAGTATTTGATGCCGAGGCTTACCACAATGGCACGGTCAACGGTGGCGAGGGTCTTGCTGTCGAGTTTGCTGATATACTCGCCGAGCCGTGCCTTGTCTATCGTCCTTATCTGTTCGAGCAGGACGGTGGATTCGGTCTTGAGACCGCTTGTCATTATCGCTACATGGGTGGGCAGAGCCGCTTTTGTTTTTCTGCCTGTGATCGCCGCCACGATGGTGGTGGGGCTGTGCCTGTTGCCCGTATTATTCTGCAAAATCAAGACCGGACGAACGCCGCCTTGCTCACTGCCGAAGCCTGCGCCGAAGTCGGCGGAATAGATTTCGCCTCGTTTAATCTCTTTCATAGTTAGCCTCCGTTTAAGTAAAAAGGCGGCCGAGTGCTTTTGGGCAAACGACCGCCTTGTGTTTTGTATCAATCGTTCTTGGTTCTGTCCGTATTTGTCCACGACGCCCCGAACAAGGGAACGCACCCTCCGGTCATGCATTTGACCTCATTGGAATCCCACCACTCCCAGGATCTCTGCGAGGCGCCCTCATTGGCTGCGACGGCTTACGGCACTTTGTTTGTACCGCTTCAACGCTCGGCCTGTGACTGGACGCAAGTATCATTATTGCTTCTGCTTTTTATGGCCTTCGGTGCGGATGCGCCGCACCGTCCGACTCAAAAGGTCGTGTGGCTTATCGGCTCTCGCCGACGGCAGAAGGAAGGTAAAGGATGCGCTGTACTATTCGGTTTTCAAAGAACGGGCGGAGGCTATAGAGAAAGCCCCCTCACTTTCCATGCCGAAAAGTTGAGGGGGCTACAACCAAGTTTTTTAATTTTCTAAAAGATTTTTGAGCTTTGCTCTGATTTTGGCGATCCGCTTGCTGATTGCCTGTTGTGATACGCCGTAAATTTCGGCAAGGTCTGTGCCTGAAATGCCGGCGTAATAGTGGCGATAGATGAGGAGCTGTTCCTCATCGGTCAGCTTGAGGATGGCTTTCCTGAGCTTGTCCGTCATAATGCTTTCCACTACGGTGTCGCATACATCCGGCTGATCGGCGATGAGGATGTCCTCACCGCTGAATTCATCGGTGGTCAGCATATCGTAGGAGAAGTCGCCGTTGTCCGCAGAGCGTTCGTCCAGATATTTCTGTCGGCGATTTGCTCGGTAGAATTCCGTGTAATCCTCTTTGGATACCTCCATAAGCCTGCCGTAGAGAGGCAGGAACAGCTTGTCCGCATATAACGGGCAGATTTGCTCACGGCGTCGGAACTCCTCATAGGTCAGTTCCGTGTACCCGCCGTTTTCTATGATATAAACCGCTTTGGGTTGTTTTTTCAAGGTTATGTACCTCCGTTCAATCGTTTTTTTGTTAGGTCAAAAACGATTGATACGGAGGGCTTCGACAGCCTACCGCAAACTTCGACAGTACGCCGCCGTTTATACAAACGCAGAAATCCAATCCACTTTGAAATTCCGAAATAACAGATTTATCGTTGGTCTTTTGCAGATATCGTATGGAATTCTGTTGACCGCAGAGGTCAAAAAAATATAGGTGTCTGTGTGTTTGCGCAAAGACAGCCTTTGCTATTTCAACACCTGTTTCTTTCCTGTATTCTTTTTCATTCTTTCACCTTGTCGCTTGAAAACGGCAGGGCGCCGCTTTTTATGGCACTGCGTTGTGTTGAGCTTCGTCGATTGATTCTGCAAGGCTAAACATCGTGGTCACCTCCTGTTTACGGTATTCGGGGAAACAAAAAAGCGACTGCGCTATGCTTTAAGGCACAGTACAGCCGCATGAGGGCGTGCATATAAAAACCGTTTTGTTAAGACGGTCTTGAGTGTTGCGTTTTGCTTATGTACATGATTGTTAGGGGCTTCTCCTTGTTTTCATAATTACCTCGTTGTATTTGGTATCTGTTGATATCCGTGTGTCCGCTGCCGGGGCAAAGGCAAAAGTGAAGAGTGCATAAGTGTGATATACACAGTATACATGGGATCCGGCAAAAAATTGTTGGGTTATGACCGAGAAATTGCTTATTTCTCCAAAACAGTCGCCAAGGAAAGAAATACGGCACAGTGGTTTTTATGCCCTCTGTGCCGTATTTGCGATGTTTCCGTGATGGATCGTTAATTATTACTTATCTTTGATTATTTGACGGAATGTCTTTTCCTCTTATCAAATACCGTTACACCTGTCAGAACACCGCCGCTGATAGCCGGTGGTCTTGCATCCTTTTAAATTCGAACAATCATCCGAATTAAATTAGTTTTTTCTTCCTTACAATCGCCGCAACAAGCGAAACAATATTCCAAAGAAGAGACACTCCGGAAAGAGAAACTGCTGCGGTTGCAAGAGGCTTGGAAACACTGACTTTATCGCTGATCGCGGAAATGTTGCCGGCGTTCAGCGTTGTGTTGTCGGTCAGGGTTATTATCAGGTCTCCACCGTCGTCAATGCGGCATCCTTTAATACCGAGACCGTCTTTTCCGTCCTTGCCATCTTTGCCATTGGTACCATCTTTACCATTGACACCATCTTTCCCGTCCGTTCCGACGATTTTTCCGAGATTGGTTATAACTCCGTCGGTAAAGATGAGGATAAGATTACCGTCTGCGTCGATATGAGCGGACTTGATTCCGGTACCGTTAATGCCGTTGGTTCCTGCAGTACCGGCTTCGCCCTTTGCACCGACTACTTTCCCGAGGTTATGCACAGTGTCGTCGGTAAGGGTGATGATTAGATTGCCGTTTTCATCGATTTCGGTGGTTTTTACACCGACTCCGACATTGCCCGTATCGCCCTTGTCACCTTTATCTCCGGTCACCCGTCCGGCATTGTGTACGGTCTCATCGGTAAGAGTGATAATCAAATTGCCGCTTTCATCAATCATAACGGATTTAACACCAACGCCATTCACGCCCTGTTCGCCTTTATCTCCGACTACCTTTCCGAGGTTATGCACGCTGTTGTCTGTAAGTGTTATGACCAGATTTCCGTTTTCATCAATTGCGACGGATTTAACTCCTACTCCTGCGGCACCGGGAACACCTTGTTCGCCCTGACTTCCGTTATCTCCGATCACTTTCCCGAGGTTATGCACGCTGTTGTCTGTAAGTGTTATGACCAGATTTCCGTTTTCATCAATTGCGACGGATTTAACTCCTACTCCTGCGGCACCGGGAACACCTTGTTCGCCCTGACTTCCGTTATCTCCGGTGACCTTTCCGAGGTTTAACACCGTGTCGTCGGTAAGAGTAATAATGAGGTTTCCGCTTTCGTCAATAATTGCTGATTTGATTCCGATGCCGGTATCACCCTTGTCGCCTTTTACATTTTCAACGATTACGGAAAGAAGGGTGTCTCCGTCCACCGTAAAGGAAACTTCGGTCTTGTTGGTTTCGGGACTGAATTCGCCGCCGATGTACCAGCCTTTGAGGATATATGACGGCTCAAGCACGATACTCGCAACAAGAATTGTGCCTTCACGAATTTTACTGCCGCTTGTGATTTTTTCATTTTTGCTGCGCACTGTCAGCACACAGCCCTCAATCATTGTCGGGAAGGTGACGGTGTATTCCGGAATTTCCTCTACCGCCACACGGATATGCGTTTCCATCTTGATTCTGCCGGTCTTGTAGGTATAGCTCCCGTCGCCGTTATCGGACCAGCTCTCTGTGTCGGCAAGACGGTATCCATCCTTCGGCTTGACGGTTACGGTGATTTCATCGCCGAAATTGACCTTTTGACCGCTTTCAAAATCCGATGTCCCGTTTTTAACGGTAATTTCGGCGTTCTTATTCGGCATATCAACTGTGACCGTATATTTTTCGATCTCCGTAAAGTATACCTTGATATCGGTTTGGGTATCAACGGTGAGCTCATACTCGTACATATCGTAAAGCCTGTTATCTGTTATTACCGTGTCGGGAATTCCGTTTTTGGTGATAACGAGCTTTTGCACCCTATAGCCTTCTGCCGCCTGAGCGATGAAGTTGATTTTCGTTCCCACGGGAACAGCGGTACCGGACTGATAGGTCTGCTTTGTTGCCGCCATACCGGTTTCGTTGCCGCTTGCAACGGAATAGGTCAGCTTCACGGGTCTGTCGGTTTCGGAAACTCTTTCAAATTCCGCTTCGACGGTGTATCTTGTTGAGCCAAGGGTAAGCGTGTAGGTATTTGAGCCTGCCGCGTTAACAATATCCGTATTGTTTTCGGCATCTGTTATTTTCCACGACTTCAGTGTATAGCCGTTTTGCGGAACGGCGGTAAATGTTACATCGCCGGTCACCGTGCCGCCCGGAGCAGGCAGATCTGTTTCACCGACCTTTGCGGTAACTGTTCCGAGAAGGTCTTCGCCGTTCTTATATTCGCCGACAAAGATGACCTCAGCCGAATCGAATGTTTTTCGTGTGGATACGAATATGTTAGCTTCGCCGCCCAGTGCAAACGCACACTCTATGTTGCCGTTGAGGTCGGGTCTGAATACAGTCTCTTCTCCGCCGTTATCAAGCGTCAGCGACACAAGTTCAAAGTGCCGGTTCTTTGGCGAAACTCTGATTTTAATAATATCGCTTTCATTGATCTCATCGCCCGATTTAATATTAACATTGCCGAGGTGCCGCACACTGATATCGGCGGCTTTCTCGTTGTCGATTTTATAGTTGACCTTATAGTCTCTCTTTGCTGTTGTTATGGTTGCAGAGTTTGACCAGGCACTTTCCTTATCCTTTCCGTCTACCTTGCAAACGGTTGTAAGCACATATTCGTACTCTGTATTGGTTTTAAGTCCGGAAATGTCATAAGAGGTCGTGCCGACAGGAATAAGATTTGAAATCCTGTTATATTCACCGTTTTCAACTTGATAAAGATAGTAGCCCTCCGCATCCGGCCAGCCGGGAGTTTTATCGGGCTGCGACCAAGTAAGGCGTATCTCGTCTTCGTCAAGCAGTTCTGCCTCAAGGTCGACCACTGCCGGTGAAGGAGCACTGAGATTTGTCAAGTTATAGCCTATAAAGATGGTCTTGTTGTTTTCATCGCCGTAAAGGTGTCGGAACCACTGACCGAGCGTCCAGTCAAAGGTATATTGCGTGTATACGTTTTGAGGGATTCCGTTTGAGGCAAGATCCGGACCGTCGATATCATTGACCACGCCGGTACAGCCTTCGGACGATGTCGTTGTGGTGGATACGCCCGAGCCGTTGCTGTAGTTAAGGCTTGTTTCAAACCCCACATCGTGCGAGAATAGGATACCGTCGCCGAACACGCCGTAGCTGATGGAGAAGTTGAAATAAAAACCGTGCGACATTTCTTCGGAAACGGATTTTATATTGCTTTTTTGCCACGAAACCTCGTTAAGACCGCCGTTATGTCCGAGTCGAATGGCGAGCTGACTGAGCTGCTCTGCACCCAAATGGCTGTAAACGCCCCAGCCGAGCTGATTGTACATAAACGGGTTGCCCTCGTTTCCGTCAAGCCAGTTTGCCGCTTTATCTATTTTTACCAAGGGATAATAGTATTTTTTATCTTTGTCTGTCTTATCCGATTCCCTTATGACGGCATGATAGTCCTTGTTATTCATATAACCGTTATACTCATCAACAAAGCCGTTGTAGTCGTCAACGCTCAGCTGCTGATATACCGGCTGCTGCGGAATGGAAAGCGTTATGGCGGTATCTCCCGACCATTTGCCGTTTTCGTCCAGTATCTCATAGGCGTAGATAAATACAGGCGTTCTGGACACAAGCACCGTGTTGTACGCCCGTGCCTTAACCGTCAGGGAATATTCCTTCTGCAGAGCCGTGGAATAGGTTTTGCTCCATTCAAGCGAGTAGCCTGCCGAGATGTTCACCTCAACGGGGGCGAGAAGCCCTCCGTAAGAGTAAGACATTCCGACGCTGAAGGAAACATTGTTCGATGAGGACTGCTCCAACTCGAAACTCTCTGTGATTGTATATGCGGTTTCGTTTTCGCCGGAGTCACTCAGCGCGGAGAAATACGGCGCAGCCTGTATGACTGCCTTGACCTCCGGGTCGCTGTAGGCATAGCTTACGCCCTTATATTTGGCTATAACACCGTCCTGGTTTCTGTCGCAGGCGGTGAGAAGTACCTGAGCCGTACAGCCGTAGTAATCACCGTACGCTTCGTTCGGACTCCAGTATGACAATGTCAGGTCAAAGCCGTTTGCCGCCTCATAGCTGTCGCTTGTATCCGGATAGGTTGCGGAAATCATACCCTTGCTGAAGGAATATTTATCTTCGTTACCGGTTTCGGCAGAGGTTACAAACACAATCTGCTCACGTCCTGCATTGTTGCCGTCAAAGTTTCCGACGGCAACCGAGCGGAAGAATTCTGTCTTACCGCCGATCTCGCCCTCAAACCAGAAGTTGTTTGTTCTGCCGTTTGAGTTTGTGCGGAAAGAATATTCGTTTGAAGTGAGCTTGTAAAGTTCTCCGGTCTGGGCATTATAGTTGTACAGCGTGCCGTTGATAAAGACGAAATCTGCGGCGCTCGCACCGTTAAAAGCAACAGCCTCTACCGCTAAAGGCGAAACAACTTCTTTAGTTCTGGAACCGGCCTTCGTCCAACCGTTGGAAGCCATCACCTTATATTCGGATTGTACAAAGCCTCTGTTTCCGTTATTAAGGAGCGTTGTATATGCAATTTCGGATGAAGAAGTCGATGCAACAGACAAAGTGATACCAGCGACACTGGCACGTAAGCCCGCAACAAGGATATCTTCATATCCGTCGTTGTTGAAGTCTCCTGCCGTGATGCTGCAGGCGTTCATGCTGTTACTATTAAAAACAACATTATTTCGGACTTCTCCCTCCGGGCAAACATAGAATTTTTCATCGGCGTCGCCGTCCACAAACGAGGAGCCTCCGCCGGAAGAACTACCGCCGGCTTTTCCATATTTAATTTTTACCTGAGGACGATATAAATTCAAATTGCGACTGTTTACATTGTTTATGAAGAAATAGGACAGCACGGCGATGTCATCGATTTGGTCGCCGTTAAAATCGCCCACCACCATATCTACGCCCAGCTTATGAAATCGGTTGTCAAAGGTTGGGCCAGAGCTTCCACCCATGCTGTCACCATTTGCCCCTGGGTCCGTGGGACTTCCAACAGTGGTGTGATATAATTTTTTGTAGGAGTCATGAAGCATATCATTGCCGAAGCCGAGTTTTTTGCCTTCTCCCATAATGCTTGTGTTATTTAATAATACAAAGCTGTTTTTGCCGGTAAAGGAATATTCATACAGAAAGCAGCCGACAAAAGGTTCGTAATCAAAAGTCTGCATCAAACCTGTCGAGCGTTTTGTGTGCGGAACATAGATGATCAGCGTGTCCTTGCCGTCTCCGTCAAAGTCGCCTGCGGTAATGTTCAGATAGGCGTTGGTTTCAAGGTTTAGAGCACGAATAAGGCCTTTGTTGTCAAACATCCAGTTCATTTCGCCGACCCACTGTTTGCCTTTATATTCTCCCGTTCTTGTATCATATATATGAAGATAGACCTGCTTATCCGACTTATCAAGACCTACATAGGCAACATGGTCTCTCCTGCCTGAGCCGAACGGGTCAAAGGAAACGGACTGGACAAACGCATAGTACGTCTGAAGCGCACTGATGTCCATATTGGGCAGAGAGGCATCGGAAGCGGTTCCTTTTTTGGAAATAAAGTTCTTGAGAGACTCCGGGGTTCCTACATCCGCAATTTTGCCTGTTGCGGACGTGCCGTATGTCTCAAAATAAAGCAGTTCGTTTTTTTCAACCATTGCAAAGGGACGGCCGACATTATACCCGTAAGGGTTGGTTGTATTGTCAAAGCCAGCGGGTTTTGTGTTTTTCATCAGAGTATTAGCGGCATCCGATGAAAACTGCGGCTCACTCGGGTCGGCGGCAAAGACCGACAGGGGCAGACATGCTGCGATTATTATGACCGACAGCAGCGCGCATAGCGAGCGCTTCAGAATGAGTTTTTTGTACATAGAGAGTCCTCCTTTTCTTTTCACGGGGGAAAGATTGTTTTCGGGCGGGGATTTGACGCAGCAAATCATAAAGTATTCTGTTATACTTCCTCCCTTACATTATATCAAATTATGTCGGCCTTTGTCGTGTCGTTTACGCTGTATATCGGTTGTTTACGCTGTAAACGGGGTGAAACGTGAAATATCTCTTGCAAAACGAGAAAAAAGCCAGTAAAATAATGATGAAAAGTTCGGCGCTCCGAGTTATGAAGTTGAATGGAAAGGAATGAAATTTCGAATATGAAACGCTGCCTGCAGGTTGTTTGTACTGCCGTTTTTATACTGCTTTGTTTGGGGACAATGTGTTTTCTGCAGTTTTTTATTAAGACGGACATGTCGATTCGCTATATTGATTGGCAGTCTTCTGTCAAAATTGAGACAGACGGCTCTGAAAGTTCGTTGGATTATACCGTTGTGCCTCAAACAGGGGAGAGTTTTCGGCTTGAAACTGTTTTTCCGCCGACAGAGGAAAACGGGAATCTGGTGTTTGAAACGGCAGGGTTGGAGCTTACGGTTTGTATCAACGGAGTTGAGGTATGGCACTCCTCGTCCGCCGTCCCTGCAGGGGCAGCGGGACAGACACAGGCAGTAATTCCTATGCCGAGAAATGAAGAATGCCATGTCACAATGACAGGTGTAGTTAAAAGTACAACCAGCTTGGTGTTTCCTCCGGCTGCTCGCTTTGTACCAGTAGAATACGATGCGACTGAGAGCTATGCATATGCTAATTTTTACGGAATTCCCGCCGGCGTAACCGCAGCGATTTCTCTTCTTGTGGCGGGTATATTTCTTTTGGGAGTTGCACACAAAAAGCCCGACTGGAGTCTGATTCCGCTGCTTCTTTCGGCTGCCGGTCTTACGGCACAGTGGATTACAAAGGGAATGGGCTATTTCTTCCTGAATAACCGGTTGGTCGATTTTCTTATCCGCCGGGAGGTTGGCTTCTTCTTTATACTGTTACTGATTCTCTTTCTTGCAATGAACCGACAGCGGAAATTTTGGAAGTATTTTGGAATCACTACGGCGGTCAGCTTTACTACACTGTTGATTGCTTTCGGAATATCTGCCGCCGTAAATGGGTATCTTGCAGGATATATCGTGCAGATGTTCCGTGATACAGTTGAGCTTGGGCATTATGGGGAACTTTTGTATTGGATTACCGTTTGGCTGACTGCTGTTTGTGCTGTAATTTCTACATATGCAGTGATGTGCGCCTTTGTCACGCAGCGAACGGAAACACAGGCGCTCCGCCTGCACAATCAGCTGATTCTGGACGGATATCGTGCCATCGAAAGCAAAATGAGGGCAAGTGAGGCAATCAGGCATGAGGAAAGACACAGAATTGTTGCATTGGAGTCGGCTTACAAAAAGGGAGACTATGAAACTCTGGGCAAAATGCTGCAGGATATGAGAGGACAGTGCGAGCACCTGGCGCAAACACACTTTTCCAAAAATTTCGTTGTCAATGCTATTTTGCAGGATGCTGCCTACAGAGCGGCACGGGCGGGAATATCATTTGATGCCACTGCTTCGGTGTCCGCAGAGATTCCGATTTCCGAAAATGAACTGTGCGCGCTGCTTATGAATATGTTGGATAATGCTATAGAGGCGGCCTCGCGCTGCACGGAAAAAAGCTTTATCCGGTTCAAGGCAGAGGAACGAAACGGTTTTCTCGCCGTAAAATGTGAGAATTCGTTTATTGAAGAGCCAAAACAGGATAAGAACGGGCAGTATATTTCTACAAAGGATGAAAAGGAAAGTCATGGCTTTGGATTAAAGCTTATGAACGCTGTCGCAGAGAAATATCACAGTATGCTGGATATTTTTATTTCGGATGAAAATGTTTTTACTGTTCAGACCGCTTTAAGAATTCCGAAAAAATAATAAAATCAGCGGGTGTCATTTGAAAATGACACCCGCTGATTTTATTGATTTATATATCGTATAAATGCGCTTTGAAAGGCTTTATAGTATGTACGCCCCACAGGAAGCATATCACCATTTCGAAGCGTTAGGTCCGTCCGTCCGATTTCCTTTACTCTGCTCAGATTCACCAGAAAGCTGTTATGACAACGTGAAAAATGGCCTTTTGGAAGCTGTTTTTCAAACTCGGTAAGAGAAAGATAATAGGTGTTGCTGTTTCCGGAACTTTGATGAATGATTATGTTGTGGTTATAACTTTCTACATAACGTATTTCCGACACAGAGAAATGCAGTATCTTATTACCGATGCTAAGCGTGACTGCTTTGGGTAAGTAATTCAATTTAAGATCCGTACGGATTGCATTTGCCAGTGCTTCCCGGCAAATCGGTTTAAGAAGAAAATGAATGGGCTGTACATCATAGCCCTCGGAAAGATAATTGTCGCATGCGGTCACAAATATAATTGAAATACGGTCGTCCTTGCTTCGCAGAGAACGCGCCAGCTCCAGTCCCGTCATGCCGTTCATCTGAATATCCAAGATAAGCAGATTGAACGGTTTCTCGACATCAGAATTCATCCTTTTCTCAAGTTCCGCGGCAGAGGGAAAAGCTGTTATCGCATACGGAATACTTTCTCCGTCCAGCAGCTCCCTGCAGAAAGTATGCAATTGTTCTCTCATGACCGGATCGTCATCACAAACGGCTATTCGGTATGTGTTCATTTTCTCACCCGCAATCACATGCACTTTAATACATTATATCATAAAACCGATCGGAAAACAACCTTAAAAGATTTACAAAAAAGCGAACTTTCAATTGTTATCTTGCCGGAAGGAGTTTTTTCTTCTCAACTATTTAATTTTTACTGAACCATGCATTAGAAGCGTGGTTTTGGTATGAAAAAGGGCGGCAAGGATTTTACTCCCTGCCGCCCGAACCGCATCAGAACATCTGAACAGAAGAACTGTCCGGTTCTTTGTGGTTTTCACTGTACTGTCCCTGCTTCTGTGCAGGATGATTTGCGTTTTGTTGATACCACGATGTGAGCCAACACTGATAATGCATCCTTGTTATGCAAGATACGAGCAGAAAAAATGATACAAGTAATCACGTGACATATTTATCGTTCTAATAGAATCCAAATAGCTTGGGGATTTGATTAACAGCAGAATAAAAAGTCAATATTACCATATCGCAAATTCTTCCTGTTCATAGAACAAAGCATTAGTTTCTCTATATAAATATTCTTTTTTCTTTCTGCTGTAATCTATCTTCAGTTGGGTAGTTCACTTTCTCCTATCACCATGACAGGTGGCACCTGTCAGCGTATAGGCGCAGTTGTCCCTTGGCGGAGCGTTTTGCTTTTTTCACTCCGCTTTCAGCCGGAACAGCAGACTGCTCTTGCCACCCTTCTTGCGGTATCGCTGCTCGGTTTCGAGTAGCCCTGCTTTTTTGAGGTCACGGATTCCGCGGCGAACGGTGGAGGGCGAATACTTGAGGTCGGCGGCTATGGTCGGGATGGCAGGCCAACATTCGTTATTCTCATTTGTCCGGTCGGCAAGATAGATATACACCGCAACGGCTCTGTGCGGCAGCTCGGAGCGGTAAAGAAAATCAAGACGGCTCATTGCTTTGCACCTCCGTTTCGGTTAAGTCTTTTATAATCTCTGCTTCCGTTATGTCGGGAGCGGTTTCTTTTTTCGGCGGCGAGGTACGGATGGGGTTGCCGCCTCTATTTTTATCCTTTGGCGGAGTCCTCTGCGGCTCGTTCTTGGGGCTGTCCTGCTGTGTCTGACCGCCGCCGTCAGCGTCGCTCGGTGCAGGCGTTTCCTCTTTCCACTCCGGCGGATATTTTTCGAGGATGCCGTCCTGAATTTCCTTCTTGTCGGCATACTTGACCTCACGGTTGCCTTGGTCTGGTACGGCGTATGGGTGTTCATCGTCGAATTCTATGCCCCATTTGAAAAACAGCTTGAGGTGTACCCGCATCGGATGCACTCCTGTTTTCATGACGATAAAATCGCCCTTCGGAAGAGATTTGAGTTCGTCCGGCGTCAGTAGCGGTCGCTCGATCATTTGAAGCGACTGTGACGGGTCGTTTTTGCTTCTGCTGACAGATCCACTCATGACCGTGCGAGAGCCGAGCGCCTTGGACAGTGTTTCGGCCGAGCTGCTGTTTGGTGCAAAGCCGCCGAAGATGGTATCCTGCGTGTTGTCCACGATGATCTCCGCACCTTCCTTGCCGTAGTTCTTTTCGAGCTGGGCGAAGGATTGGATGATAGGAACGATCTGCAAGCGCCGAGACCTCGATGCACTGAACATCATCTCTGCACTTTCTATCTTTGGCAGAGTTCCGAATTCATCGCAAAAGAACACACAGCGGTTTTTGAGCTTGCCGCCGTTCTCATCGGCAACGGCGAGTATCTCACGGTAGAGCTGTTGGATAATCAGTGAGATCATAAAGAAGGTATATAGTGATAGGTAACTATTTGAGATTATCTCCAAGTTTTCCCCCACTCTACGCCGTGCGTGATAGTTTCCCAATCACACGGCGTGCCATCACAGGAAAGGTTCAGTAAAATTTACACTCTCAAACTCAATTCTTTAAGATTGGAAATAGGTTACATCGATTTCTCAAAAGGTTTACTCGCTCTATCTGGAATTCTGTCAGCTGTAGAGATTTCATCAACCGCTGTATTTCTTTCTCGTCTTTTGCATGTATCAGCCGGTGAACGTCAATATGAATAATTTGAAGATTTCCGTAGCTGTCATCGCCGCCTAATTGTCTGGGCGTTTTGTGATGGCAGTGTATCTCTTCTTTTCGCAGCCTGCGTCCTGTTACTGCACATTTCCCCATTTGTCCCGAATACAACGAAATTCTGTTGTCGTTGTATTCAATGCTTCGGCTGGACACAGGGTTACGCATGAGATAAAGCAGAATATCCAAATCCAGCCCACGCAGGTTTTGGTGAATAGCGTTTCTGCCCTCCTGCGTGTATTTGTTGATACTCGTCCTTTTCCACTTGGGATTTCTGTGCTGCACATAGGCGATTGGAGCTACTGCCATGTCAAAGACAGACCGTAACTCCCGGCTTTTTCCGTAACGTTCAATGATGGCTTTTCCCTTGAGCTTCTTAAAGTCCGGGCGTTTCAACCTTGTTTTCAGTTTGTCCTTTAGGGTTCGATTGACATGAAAGGAAATTTTGTGGAAGTCTTTGCTGACCTCCGTGGCTATGCTGTAATACTCGTGAATTCCAAGCACAAAGGCGTTATATTCCCCTATGCACCTGTAAGCAGTTTCCTTGTCTGTGTGCCGAAATATGTCCTGTATCAGTTCATTGGCACGGCTCAGAATTTTCTTGCTGGCCTTGTCGCTAATGTGGGAAGTGACGACATATTTGTTTTCGCCATTCGTCTTTTTACCTTTTGCTCTGGCTTTCAACCTGAACCCAAGATATTCGGAGTAATGCCTTTTCAGGTTGACGATTTTGGATTTTTCCGGACTGATGTCCAGTCCCAGCCTTATTTTTAACCATTGCTTTGTGGCTTCAAAGAGTTTTACAGCGTCACTTCGCTTCCGGCAGAATATTTTGAAGTCGTCCGCATATCTGACAATGTAGCATTCTTTCAGCGCTGTTTTTCTGAGTGCAGCGTAAATTGGGCTTTTGTTGATACTGCCGTTGTCATGCACGTTACATCTGTACGCATGACGTGTTGGCATTTCTTCCCATTGGCCGGCAATCCACCAATCCAATTCGTTTAACACGATATTGGACAGCAAAGGGGAGATGATACCGCCCTGCGGCGTGCCCTTTTCAGGAAACCCTATTCCCGCAACTTCTGCTTTCAACATAGCCGAAATAATACTTATCAGCTTTTTGTCCCGTATTCCAAGCGCCCACATTTGCTTCAACAATTTTCCGTGTGATACGTTATCGAAGAAACCGTGGATGTCAATGTCAACCACATAGTACAGGCCCCTTTGCTGTATCATTGTCATAGCCTGTGCAATAGCGTTTTCGGCGCTTCTGTTTGGGCGGAAACCATTTGACCGTTCGTGAAATTTAGCCTCACAAATCGGCTCTAAGACTTGTAGGATACATTGCTGCACCAGTCTGTCTTTGATATTTGGTATCCCAAGCGGCCGCATTCTACCGTCTCCTTTGGGAATTTCTACACGACGGACTTTGCCCGGCGTGTACCACTCAAAGGATTTCTGAATATGCGCAACAAGATTTTTACTGCTCCAGTTTTTCATGTTGTCAATCGTTTTGCCGTCGGCTCCAGCGGTCTTGCTTCCTTTGTTCGACTTGATATTCCGATAGGCCAGTCCGATATTTTCTTCTGATGAGATAATTCCCATAAGCCTTGTGAATACCTTACCGGCCTTGCTGTCAGCGTATAATCTGTCAAATGTCGATTGCAGGTCGTAGTACTCGCTGTTTCTCAGCTTTTGGCGTTTCTTTGTCCTTGAGCTTGCTATGGTCGGCGCCTCCTTTACACCAAGTGTATGGATTTGCCTTTCTTAGTCTTACTCGAACCCATAAGATGAGTGTAATTTTCCATTTTATTTTCCTGTGACTAATGCCTATCCCTCCACCGTTTGTTATCACGGCTTCACAGGTACTGTGGCATCGCTTTCCGCCAAATAAAGTCAGGTTATATCCTTAGACTTTCCCTGACAACGCTTCTTTGCAGTGCAATCTGCTCCACGTTCTGGCCTTACCACGTTCCGATATCCCTATCATTCCATATATATCCGTAGGTGCCTCATATAAGCCTGCAAGCTCATCCTGCGCCTGTAACGCAGTAGGGAATTTCATAACCCAAATTTTTACTTTTCCCCGGCCTGCTCCCGTACTCGGGCTACGGCATTTCTGCCGTATAGAAATATAGACTCGTAACTTCTGAGGTTCGTCAATAGCTTTTCGCCATATACTCACCATAGATATTTTATTGACCTCCGGCATATAGGCAGCACCATCCACCTCTGGATAGCTTTCCACATCCGAAGCAGACATGCTCCACCTGTTTGGGCTGCTCTCTGCCGACTTCAGCGGGCTTCAGACGGCCGTGCCATTGCATGCATGGCCGCCTGCCGCAGTATTAAGGGGGCGTTTCAAGGCGTTACCCTATCATTCCACCGCTTGAGATATCAGTTCTACAAGTTCATTTTTCAGAAACTCCTTTCAATTTTCTGTATATATAAATTTGACTTGCACCTGAGCTTTTCACTCAGGAACGTGTCGCACTGGGATTTTCCTCCGGCATAATTACGAAGATAGCCGATTTCTGATTGCAGAAGGTTTCGGCGTCTATCTCGGTATCAAAGCACAGGAGCTGCTCTAACTCGGTGTCGAGGAATGCGTTGAGGCGGGAGAGTGCTGTTGACATGACCGATGCCATACTCTGCTCGGCGGTGTTGAGAGCCGCCCCCGCAAACCATTTTGCCTTATGCTCATTCGGCAGTAACTCCATAAGCTGCTGAAACTGATTCTTGCCCTTCTTTTTGGACGGGGCGAGCAGTTCTTGAATGACCTTGAACACTGACACGATGTGCCGTTTCTCCGGTGCACAGAACTCCGCAACCAACAGAATCGTTGCGGTCAGCAAGCCCTCGGCAGCGTCATAGAAGTATGCGTTTTGTCCGAAGGAGGCGGCGTCCATGCCGGAGAGGATAATGGTTTTGGATATGATTTTCGCATATTTCTCGGCTTTCGCCTTGTAAACGATTTGGTCGTGGTGCTTTGCGTATAGGTCGGTGTATTTGTTTACGAGATACAATATATTATTTCCGTTTGATCTGGTTGGGTTTCGCAAGTCAATGACCGATACCTTGTAGCCGTAATCCTTGGCTATGTTGCCGTAGTTACGCATGACATCGCCTTTGGTATCGGTGGAGAGGAAGGACATTCCCGAAGCACAGGCATACTCAATGCACGGGTACAGCCAAAAGGCAGTCTTGCCGACACCCGCCGCACCGATCATAAGCACATGGACATCTCCCGTGTCTATCATGGCAGTGGTGCTGTGCTTGCCGCCTTTGCACCCGACCACAATGCCCTGCGGCAGAGCTTCCTCGGTCGGCTCGGCCTTTTTTCGCAGCAGCTTTCTCGGTGCTGTTGCCGTCATGGTGGGCGTTTGATTTTGCTTTGCCTGCCTGCGCCACTTTTTCGGCGTGAACGGGATATGGCGGTAGGTCTTTCGTATCTCCGCTTTGTTTGCCCACCGAGCCGTACCGTGCTGACCGTCGCCGACCGTTTTGCTCTTGATGTTGTTGAGGTTATAGATGTGAGCAATCAGCGTTATCGCGCCGAGGACGGCAAACATAATTGCGGCAACGGTGATTAAAGCTGCAATGTTTGGCATTCGGTTTCCTCCTGTTCATCATATAATAAGTCCTCGTTCCAATCTTTCAATGACGGAATGAGGATTTCGTGTTTGATACCCTGTATAAAGAGCTTGTCGGATATTCTTTTGTTTGCCGCCTGACCTGCGGCATCGTTGTCCATACAGAGACAGACGGTGTCGATATTGGGGTTCGCTTGCAGCATTTGGAACAGCACCTGATCCCCAACACAGCAGGCGGCAGCATAGCTGTGGCTTCGCCAATTTTCCTTGTGCAGAGAAATAAAGGACAACATATCTATGGGAGCCTCAAAGAGATAGAGCGTGTTGTCCGTTCCGGTCCAGTGGAAGCTGTAACGGGGATCGCAGCTTTCCGCGTTGCCCTTGTAGGTGCTTTCAGAGCCTGTTCCTCTTTTGTGTGCGTGTCGGGCAATGCCGTATTCATCGTAACCAACGAAGACGGCGTTGTGGTAATCGGCAGATTCATAGATCATTCCCTTATGCGCAAAGGCCGACAGCACCTCTCGGTCTATTCCTCGGCGGTTAAGCAGATAGGCATACACTCGCCGCATATTTTCATTCTGCGGCGGCAACTCAAAAGGCTTTTTCGGTTCCTGTTTTACAGGCTCGGCTCTCGGAAGTGAGCCGCCGTTATTGCCGAGCAGAAAATTAACGGCCTGCGGAAAGTCCATGTTATAAAACCTACGGACGAAGTCAACGGCATCGCCGCCGATGCGTTCGTACTGATGAAACCACAGGTTCCCTCTGACCGTAACCTTTTCCGAGCCGTCACGCCATACATATTCCTTGCCGGAGCGTTTTAAGTGTTCGCCCTGACTTTGCAGGAGTGCGACCAAGTCTGTCTGCCGAGCAGTTTCCTTTTCCTCGGCTGTAAAATGGATATATTCTGTTGACATGATTTTTCCTTTCTTTATTGCTTTAGTCCGTGAGCCTGTTTCTTTTCTTCAATCTTCCGCCGCAACTTGCGGTCGATGCTGTTTTCTCTGCCTCTACGCTCATCCTCCAAGCGGTTTTGGATGATACGAGCCATGTGTCCGAGTAGACGGAGAGAAGCAAGCGCCGCCGTCCAGTTCCCGTTTACCTTAATACTGTGGATGAGCTGTGCGGCGTATTGATTGCCATGCTCGGCGGCAAGATGAAGATAGTACATTGCTTTGCCGGTATCTCTCGGAACATCTTTACCGTAGAGATAGATTTTGCCGAGTTGGTATTCGGCATAGTCGTTTCCGTTCTCGGCGGCTATTATAAAACTGCGGATGGCCTTTTGAATGTTCTTGACCTCATCCTCGGTCAGATATATCTTGCCTGCAAGGTACGCCGCATAAGGATTTTTCTGTGCGGCGGCACGGTCAATCCATTCTGCGGCTTTCTTTATATCTTTCGGTATGGCTTCGCCTTTGTATAACAGCCTGCCGAGGATAAACTGTGCCGGAGCAAAGCCTTTTGATGCCGACAGGTTAAGCAGGCATACAGCTTCGTCAATGTTTTGAGCAAGAATATCTCCGTCAAGATATGCCTTGCCGAGAGTGTACGCCGCATATTTGTTGCCTTGCTCTGCGGAACGGCGGAGCAGGCTCTCGGCTCGTTCGGTATCTCTTTCTATGTCCTCGCCCTTGAGAAAGGTCTTGCCGAGCAGATATTCGGCGTATGGGTTATCGTCTTTGACGGCGCTTTCGAGCCAATGCAAAGCGTGGAGCATTTGTTTCGGCACATCCTCGCCACGCAAATACAATTTTCCGAGCATATATTTTGCAACGGTGTAGCCCTGCTTGGCGGATTTGGTGAGATACTCCACAGCCTTTTTCGGATCGTAGTGGTCGCCGTCACGGTCCAGCATAAATTTTGCCGCACGGTACTGAGACCATTTGTTGCCCTTGTCAGCGTCTGCCACAGTTCTTTCATATTCGTCCATAGGCGGAGGCGGCGGATCGGGGCATTCGGTTTCCTCTGTGGTAGGCTCACTATCCGGCTCGACAGGCTCGTCCGTTTCTTCAACCTCCTCTGTCGGCAGATTCAGCTTCATCGCCTCAGCTATCACCATATTTTTTACGGATTTGAATTCCTTGTTTTGCGACAGCGGCAGCCGTTCCGGGCGGCTCTCGGTGTAGACCTTCAGCGCCGCTTCCTTTGATTCGCACCATAAGTCATAGAGAGCCGCAATGCGTCCATCCTTGCCGAGTTCGTCAACGATGCTGTTGATGATTTCCTTGATATCCTTACGCAGATAGCCGTACTGCTTTTTACCGTTGGTTACAGCCAACCTCTTGGCGAGTGCCTGCAGCAGATCCTCCACTTGCGGATTATCATAGATGCCGCTGTTAATTTTGGCGATGAGCTCGGTGAGTATCTCACGGCTCTGCACCTTGAGTGCGTCACGGTGTTCGGTTTCCTTTTTATATTCGCAGAGCAGGTCCTGTGCGAATATATCCTTGGCGAAGGACGAGCGCAAAGCCATCACGCCTTTTTCCGAGAGATAGCCTTCGTTCGGATTTGTCGAGTAGGCTATCAAGTGGATATGGGGATGGTGGCTTTCGTTATGGAAGGCGGCAAACCAACGGAGGTTACTCATGGGTATCCGCAGGTTTTCGGAGAGCACTTGTGTTTGCGACCGGAGCATATCCCGCCATCGGCTGCAGTTATCATAGCCGAGTCGCGCGGCGTCCTCACGGCGCAACGAGACGATTGCCGTCCACACATTTCCCGTGTGAGCATTGAGCTCGTCCGACACCTTTTTCAGATCCACCGCCACTCCGTCATCGGTAAAGAGTCCGTGAGAGCCGAAGCGTTCCGCACGGGGACGGGTGGCAATGTAGTCGGCGTAGGTTTTGGTGTGCATCATCTCATCGGCGTTTTCCTCAAGCGCACGGGTAATGAATTCCGAAGCCGTGCCGACCGTTTTCTCTTTGAGGTAGTCCTCATACTCCAACGATGATTTGCTGTCGGGAAAATCCGAGAGAATTTTCTTTATCAGTTGCTTTTGCTTGTTTGTCGCCGGGGCATTTCTTTTCGATTCATCTATCTTTTCAACGCCCTCACGGGTAGCAATGTATTCCGCATAGCCGCCGAAGTGGTTTCGCTCATCGGGCTTCAGATATTTGAATTTTGTAATAAGCCGTGCCATGCGTTATCCCTTCTGCCAATCGTTTGCGTCACGGAAAGTAAAATTGCCGTTGAGCCTTTTCACTTCTTTTACGCATTCGCCCTTGAGCCGTTCAAGAGTAATATCGTCGATGTCGCTGTTTGCCGCCACCACATTCATTGTGACGGCGAGTTCCACAGCCATTTTGAAAAGCAATCGGCTGATACGGTTGTCGCTTTCGGCAACAATGCTTTTCATGGAGGACAGCATTGCATTCGGCAGCATGGAGCGCTGATCCTCGGCAGTGAGGTGGTCGATATAAAACTGCACCGCCTTTTCTATGAATTCGGATTTACTGCGGCAATCATCTGCGGTGTAGAGTTGCCCGATTTTTTCAAGCGTTTCGGGATAGAGCCACAGTGCAAATTTGCGTTTGTTTTTCGGCGTCGGCACTCAAATCATCTCCTTTTTCTGCCGTATTTTCGCTCAAAAACCGCAACCCCTAAATCAGCGAGGCTGAAATCCGAGCAACCCCGAAAGGTCGGTTTTCTTTGCAGCACCCACAAGCCCTGCAAAGCCTTATGCGGTCGGCGTTGCCGTCCGCTGTGTCCTGCGAGGGGAAAGCAAGGCAACCCCTCGCTTTCTCCTGCTTATTTTCGTACCGCCTGCCGATTTCCGCAAAAGGGTGCGAAAACCGTTCCAAACGGCGTTTTGCTTTCGCAGGGCTTGTGTTTACCCGATTCGGGGCTACATCTCGCCACACGGGGGCGACACAGGGGCTGACACGGCGGTCACATCTGCATAGCCGGAGCTTCGGTTTCGTCATCGGTTTCCGACAGATCCACTTCCTTTCCGGCGAGGCTGCTGTTGAAAATCTCACGGCGGCATTCCTTACTGCGGTAATCGGAGCGGAACGCTTTGTAGGCCGCAACGGAAAAATCGTGCAGAGAGTAGTTCTGCCATTCGTTATCTGTGCCGTCGCAAACACTGACCCGGCCTTCGTCCAAATCAAATTCGAGCAGCGCAGTGACTCGGTCGTCTGCATGAATATCCGCACAGACCTTGCCGAAGTATTCAAGGCTGACGGGATTCGTTTCAATAAAAGCGTCGGCGAAGGTTTTGGGGTCGGCGGATAACTCGCCGCGCTCATAGAGGCGGTAGCGGTAAGCTGCCTGCATCGGAGAGAGGAAGTAGTCGCTTGTGAAGTGACAGTCATCGTCGTTTTCATGGATGTGGTAGACCGCAAAGCGTCGAGCCGCTTCCAGCCGCGCCTGCTCTGCGGCGTCCTCTCTTTCAATCCTTGCCTCGATGGAGGCACGCTGTTCATTGGGAACATACTCCTGATAGAGCGTGTCGAACGCCTCGGTCAATTTATCCTCCACCGTTTTGGCGGTCTGATTACCGAGGGCGTCTGCCAATGCCCGCACACGGTATGCGTTAAGGTACAGGGTAATATCAATGTCGCTCATTGGCGCTTACCTCGCTTACTTCCGTATGCTCTGTTTTGTGGAGCTTAGGCTTTCTTGCCTTCGGCACGGCAGAGGAAGACATGGTGCCGGATTTCATGTCGATAAAATCACGCACACCTGCAGGCACGGCTTTGGTGTAGAGAGCGTCCAGCGCTTTTTCGAGTTCCGCTTCGGCGGTCGTGCCTTTCTGTGAAAGATAAAGGACAAGGGCGGATGCCTTGTCCTCGTCAAATGAGATATTGAAGGTTGTCTTTTTCATATCGTGTTCTCCTTTACACGGACAAAACCTGCGTTTCGTCCTCGTCGGAGGATTCGTTCGCAGGCTCATGGTTGTGTTCGGTTTCGTGGTCGTCATAGAAATTACAGCCGAGGACGGAGAGCAGATTCAGCGGATCGCCCTGGCACTGTGGGCAGTACCTGAGGTGGCAGGTCATTTCGATGGCGTCCTCGGTCATGATGAGCTCGTTGATTTCCTCTCTCTGCCGTAATTCTTTTTCGAGCAGTTTTCCGTTTTCATTGCTGTCGGTGATTTCCGCACCAAAGCGGTGGCGCAGCTCGTCGTAAGAAACCGACCAATAGCAGTTGTCGGAATTGCCGCAGCACTGCCGAACGGCATAGTCGGCAAGCCGCTTGATTTTATTCTTATACATATAGACCGTTCCTTTCTGTGATTTTATTTTTTTGCTTAACTTTTACAATCATGTTTTTCATCGCCTCCGAAAATAGAAAAAGCCGCCTGATTTCTTTTGAAAACCAAGCGGCTTATGTATGTGTTATATTGCTTTTAAATTAAAAATGCTATATTGCGTATTCCTGTGACAGCAAATTTGGTAAGCAAGTATCTCTACGCAAATCAAAGTCTTTGATAGCATTTTTTGTGGATTTTTCTGGATTGGTCGAGAATAAATCTTGCATCTGCCGTGCTGCTTGCTCCAATTCGCTTGCAACTTCTTTTGGCAATCTTGGAGAGAAAAAATAATCCTCCGCATACCAAAACACAATTCGATTTATTATTTCAAGCCTCTTTGCAGCTGACATATTTTTAAGTTTTTTTTCAAATGTTAATATGCGAGAGTTTTTATCATCAGAAAAAGTGATAATAACTGATGAATTTTTAAGTGGAAAAATCGCCAAATGAAAATATTCAACAGAATAGTCAGAGTTATAATTATACTGATTATTTATGAGTTCACCACTAACACCTGTTATCAGTGCGATCATTCCCTGAAAAGCAATTGGAACAACATAATTTAATTTATCAAAAGACACCAAATGAACGCTTGGAGATGCAATATTCAAATTCGGTTTTATAGCATCAAAAATATCATAACAATCCTTGACATCTTGACTTCGCGCCTTTATTTGACTATTAAAATAGACATCTGCAACAATTGCAAGAAAAGGTTCTTTTTCATGTAATATTCTTTTGGCACTCTTAATCATTTCGAGCTCGGTTTCATGCTTGTAAATATCTCGAAGAACATTTTTTAAAGCAATTTGATTAAGAATTTTACTGGTTGGCGTATCTGAATAGGCTTGTGGATTTTCATAATCTTGAAAAATAGTGCCATCACATTGACGGCATATAATGTGAAAAGTCCCGCTGCTTTTAACACCAGAGTCCGAGGAAAGAAGTTCTGTCCCAAGCAGTGCATTAAACAAATTCACTTTTCCGTTATCTGCTATGTTCTTTAAACAGAATTGAGGAACGGTATGCGAATTACAAAACGGCAATTTTTGCCCGCAAATCAGACAAGTTTCGTGTTTCGCTTGCGTCCTTGCCTGCTTTACTAATTGACCAATCACTTTTCTTGCATCTATTAATTGGTCATTTGACAAATCATCAGTATTCATATTGATAGACCACATATGTTTCTCCCCTAACTATAATAATCAGTTTTATAGAGTCAGACTTTTTAAATTGATTATACCACCAAATCGTAAAAAAATCTACCGCTATCCCCGTGCGGCAGGATCACTCCCACCGCACGGAGTTGCTCTTATTCGGTATTCTCCGTATAGGTGATATACGGTATCTTGAGCCAGTGCGTAAAACCACTGCCGGAAACATCGGAGATAATAACGCCTGCATGGGTGTTGGCGGCGTGTATCACTTTGCCGTCTCCGATATAAATTCCAATGTGACCGCTGTGCCAAAGTGCAAGCCCCGGAATTTCGGGAAGCGTGTCAATCGTACCTTTCTCGATGGCGTTGTTGAACATCGTATCTGCACCGATGTCGGGCATACCGTTAGTGCCGTATTCGATAGCACCTGTTTGACTGTTCAGCCAACCGTAGCCTTTAATCAATCCGATGCAGTCAGCAGTCCGTCTGCCGAGCCAATGTGTTTTAATAAAGTCTGCCTTGCTGCCGACCTCATCGGGGTATTGCTTGGCTTTTGAGTTCAGCGTTTTCTGCGTAAGCACTTCGCCGTAGCTGCCCCATACATAGCCCCAGCCGTGAGACTGCGCCTGCTTTGCCCATTCCACAAGGTCGAGATTATTCTTGCTGTGTGGATCGGTGAAGCCGGAGGTGTTTATGCTGTTGGCACGGATGGAATTCATTATTTTGCTGTAATCCTCGGATTTCAGTTCTGTGCCGAATGCGGAGTTGACGGCGGCGATGAGCTGCTCGTCCGTTTGATCCTCAGCAAAGCACCCGACAAGTTTATCTACAAAGCCATCCGTTTTGGAATGGTCATATAAAGCGAGGGTGTACAGCACCTGTGCCTCTTTTGTTCTCTCTGCCGTAAAGCCCTTTTCGGTCATAGCCGTTTCAATAGCCTTCATCGTATCCTCAACCGCTTGCAGCTTTGCTTTTTCCTCATCGGACATTTTCTCGACCACGATTTGCTGAAGCCTGTCGGTGTCGATATTGATATCGCCGTTAAAAAGAGCGATAACGGCAACCACAGGCATTATGACGATGATAATAATTCCGAGGACAATACCAAGCACCGCCTTGCGTAATTTCTTGTCGGTGAGTATGGCAACGGCTATCTTTTTAAGAGCCGCCGCTACCGTTGCGCTCATCGCCCGCCTGCCTTTCCGAAGATAGCTGCCTTATATTCGGGGGCGATGACTTGGAGCAGATATCTTTCGTTACCGCAGCGATAGAGGCAGGTGCCTCGTTCGGGATACTTGATGAGCTCGAACTCGCTCGGCTCGACCTGCAAGGCGTCCATATACTCCTTGGGGTTGATCTGCCCGGCGTTAAACAGGAACTGGTGCGTAGGAATGGAAAACAGCGGCTTTGTGAACTCACGGATGGACGGAATCAAAAAGTCCTCGATATTCTGACTTGCCAGAATGACCGAGGAGTCCTTTTTGCGCACACGCTTCATGCAGTTGCGCAGATATTCGATTGTAGTCATATTCGAGAGGAAGAGGTACAACTCATCCACCGATGCCGCCGTGTAGCCTTTGCCGAGCAGTTCGTTGCTCATGAAAGACAGAATGTTGAACAGCATACAATCCTTGAGTCGGCGGTTGGTATCCATAAGCCCTTTCACACCGAATACGAGGAAGTTGGAGTCTGTGATGTTGGTGTGTCCGTTGAAATATTTGCTTTCAGAGCCGACGCACATAGAGTGAATGCCGAGGCAGACCTCTTGGAGCGTTTCCTCTGTATAGAGGTGTTTTCTTTGCTTGTCATAAGCCATAAACTCTTCCTCGCAGAGCTCGTAAAAGTCTTGCATAATCGGAAAGTCCGAGGGCTTCTTTACGCTGTAGTCCGTGGTGTCGGTAATACCGAATCGGGCGTATAACTTGGAGAGCAGGATTTCGATGGTGTCGATCTGCGAATCGGTAAAATCCTTGTAACTGCGGAAAAAGTCTTTCAAAAAGGCAATGTGCTGACTGAGCCTTGTGACCTTTTTGAACGCTTCGGGGGTAGTTGCGTCGATATCCTCAACGCTGTCCGTCCATGCTTTCGGCTCTAACGGATTGATGGTGTACTCGCCCGACATGAAGTCGATATAGCAGCCGCCGAGAGCTTCGCACAGATCCTCATACTCCGATTCGGGATCGAGGCAGATGATGCACTTGCCCGATTCACGGATATTGGTGAGGATGAGTTTCAGAAGATAACTCTTGCCCTGACCGCTGTTGCCGAGAATAAGGATATTGCTTGTGGTCTTGTCCTCGGCTCTGCGGTCGAAGTCCACAAGGATGTTTGTGCCGTATTTATCTCTGCCGATATATGAGCCGTGTGGATCTGTCTTTCCGCTGAAATTAAACGGGTACATATTGGCGACCGAGGATGCAGGCAGCACTCGTTCATACTGTGCGCCGAACTGATTGCAGCCTGTCGGGATAACCGACAAAAAGCCTTCCTTTTGGCGGAGAGTTAAGCGATCAACGGAAATCTTGGAACGAGTGAGCTCCATCGCAATGTCACTCTGAAGTTCCTTGAGCTTTTCCATGCTCTTGGCTTTCAACTCAATGAACACCGATACATGGAGCAACGGTTCTTTGTTCTTTCGGAGGTTGGCGAGCAGTTCAATTACATCCTGCAAGTTTCCCTCGGCCTCAACGGTTTCATTCACATCATTGCCGCCGCTTTTGAGCCGATTGCGGCGAGTGGCGTTTTGAATGATCTTACGCTGTTCCATTGATTCCACCAAGCGATGGTAAATGCGAAGTGTCACGCCATTGCGGTCAGCAAGCTGCGAGAGAATTGCCTGTTCCTCGGTGGACGGCGGATACTCACGGATAGCCCACACGCAGCGGTAGCTGTCGCCGACTATATAATGGTCGGATAAAAATTTTATAGTGCCGGGCAGGATCATGTCGAAGAAGTCCTTGGTGCGGATTTCCTCGACCTGTTCCGGCGTCAAGACTTTCGGTTTTCTCTTAAACATGATTTTCTTCCTTTCTGCCGACAATTTAAGTTTCTGCGGCGATAATAAGCAGCCTGCCATCCTTTCCCGATCCGTAACAGGTGGAGAGGACGAGCTGTCTGCAGTCCTCGGCGGCGATGCGGTTATACCAAGCGTCCGTAATATCAGTCTTCAAAACTTTGGTTACGGTAAAATAACGGATACCGTCTGCGGTTTCAAATTTCACGGTCCGGTGTGCGTTCAAAAAATCTCCGTCCACATACCTTTTGAGGTCGGAAAATATCGTTCCGTTTTTCATATTATGACCGTAGATAATGAGGTTGGTGCTTTGGAGATTGCACCGCCCGTCAAGGAACGGCACACCGCTTTGGCTGTACTTGCCGTAAAAGTTTCGGCGGAGATATTTCTGTGGATCGGACGGTGTGTGCATAACGGGATAACTGATGTTTGTGCCGTCAATAGAGAGCCACCCGATGCAATCGGCATTTTCTGCAATGAGAGCTTGTATATTACGCTCTGCCGCAGGCTGCTCGGTCGGCTCTGATTCTCTCTGTGCTGTCGTGACCGTAGGCTCGGCGATTTGTGAGACGGCAGCGAAGTCCTCTTTTTCTTTCTGCCGTTCTTTTAACTCCGAATAGATATTTACGCCCGATAGCACGGCAGCCGCCGACAGCAGAAGACAGAAAAATATGAGGACGGGTTTATTCCTCGTCCTCATCGTCCGTTACCTCATAAAACTGTTCGCCGTCAATGTCGGGCATTGCTTCGCCCTGCATACTCGCCTCAAAATACAGTGCCAGGATGCGTTTGATCTCCGGCTTTTTCAGCCGATGCATCTCAAAGCCTTCGCCGGCAATTTTGCTCTCAATTCGGTTTGCGGTTTCAAAGACCTGCTTTTCTTTCTGCCCCTTAATTCGGGCGATAAAGAAAAACTGACGGGCCGTTGCCATTTCTACCTGAATGGTGTCAAGGAAGTCAATGTCCTTTTTGATGAGCTTCCTGACCTTTGCATTTTCCTCAACTTCAAGGCGTTCGGTCAGATAGGCTTTGTTGTCATCGAAGCATTCCGAGGAGTCGGTGCAGACGATTTCAATGTCGGGTAGCGCCGACAGCACCATCATCAGATGGCGTATCTTGATTTCGATATTAGTGTGGGAGAGCACCGAGATATTGGTGGGTGCTACGAGATAAAAGAGCAGTTCGCCCTTATTGGTAGAAAGACCGTATTTTGTGAAGGTCTTGATACCCATAAGATCCTGCACCGAACGGCCTTTTTTCTTTTTCTGTTGTTTCTGTTTCATGATCATCATCTCCATTCAAAGTATTGCTGTGTGGATATTAAATACCGCACGGCGTAACGCATGAAGTCGAGTACGGTGGTATCGTCCATGCGGATCGTTAAAAAGCCGTAGCATAAAACAGCTACGGCCGGTAAGAAGATGTGCAGCTGCACGAGTGCGAGAACCGATAACAGTGCGGCTACCGCTAAAATTACAAAGTCCCGCAAACTCCAAAGCCACAGATTGGCTGTGGCCTTTAAGTTCTGCGGATAGATATATTGTGTCATTGCGTCATTCCTCCGATTTCCATGCCGCCGACATCCTCGCAGAATTCCTTGGGTGTCTGTCCGTATTCCTCACGGAGCTTCTCGGCAATCATATCCTTGATAAGCTGCGACTCCGCAACGGTCGGCACATATTCGCCTTCCTCGCAGGAGTCGGCGGTTGTGACGGTAAATTCAAGCCGGAGCGAATCGGCGAACGGATCGAACTTTGCATACAGGTTCAGCCACTTGTCATCGTCTGCCGCTGTGTTCGTTCCGAATTTCTTGTCCACATCGAACCATGTTTCAAGATAACAGGTGATCTGATGCCCGATGTCGCAGTCGACTTCCATATCTCGGTCGACCGCAAGCATATCCCTTGTCAACTCCGGCGTATCCATTTTAGTTATAATGGAAGTCGGACGGTATTCGGCGTCGGCATTGTGGTTTTTGAGCTGCTCACGGATATGCCCTGCAAGCTGTTCTGACAGGAAATTTTCGCACACCGCTTTGGTCTGATCATTGATGATGCCGAGATATTTAAGCCCTGCTTTGTAACGGGATAGGAGTTTATCATAGGTCATATCCTCGTTTAATGACGGCTCGAATATACCGTAATCGCCGTACCAATTTGCATATCGCTCGGTCGGCGGAATGTCTGCCGCTTCCTCATAAGCAGCAATGATTTTGAATGCGTCCGAGCCGTATTTCTGCAAAAATCTGTTTGCCTGCATATAGTATTTCATAGCGTACCTCCTTATTTGCCCGTGGCTCTTGCTACACTGCGAGAGAGGTTGACCGCTGTAGTTGTAGCGTGAACAACGCTCATCATGTTGACCTTAACGCTCGAATCAAGTCCGAACTGCTGCGCAATCCGAGGTACTTCATTGGCGGCAAGCATAATGCCGAGTCCGAGGAGCATATTCTGCGGAAAGGTCAGAAGTCCCAAGAAAAGCAATGTTGTCTGCATAAATGCGGTAAGGCAAATAGCAATGACCTGTTTGCACCATTGGTTGAAGCCGTCGGCATAGCCCCTTGGTACGCTGAACATATATAGCGCACCGACAGCCATCTGCACGAGGAGGATTCCGCCTCGCTTGATATTCTGAAAGAATATTTTAATAATGCAGTAGGCAAAGGCTATCATCGCAAGCAGATTAAAGAGCTTGTATTCCGCGGTGGACGCAACCATAAACGAGCCCTTCAGCACCGAAGAACTTTGTCCTGCGAGGTCGAGGGACTGCGTTCCCGCAAAAATTCGGGCAAGGTCGTGGGAAAATGTGTTTTGCAGGCTGATGCAAAACTTGTATAACTCTATCGGCACAACTCCGATGAGAGAACAGGCAAAGAAACCTTTTATGATGTTGAGTGCCGTTGTTTTCACATTGGCTCTGCCGCATTGATACTCGATGGCAACATCGAATACTGCCACAACCGTTCCGGCCACGAACAAGCCCCAGCCGAAAAGAGTAAACAGCTTTACGGTTGCTTTTACCCATTCAAGGTCAAACACATCCGCACCCATATTGCCCATCATCTCGAAGAAGTCGGCGATAGCGCCGTAGATGATTTCATAAAACCATTTGAGCATTGCATCCCAAATGGCATTGGATATTTGTGTTCCGAGGAAGTCCATAGCGTCGCCGATGGCGCTGCCGATCCCCGAAAAGATATCGCCTAACCAGTCAAAGATAAGTCATCACCTCCGTTTCATAATCGGTTGTATCAGATAATCGACCAGATATACAGCGGTGCGGTCAGCGTGAAAATAAGGCAGGCAAAGAGAATGCACGGAGCTGCGAATTCAAACTGTCCGTGCTTTCTGTAGTCGAAGTAAGCCGTGCCGACCTTCACGAAGAAAAGGATGGCGAGGATCATATCGCATACGGGAAAAACAACATTATTGACTACCGTTTGAATTTGGCTCTTGGCAGCATTCCAAGTATTCTCGATTGCACCTGCCACATCGCCTGCGGCAAAGGCAGTCATGGAGAAGGCCGACACAAGGACGGCCACGAGCAGAACACAGAAAAGGATTCTGACGGTTTTCTTTTTCATAGGATTCATAAGGTTTAACCTCCAATCGCTTTTTGGATTTCTTTTTCGGTTATCTTTCGGACTCGGATATTGAGGTTTTTACAGAATTTCAGCTCGGCTCTCATGCCGTCCGTAACGGTATTTCCGAATACCCAAACCTCATCGCAAAGCCACAGCAGCGACATTCCCGCCGCCAAGCCGACTTCACGGTCTTTGGGATTGTTATCGTCAAGACATTCCGCATAGAAATGCGGCACGACCGGAGCCGTGCCGCACCTCAGTGCATATTCGGTATATGTCTTAACCTTTTTGAGATTTTCCTCAATATTCCCTCCGAGGGGAGCGCAGACATACACCTTTTTCATTACTCGTCATCCTCGTCCTTTCGGGATTTCACACGGATAATGACAACGGCGATAATACCGCCGAGTGCCACAGCGCCGAGTCCGATCCAGAAGCCGAGGTTGGAGTTGTCGCCTGTCTGCGGAACGGGAGGAGCCGGAGGTGTAAGCGTTACGGTCTGACCGCCGTCCTCAATATCTGCATGAGCTGCGATCTCCACGCCGTCACGATAGAGCGTTTCAAACACTACAATGTCTGTCTGCTTGGTGACTTTGCTGCCGTCAAAGGTAAAGCGAACGGTAATCTCTCCATCTTTTTTCTCTGCCGTAAAGGTAACTTTGGAGGTCACTTCTTTGCCGTTTACGAGGAACGGCTTGCCCGTCGCCTTGTCCATAAGGATGCCTTTAACGGTGTATTCCTTACCGACCGTAAGGTTCTTGTAGGAAACGGTGTCCTCAATGGTGATGTCGCCTTTGGCGGTAGCGGACTTTTCGCCGTTTACGGTTGCCTTTGTTCCGATTTCGGGAACGGTAACCTTGACGGTCTGATCCTCGTCCTCAATGTCTGCGTGTACGGCAAGCTCTTTGCCGTCCTTATACAGCGTTTCAAAAACTACAAGACTTGTGCTTTCCTTGATGAGTCTTGAATCGAAGGTAAAGGATACCGTAACCGTTCCGTTCGGAGTTTCGGGAGTAAAGGCGGTTTCAGCTGTTACAGCTTCGCCGTTTTCGGTAAAGGCTTTGCCCGTGTTCTTATCCATAAGCACACCTTTGAGTACATATTCCTTGCCGGGGATGAGGTGGCTGTAGGATACAGTATCGGTCAGCGTGAACACCTCGGTTGCACAGATTTCCTTCTCGCCGTCAACCGCAGCGGTCGTCTTAACTTCGGGGATGCGGTCATTGACAACGGTGATCTCTACCGTCTGCTCGTTTTTCGCAATGCTGACAGGATAGATTTCCTCGTTTGCAAGGTAACCGTCGGCAGGCTGCAGTTCCTTAATGAGCCAATCGCCGTAAGGGATGTTCTCAAAGGTGAATACGCCGTCCTCGCCGGATTCGGTGGTAAGGAGCGCGTTCTCGGCAGTAAACTCGGTTTCGCCGCTGCGGAAGAGTCCGAACTTTGCACCTGCAATCACGGCTTCGGTTACACGGTCGATTTTCAAACCCTTGACCGAGCCGTAGAGGATGTCATTCTTGATGGCTTCGCCGCCGTTTGTCTTGATCTCCACAAAGGCGGTATCCTGTCCGGCGTAGTCGAAAGTCACGGGGTATTTTTCGTCCGAAAGGATATAGTGGCTGTCGGTCGCGATTTCCTTTACATACAGCTTTGCGCCTACGGGGATATCCGTCTTGAATGTGATGCTGCCGTTTTCATCGCAGTTGGCGATTTCGAGCAGTCCGTCCTTCGGGACGAATGAGCCGTCTGCGGCGAACAGATCCTCGGCAGCATACAGCCCGAACTGCACCGAGAGGATTTCTCCGTTATTCCCAATTCCGAAGGTTTCGTCCTTACCGAGAACTTTGGAGAGCGACACCTCTGCCTTTTGGCGTTCGTTATAGAACTCAGCGGAGGTTTCCGTGAGCTTTACGGTTTCGCCTGCATAGGTCAATTCAACCGACTTTGCCTCATCGTTCAGTACCATGCCGTAAGGTGATTTTGTTTCTCTGACCGTATATTTACCGAGATACAACGGTTTGCTTGCGGCGTTGCCGTTTTCATCGGTAGTTACGGTGTCGACAACCGTACCCTTGGCATAGCGGAGTGTACCGTCCGGCGTGAAAATATCCTCAGCGGCGGTAATCTCATAGACTGCCCCTGCGAGACCTTTATCGGCAAAAACAAAGCCGTACACGCCGTCCGACTCCACAGCGGAGAAGAAGACCTCGCCGCTTTTTGAAATGTTGACGATGCCTTTCTGCGGCATATTGTGCTTTTCTACGGTTATGACCGTCTTGCTGCCGTCCACCTTGAATGCGATGGGAGCAGAGTCGAGAACATATCCGTAAGCCGTACACTGTTCGATGATCTCGTAATTGCCGTAAGGGAGTTTTTCGGGCATCATGAGCTTGCCCGTTACATCGGTGTAATAGGTGTCGATGTCCACAGGCGTCGGGTAGCTGATATGCTGCACGATATATTCGCCCGTGTTGGTATTGCGCACCTTAAAGCCAATACCCGCCGCAGGGATAATTTTACCCGTTTCCGCATCCTTTTTGACAATTTCAATGAGCGCCTCAAAGGTTGCGTTGTTGATGAGGAAGCGATAGGTTTCGCCGTTTTCCTTAACAAAGACATTGAAAGGTGCAAGTAATTCCTTGCCTTCCCAGCCCTTGGTCTGCTTTACGGTATATTCGCCGTAGGGCAGATCCTTGGTTTCGGCAAAGCCGTTTTCATCGCATACAAGGATATCTCGCTCGGTTTCCTCGGCGTTCTCATAGCTGCCTGCCGCTTTCAAATACACCTCAAACTCCGCACCTTTTTCGGGTGTTTCGATCTTGGTGCTGCCGTCATCGCAATGCTTGATTACGGCGATTTTTCCCTTGATAACATTTTCGAGGGAGTCGAGAGGCTTTGCGAGGTTGTATTCTACGGTATAGAGCTTGGCCTCAGCACCGATGTGCTGACTTTCTGTGTTAAGAAGGTATCCTTCGGACGGGCTGATTTCTTTCAGCGACCAGTCATCGCCGCAGATATAATACTTGGTGGTAAACTGACCGTTTGCGTCGGTGGTGTAGGTGTCGATGAGCTGATTGCCCTTATAGATGCCGTACTTTGCGCCTGCAAGAGATGCGTCGCCCTGCGGCAAGCCCTTTTCGCTGTCACTCTTGGTTACGGTGACATTGAATTTCTTGAGGACATTGTCAAAGGACTTGTTCGTTACCTTGTTCCACTCGATTGCGGCGGTCTGCTTTTCGGGTACGACATAGCGAGTCGGAGTGTCGACTTCTTCGAGGGTATATCCCGTGCCGATAAGCACATTCTTGAATTTTGCAATGCCGTTTTTATCGGTCACAGCATACTCGTTGACCTCAATGCCGGAGATCGATGTTCCGTAGAGGCGGAACTTCATGCCCTCGGTCAGCCCGTCCTCGGCAGTCTTTTTGACTGTGAGGTCGCCGCGGCGGAGCTTGTTGCTGAAGTTGACGGTAGACACCTGACCGCTGACAACGGTTACACGGCGAACCTCCTGCGGAATATATTTGTCATATTCGGCTTCTGTTACGGTGTACACGCCGGGGCGAAGGTTGTCCACCTGAATGACGCCGCCGTTTGCGGTTTTAACGGTCTTGTCGATGCCGTTACCCTGAATGCGGAATGTGATACCATCCACCTTGCCGTCCTCGCTGACCTTGACGATTTTGGCACTGCCGGGGATCAGCTCGTTGACAGCCTTAATGGTAATCGTGGCGTTCGGGGTGTTCTTGTTGAGTGTGACTGTCCATTCGGATTTTCCGTAAGCACGGTAGTCCTTCGGGAACACGGTTTCCTTGACGGTATAAGTGCCGAACGGGATCGGATCGGCAGCCTTGGCATAGCCGGAGGCATTGGTCGGGCCGATCTTGTATGCTTTACCCGTCTTTTGATTTGTGGCAACGAATACGGCTCCGGCAAGTGCCTTGCCGTTTTCATCGGTCTTTTTAACCTCCATAAAACCGTTTTCGATAAAGAGTTCATCCGGCAGATGATAATATCCGTTCGGCGTGGACGCCTTATCTCCGTTGGAGGAGTGTGCCATACCTTCGGTGGTGTTGATTTCGGGGCCTCTCTCATTACCTACATGGATAATGAAGTGCTTGCCGTTATACACGCCTGCAAAAATAGCCGCATGGACATGGCTGCTCGAGCTGTTGCCGAAAATGATAATGTCGCCGGGTGTGAGCTTGGAATAATCCACATTGCTCGGACTCGTGCCGACCTTTTCGACCTTACCCTGCGAGGCAAGCTTATTCAGCGCGTTCTGCCAAGTCACAACGGCCTGCGAGTTCATTCCCGTAGAGTTGATGGCGTCGGTAATAAACTGCGTATCCACACCCTCAATGTTAGGCAGATAGTTGCAAATATAGTAGGTCACGAAGCTTGCACAGCAGAGACCGTACTGTTCGAACCTTGCAATATTCGGTGCTTTTCCCGTCACGGTCGAGGAGTCGGAAACCGTTTCCTTACCCGTAAGCGAAGTGCTGTAATGAATATCCGAGAGGATACTCGGTGCATTGTTTTTCAATGCACCGCCGTAGTGTCCGGTCTGATAGATCGTGCCGTTATCCTTTTGCTTCTGTACATTGTAGCCCGTATAGGCAAGCGCTCTGACAATGGGGTTGTCGAGCATTTTTTCGGGGATGTCCGAGGCAGGTGCCGCAAACGCCGAAATCGGGAAAGCGCTGAGTACCATTACCAATGCAAGGAGCAAGGATAACAATTTCTTTCTGTTCATATTGACTCATCCTTTCAGGTTTGATTGTATAAAAAAAGAACGCCTGATTTTATCAAGCGTTCGTGATGGGAGTATATCGGGCGGTTATCCGCCGTAGTTTTGGCTGCTTACGCATACGCAGCAGTACCATGTGCCGCCTTTGTAGGTGATGCCGACCGCCATGTAGGTGTATTCGGCACTTCCCACATAGCGCCAATGGCCTGCACTGTTCTTGAAGCCGTTTGCTATTTTATCGGCTATCTCGTCGGCCGTACCCGTCCAATTTCCTTTGGCAGCGGCTTCGGCATTGTATCCTCGGTAGTAGCTGGCTTCGGGCATTCCGCAGTCCGACATATCTACATATTCTCCGTATTTCAATACGGTGCAGGCGTCGGGGCTTGATTCATGCGAGAAGTTTGTTATAAGCTGCTCGCATCGATAGGTTGCGACCTTGCCGAGTCCGGGGAGGATGGTTGCAGCCGGTGAGCCTTGAGATTGCCTTAGTGCATTTATCTTTTCTGCCGTTTTCCTTGCCACCTCGTTGGCGGTAGGTGTTTCGGCAGGAGCTTCGGGCTTTCCTGTGGGTGCAGGTGTCTGCGGTTTTTCCTCGGCAGGCTTCGGAGCTTCCGTCTGCTTGGACGGTGTCTTGGCCTGCTGATTTGATTCGGCAGGCTTTTTGGTGTCTGCCTTACTGCCGCTGTCGGCAGGGGCATTGCTTTCGGCCTTTTCTTTTTCTGCCATAGATTCGTCTTGCTTTATTTCGCTCTCCGCAGGCAGACTGCTCTCGTCGGTCGGCTCGGAAGCGTTGTCCGTTGTCGTTGCTGTGATACCGCTTTCTGCATTTGCAGACTCACTGTTTGTACTTTCTGCCTTATCCGCACCGCATCCCGCAAGGCTCAGTGTTATCAGTCCTGCGAGGAGGGCTGCGAGCATTTTCCGTTTCGTCATCATGATCACCTCTACTTACACAATACCGAAAAACTCGCAAAAGTCCAGCGAAATCTGCACTTTTTTGAAAAAAGTCACATCTTTTGTGCCGGGCTTTCGTCCTCATCGGGTAATTCGTCCTCGGATTCCTCCAGAGCTTCACGGTAAGCGCCGAGAACGGCGTCGTTAAGACTCTGTCTTGCCTCATCGGTGAGGGCGAAGGCAATGTCGGAATATTTTGTTTCGCCGCTGCCGGTTTTGTAGGAGCGAAAGGGCATCCGGGCGAACATCCCTTTCTGACCGTCCACAACGGCGATGTCCTTAATAACGAACGCGCCGCCGATATTCACGCTGGCATAGGCTTTGACCGTGGCGTTTTCACGGTCGATCATGCGGTCGATTTTGGCGCTGACAGGGATTTTGGATTTCGCTGCGTTATTGGTTTTCTTGGTTGCCATAGTTAATTCCTCCTGATTACATATTCATTGTCATGCCGCCGTCCTCGTCGGGTTCGTCGGCAGGTTCATCGGGTTCGAGATATTTTTGTGTATTTTCCTTTGCCCATTCGGGGACAAATTCCTCTTTAAGTGCGCCTATAAAGTCGGTGCGGCGGTAATAGCCTTTTTCTCCGTCCGACACATGAAAGCCAAACACCTTTGTGCCGATGGCGTTCGGTCGACAGCCGTTGCCGCTTTCTGCATAGAAGAGCTGATCCTGCGGCGTCTTACATTCGTCCTTTAGAATTGACGGATCTAAAACCACTATCCGGTCGGTATAGTCGACCTGACTGCCGTTTTCGCACTGACTGCCGTCATATAATCCGAGCTTATCCCACTGTCGCCTTGTGTCGGAGACAAAGAGATTGACAAGCCCCGGATGACTGCGCACACAGTATTGCCATGTGTTTTCCTTGTCCATAACGGAAAAGCGCCGCGCCCATTTTTTGTTGTCCTCGGAATATCTGCCGTCATGGGTTCCCTGACGCACGGTGGCGGCGAGAACGAAGTTGACACGGTCAAAGCCGTATCGGTCGATGATCTCCTGGGCGCAGGAATTAAGGCGCTGACCGTCATAGTGTTCGTCAATGGCTCTCTCGATGGCACGGGCGCAGTCGCAGTTTTCGAGGTAGCTCTCACGCCATTCATCCTTTTCATCCCATTCCGCAGCTTCTTTAAGGGAATAGAGATACAACGGCTTATGCTCCGGCATTGTGTCCACCTGCTTTCTGTTCAGCCCATTTGACGGACAAATGGACAAGGGCTACACGCTGCTGTTCGGCGGAGAGACTGTCGAGGAAATCCTCAAGCGTCATCTCGGTTTCCTTGTCGGCTGTCTTGGTGCCGGAGCAGTTATCGCAGATCTTTTCACGCTTGACGGTAACGGTCCTGCCGTCCGGTGATTCCGTGAAGGACAGCACATCGTTATAGGTGAAGCCCACACGCTGCCGGATCTCAAACGGGATAGTGATGCGCCCTCTTTTGCCAAGGACACGGTATAGCTTTGTCATATCAGTTCGCCTCGCTTTCATCGCATTTATCGCTGCAAGGACAGTCCTCGCAGTCGCCGTCACAGTCCATGTCGGCAATGGGACAGTTTTCGCAATCGCCGTCACAGACGATGTCCTTCGGGTCGTCGATGTTTTCAATGACGATTTTGTGTCCGTCTGTGTACATCTGCATGGGGTCGCCCTCAAACATTCCGGCTTCGAGGAATAATTCGGCAGGCACGGGAAGCATAATGATTTCGGTTTTTATCTTTTTATTCTGCATACGATGTTCTCCTTTAATATTTTTTCGTAGTCGAGTGGCTTGTCGCCTACATCGAATAAGGTGAGCTGGTGCGGCTGCTGCCGTTCACGCTCAAAGAGGTCATAATTGGCTACGAGCAGTTCGGGAAATTCTTTGCCGGCCTCGTACTTCTGCGCCATGCTATGCACCCGTTTGAAGTCGAAAAAGTTATATTCTTTATATAACTCTCGGATTTCCGGGCAGTCATTGTAGGACAGCAGAAATTTGCCTTTCATACCTGCAAGAGCGTGGTAGAGCCGCAGATGATCCTCCCATGTGAAGCCGCAGTCATACACATATTCGCTTGTGAAGTACGGCGGATCGCAGTAGGTGAAGGTGGTCGTGCGGTCGTAGTGCTTTATAAGGGTTTCAAAGTCCTGATTTTCTATCACTACATTTTCACACCGCTTGGCGAAGTCCTGCACAAGAGCAAACAATGTTCTGAGTGAAAACGGCTGACAGGCAAAGGACTTGCATCCGCTTGAATAGCTGTAGCGGATGAGCTTTAGGAACATGGCAGCCCTGCGCAGGTCGTGGTCGTTCCTCGCCGCCGAATACAGCGTCCGCACTTCCTTTGCGGTCACTTCGGGCAGCATTATTTCCGTGAGGTCAAGCTGTGCCTTTAGGTAGTCCTCGGTAAATTCCTCTTTTTCGAAGAACTTTTTCAGCACGGCGAAATCGTCACGGGAATTCAGGCTTAAAAAACCGAGTTCACGGATGAACTCCATCGGGCGGTCACGCATACAGCGGAACAGATTGACGAGGTTGTGGTTGTAATCGTTGAATACCTCGAATTTGTCCGGCACGGGTTTTCCCAGCAGTACCGCACCGGAGCCGCCGAACGGCTCAACATAGCGGTCACAGCCTATGGGAAACAAGGCATACAGGATATGAAGGATAGAGGTTTTGTTGCCTATCCAGGTTACGGGGGATTTTATTTTGATCACCTCACTTTGAGGCGGTCAACCGTTCCGAAAACAAAAAAGCGGTATCTTTCGTTTTCAAAACGATCGATACCGCCGTGTGTTATATGGGTTATTCTGTTTTGGCTCTCTCTTTGGCACGGAGCCTGCGTATCTCGTCCTCATAGTCGTTGATGCGGTTGATCTGCATACATCCGAGGATACAGAAGCTGATGCACCCGCCGAGAAGGAGACCGATAATGAGCATTGAGATCTCCATTTTACATTCCTCCCATCGTTATACTTTCGTCCTCATCGGGAAACAGCTCGGCGGTCCGGACAGCGTCCTCGCCGAGTCCGCGGAGCAGATGATTGAAATCCTCAATGTCGCAACAGGAGCGGATACCGTAATCGGCACACAAATCTCTGTAATAACCGAGCTCCATATCATCTCTGTCCATGAGGAGATTTTCGTTCAGTTCGAGCCACGCCTTTTGCTTTTCCCAACATACGCAAAGCGAGGTCGGGAAACCGCCTGTTTGGTCGCGCTGAAAATCCGGCGAAGTATATACCTCGCCGGATGCGTAAAGCTCTGCAGTTTTCTTTTGCAGTTCGTCATAGGTCATAAGCGCATACCCATCCCTTCGTCCTCGTCCTCGGATTCCTCGCCGCCCGTGATATTGACATATTCTCCGATAATGCAGAGAGCTTCGTCATAGTTGCCGCACTCATGAATGCGGCCGGTCATTTCCGTTGCCTGTTCCGCAAGTCCGTTATGGCGGAGAGTTCGGGCGGCAAGCCCCATAAGGTTGAAGATGTTTCCGTCCTCGCCGATGAGCCTGCAATCGGGCTTTATCTTGTCCGGCTCATGCTCGGTTATGAAGCCGCCGAGCCGATTCGGGACATAGTCCGAAAGCCAGGTGCCGCCGAACTGTTCATGGGAATGCAATCGCCACATAGCGAGCTTGCCCATGTCGATCTCTACACCGTCCTCAAAGGGAAAGAGGATATTTGTAAGGCTCCCGTTTTGGAATACGAAGATATTCTCAAATTTGCTGCCGTTTTTCAGAATACCCTCATCGGTGAGCAGACCGTTGATGCCGTCGAGCCACTCCTGCGGATCACCGCCGCAGCCCTGCAAAACAAGTCCTTCCTTGCCGTTCATACGGCGAAGGTCATCGGTGGTTACGGTGCTGATGCTCATATTACATACCTCCCATCTGCATGGCTTCGTCCTGGGCTTCTTCCTCGGCAAACTCCGATGCTGTCATTGTTTCGCCCAAGAAGTTCGGTTCGGTGTCCTCATCCAGCGGAATATATCCGCTTTCGCCGAAGTCGAGGACATCCCGCATCAGAACTGTGCCGCCGTGGTTGACCCCGACCTTTGGCTCGATGGAGCAGAAGCGGCCGCCGTCGTCGCTGTGGCGTAGGTCATAGGCGTACAGCCCTTCGGGAATCTGTTCGGGCATGAGCCTCCCGTTGCTGAACAGCGCTCTGCGGTCAAGCACCTCAATGACATCCAGCTTTTCCTCGGTCAGTGCCTGCGTTTTCAGTTCCTTTGCCTCCGGCTCATCATACGGCACGGGCTTGAACAGATGGCCGTTTCGGGTGGAAATAACGCCGTAATCCGTAACGGCTGCACCAATACGGCCGAGCAATTTATCCGCCTCATTTCTCGGAAGCAGATTTTCAAGCCACTTGCTGTCAAACTCCGTGCTTGTGTTCTCAAAAATATACTTCTTGAAGAAGGCACCCGCAGTGTCGGGTTCGGCGGTGAATTCATACCGCCACAGATTTTGTGCCGCATTCAGCGCGTCCTGAATGCTTGCCGTGTTTTCGGCGTCGAGAACGGCTTTGAACTTTACCTGTTCGTAATTGCTCATAGCGGAGATACGCTGTGCAAGGGTATTGAGCGTGTAGATATCTCTCATGCTGTCAAACATATCCGAGGTGATTTGCGGAATTACCGAGTCAAAGTCATAGTACACGCAATCGCCGATATCTGCCTCATTGAATACCGTGGCATAACGATTGAAGGCGTCTGTTTTCATCGGGAGACTCAGCCACATAGCCTTTTCTTCGGGATCGCCAATGGTATGTTCCGGCGTACCCGATACAAACACACGAATGGCAAAGTCCGATATCTTAGGTTCTTCGTCCGGCAAGGTCACTCCGTCATATACCTGCGGTCGGTCATAATGCACGGTGGGGATATACAGCCTGCCCTCAAACACGCCGTTATCGTTTTTCTGCTGCACTCTGCCGATCTGTTCCGCGTTCAAAAACGGAACGGCGCTTTCGGTGATACCTTCGAGGTCGGAAAGCAGTTCGTTTTCAAAGGCAAACCGACCGAGTTCGGAAAGGTTGCTCACATTATGGGCAACGGGAACGGTGTCCAAGCCGTAGGTGCAGTTGATGAGGTCTTTGATGCTGACGGGGTTTTCGCTTTCCTCTGCATCGCCGAATATCTTTTCGGTCACGGCGTAAAACACGGGCAGTTCCTCATTGGGAAGAGAAGCAAGCCGCTTGGCAAGGAAGTTCAGTTCATCCAAGCTGAATGTGTCCAAGCGAATATCCTGCAGCTCCGGCAGGATATCGCATTCGAGGATGCTGACTTCAGCCGTGTTTTCTCTGCCGACGGCACGAGCTCTTTGCATAGCGTCCTTGAGTTCATAGTCCGCAGCAGGCAGCAACAGCTCGGAATAATAATATCCGCCGTGAACGGGTTTTTCGGCGGACAGTTCAAGCCTCATGATTTTCTTATTATATATCATTCTCGTTTATCCTTTCTGAATTTGCTCTTGGTAGATTCGCTTGATAACAGCACCGACAGCAGAAACAACAGGCACGCTCACGGCGTTGCCTGCCATTTTGTAGAGCCGTCCGTCTTTCAGCCCCGTGGCGGCTGCCTTATCGAATTGTTCGTCCGCAAAGCCCTGCAAGCGCCAGCATTCTCTCGGCGTGAGCTTCCTCACTCTGCCGTAGCGGAGGATACCGTGCCGGTCCTGCACCGTCAGAGTGAACATCGGCTCGTTGGGTTCTTTGATCCAACGGCCTTGCTGACGGATGGTTTTCTTGTCAGGCGTCACAACGGCTCTCGGCTCGTCCTCAATAAACACAGCAGAGTGTTCGCCCTTGTGCTTACTGATGCCGCTGTCCTGTCGGGCAGTAATGCATCGAGCCGTTTCGGTGAGCTGCGGATCGGCGTTCATGTCGATAAAAAAATAGCCCTGCGTATTGCCGGGCGTTACGGTATGCGCGATCTTTTCTCCAACCCGTCCTCGCCGTGTATTCATGGTTGGGTAGGCAAGGTCGATGCTGTCACCTGGGTGTGCGAGCTGAAAGCCGGATTTCGTATCCACCTTGATAGGCAGGGCTACATCGTAGAGTCCGGTTTTTCCTCCGAAGCCTCCTGCATTGCTTGTGAGAGTAATGCCGACTCCCTCGTCCGAGTAGACCCGATTGCCTTCTGTGCCTCCAAGGAGTTGGATAAGAGACTCTGCATTTGCGTCTGTGAAAGAAAGTATTTCTCCGCAACATCGCTCTCTAAGATATCCGACAATATACACGCGCTTGCGGGATTGGGGGACACCGAAATCCTTGCTGTTAAGGATTTGCCATGCGACATCGTACCCCAACTCATCCAGCGCACCGAGGATGGTCGCAAAAGTCCTGCCTTTGTCATGCGACAGCAAACCGGGAACATTTTCAAGCAGCAGAAAAGGTGGTCTTTTAACGGCGGCAATTCGTGCGATCTCAAAAAAGAGAGTGCCTCTTGTGTCATCTTGGAATCCTCTGCGGAGCCCTGCGATACTGAAAGACTGACAGGGAAAACCGCCGCAAATAAGGTCGATATCCGGCAAGGTGTATGGATCAATGGTTCTTGCGTCTGCAAAATACAATTCTCCTTCCGTGGGGTATATGGCGTCATACGCCTGCTTTGCGTATTTATCTATCTCACAGTAACCGACGCACTCAAAGCCACCGAGCCGTTCAAGCCCCGACCGAAAGCCGCCGATGCCTGCGAACATATCCAAAAATCTGATTGGCATAGGTCATCCGACCAATACCGTTGTTTTTTTCGTTCCGCCTCGCTTTCCTTACATCGTCATACCGAAGCCTTCGGATTCATCCTCATCCTCGGTTTCCGTATCTGTTTCGTCATAGGCGCTGTTGTCGCTGTCGCCTTCACATTCGCCCGCAAAGTCGTTTTCTGCGGCTTCCTCGTCCGTTTCCTCGTAGGTATCCTCTGTGGGAGTTTCGCCCTCAATTTGGCTTTCGCGCTCGGCCTGCTCTCGGTCGAGTTCGGTTTCAATAAGTCCGAGGACAAATTCCTTTTGGCTCATATTATTGCGGTGCAGATAGTCCTTGATTCTCTGAAACAGTTCCTCCGGCACCTGAAATGCCATGGTTCTCATGTTGCCCATGTTCTTTCCTTCTTTCTGTTGTATTTTCGGGTGGAGCTCATCGTCCACCGCAAGTGTGATAAATTCAGCCATTGTCATTCCTTCATGCCGTTCGAGGTATCCCTTGATTTCGGCATGGAGATCGGCGTCGATTTTTACGGTGATGCCTTTCTTGTCATCTGCCATTGCGCTCATTCCTTTCTATATATTTTTTGATAATTTCCGCAAGCAGTTCCTCTGCCGACACTTCACGCTCGGCGGCTTCCCGAAGCAGCATATCTGCCTGCGGCTGCGGTATAAGAATATCGTGTTCCAATAGGCAACCTCCTACATTCCCATGACGGGGCCGTTTTCCTCGTCCATGTCCTCGCTGACGGCCTGTTCCTCGGCAAGCTCCTCATCGGTGAGCTTGCGGAAGGAGTCCTCGCCGGGGATGATGCCGAGCTGTCTGCCGTTATCAAATTTGCAGTGAACGGTGGACATATCATCCACAAACATTACTGTGCCGCGCATATCGTCCTCAATGGGACGGGGATCGTCACCCATGTGCAGAAGCAGAATACGCGTCCCTTTGGGGTAGACCTCTTTATATCGCTGTGCCTGTCTGTACAGGCGGTCATATTCGTTCATTTCATTTACCTCCGTGTTTTCGTTATAATTTCATTTCATAATATTCCTCCGGCGGTCGTAAAAAAGAGAAGTCAACCGCCTCGATGTTGTCGCAATGTCCGGCAAGGAAGCGGTTGTCCCGTTCCATGCGCATCATCAGATATGCGACCTCCTCGGGAGTGGCGGCCACGGTTTCCTCGCCGCCGTAAAGGTATACCTCGGCGTGTACGCCGACATCCGTTTCCGCATCGACATTTTCCATAAAGTCATCAAAGGCTATCCAGCCTACGAGGTCGTCGTACTCTCTCGGTATTCCTCCGACCATGAATTCGGTTTGGTTATAGCCTGCGGTTACGGTAACCGCAGAAAACAGCAAGGCCATATATTACATCCCTCCCATCTGCATTTCGTTTTGCTGCAGGTATTCGTCAAACTCGCTCTCGGTCATCATGGCGTAGTCATCGCCACTGTTCCAGAAGGAGACGAACAGTTCGCCGTCCATGGTGTCAATGGGCTGCTGCTCAAAGCCTTCACCGAGGCCGTCCGAACACTGTCCGGTAAGCCAATCTCGAAGTGCTTCCGTTTCCTCTGCCGTGAGCGCTTCCTTGAGGCCGCAGTCAATTCGTCCAAACAGCCTGCTGCCGTACAGTTCCACCGACCATACAGCCGAGGTCAGCTTTTCGCTTACACCGTCATCCTTGTTATAGTAGGTTGCCATATCGTTTTCGTCATTGGCGGTGTAACGCTTCAATGCGTCGGCGATCTCATCGGCGCTGTCGGCAAGGTAGGAATCTCCGACCGTGAACATATCTCCGTCGCCCTCGTCAATGTTTCCGATGAGAGGACAGAAGAACACAGCCTTTATGTGGCCGGCGTCCTGCGTCATCTGACGGACGGCAGAAATCACTTCATCCATTGAGTCGTACTGGTCATAGAGGATATTCTGTTCCAGTTCCTCTTTGATGTCCTCGCTTGCCGCCCCAATAACAAGCGTCAGCATATTGGCATCTGCGATGGTGTTTTTCTCGTTCAGCGTGAGGAGCAAGTGCTGACCGAAGTCACTCTCACTGAACAGCTTAACGCCGATGTCCTCGTCCTCGTTGTCGGTCAGCGGAATCTGTTTCGGCGGCTGCGTAATGCCGATGGAGCGCAGCTTTTCATAAATGTCGTAAATGCTGTGAGGCAGTTCGAGAACAAGTGTGTTCTCTTTATTGCGAATAATTGCGGTGATCATATTACATTCCTCCCATCGTCATAGGCTCGTCCTGATATAAGATGTCGAACAGGCTTGTATCGGTGTCGTTATAGATGAAGCCGCCGTCGACAAATTCGCCGTAGTAAGCATCGCCGATATACTTTCCAAAGGCTTTGTAATCGAAGAACTTTTCTACGGAAGGATTCACACTGAAATCCGCATTATTCTCCGTTACATATATTCCGACTTCCTCATAATTGCTTGCACCTATAATAAAGGTAAAACAATCAAGATTCTTAGCAAGCCGTGCAAGCTGCCCGGCGTCCTCGGCCTTGCCGTATTCGGCGACCGCACACAGCTTTTCCAAGTCCATATCTGCACTGTTGATGGTATTTGCAAGGCGGTTTACTTCGTAAATACCTTCTTCGGCGGCGATATCTTTGAAGCGTCCGATCCACTTGTCGCTATCAATGCAAATGTCCTCCCATGAGAGCTCCACATCATCCGGTGTAGGTGCGCCGAGCCTTGCAAACGCCTTGTCGATGGCTTCCTCCTCACAGGGAAAATACAGATATTCGGTTTTGCCGCCATACTCGGCCTTGGCAACGCAAAGCACCCCCGGATCATACAAATACGCTGGGAAGGTCTGTCCGTCATATGACCGTTGGAACGGCGTGTTTTCGTCCACGAACAGCATTCCGTGTTCGGTAAATATGCCATTGCCGGACTGTATCAACTCCCGTCCGAGCTGCGCATATTTCGGGTCATCCTCATCGTGTGCCGGTATGCAGCCGTTGACCGTGAGCAGATACTCTCTGCCGATTTTGCCCATGTCACCGATATCCCGAATCAGCGGATAGCGATTGAGATTAAAACTCAAATTGATGAGGTCGGGCAGAGTGTCGAAGCCCTCTAATTTCATTGCTTCGTAAAACTGATATTCCTCATCGCCGAAGAAGCTGTCCATGCGCTTGGCGATGTAATTCACCTCATCCAGATTTGCGAATCTGTCTTGCAGGAAGCCGAGTTCCTCGGGGAATATGACCTCGGACACATACAGTTCAAGGGGTGTGACATCCTCGGCATGGATTCTTTCGAGCGCCGCATTCATTTCC
>OLGY01000201.1_pt1 | contig 50535 bp, 49 predicted proteins | sample 1605951 | NCBI WGS metagenome assembly OLGY01 (sample SAMN03283280) | human gut metagenome | biome: human-associated habitat; material: feces | host: Homo sapiens | place: Peru | collected 2012
TGAACAAAAATATAATAAAGTGTTGAAGCAATTGACATTGAAGGATTAGAAAAAAAGATAAAAAAATTGCCTACTTTTACTTGACACAAACTTTTTACTCCGTCTTTAATGATGTTGTTGATTTAAAAAAATGATTGTGATAAAATTCAAGTGTAATAAAGAAATATAAGTAATAATATTTTTTACAAAAGCAAAGTGGAGATGATTTATTTTGAAATATAACAAAACTATGATGCAATATTTTGAGTGGTATTATCCAGAAAATTGCACTTTATGGTATAGAATAAAAAAAGATGCACAAAATTTAAAGAATTTAGGAATTAATATGGTATGGTTGCCACCTGCATACAAGTGTGCTTCTGGTATTCATGATGTTGGATATGGAGTTTATGATTTATATGATTTAGGTGAATTTGATCAAAAAGGTACAGTTCCAACAAAATATGGTCTTAAAGATCAATATTTGGAAGCAATTGAGGCTTTACATAGATGTGATATAAAAGCAATTGCAGATGTAGTTTTTAATCAAAAAATGGGAGCAGATGAAACCGAAGATGTAATTGCTTGTGAAGTCTATATGAATGATAGAAATGTTATATCTGGAGAGCCATATAATATTTTAGCATGGACAAAATTTAATTTTAATAATAGAAATAATAAATATTCTGATTTTAAATGGAATTGGACACATTTTCATGGTGTAGATTGGGATGACCGAGGCAAAAAAAGTGCAATTTTTAAATTTTATGGAAAAAATTGGGATAATGATGTAGATAAAGAAAATGGAAATTTTGATTATCTAATGGGAGCTGATGTTGACTTAAATAATGTTGACGTAGTTGAAGAGCTTAATAATTGGGGAAAATGGTATTTAAAATTTTGCGATTTAGATGGATTTAGATTAGATGCCATAAAACATATGAGAGAAAGTTTTTTCAAAAACTGGGTTGATAATATGCAAAACAGTTCCGATAAAGATTTATTTTTTGTTGGTGAATATTGGAATAATAATATTGATATTTTATGCAATTATTTAAATAAAAGTAATCAAAATATGTGTTTATTTGATGTACCACTTCATTACAATTTATATAATGCTTCAAATAGTGGTGGAAATTATGATATGAGAAAAATATTTGATGGAACACTTGTACAAGCTATGCCTAATAATGCTGTTACTTTTGTTGATAATCACGATACTCAAATGGGACAAGCGTTACAATCTGAAATACAAGGATGGTTTAAACCGTTAGCATATGCTCTAATTTTACTTAGGGAGTCTGGGGTTCCATGTATTTTTTATGGTGATTATTATGGAACACACGGAAATGCAGATTCATCAATAAAAATTAAAATTAATCCAATATTATTTGCAAGAAAATTGTATGCTTATGGAAAACAAATTGATTATTTTGATGATGAACATATTATTGCTTGGGTAAGAGAAGGCGATAAAGAGCATAAAAATTCTGGATTAGTTGTTATAATGAGTGATAATGCAGGAGGTTCAAAAGCTATTAATGTAGGACAAAATTTAGCAAATTGTGTATTATCAGATATAACTGGAAATATGAAAGAAAATGTTTATGTTGATAAAGATGGAAATGGTATTTTTTATTGTGATGGTGGAAGTGTTTCTGTATGGGCTAGAAAGTAGATTAAAATCATATAGTTATTAAAAAATTAATTAAAGGGTTTATGAGTTCCTATAAAAAACTTAAATTTTATTATATAAGGAATGAATTTAATGGATATATTACAAATTATAGCTGATGAATTAAATGTTAAATATAAGCAAGTTGAAAATGCAGTAAATTTAATTGATGAAGGAAATACAATTCCTTTTATAGCTAGATATAGAAAAGAAGTTACTGGCGGATTGAGTGATGAAGATTTAAGAATATTATATGAAAGACTAAATTATTTAAGAAATCTTGAAAACAGAAAAGAAGAAGTAAAAAATTCTATTGAAGAGCAAGGAAAGCTTACAGATGAGATAGTTAAAGCACTACAAAATGCTAAAATTTTAGCTGAAGTAGAAGACATTTACAGACCATATAAGCAAAAAAAGAGAACTAGAGCAACTGTTGCTAAAGAAAAGGGATTAGAGCCACTTTCTGAGGCTTTAATTAATCAGGATAATAAAGTTTCTTTAGAAGAGATTGCAAAGAAATTTATAAATCCTGAAAAAGGTGTAGAAACAGTTGAGGATGCAATAGCTGGAGCTAAAGATATAATTGCTGAAAATATTTCTGATAATCCAACATATAGAAAAGAAATAAAAAGATATTGCTATAGAGATGGAGTTATAGCCACAGAAGTAAATGAAAAAGACGAAAAAGAAGATAAAGCAACATATCAAATGTATTTTGATTTTAATGAAAAAGTTAATAGAATTCCAAGTCATAGAATATTAGCAATAAATAGAGCTGAAAAAGAAAATGCTATAAAATTAAAAATTCAAAAACCAGAAGAAAATATTATTGATTTTATTGAACGAGATGTTATAAAAGACAAAAATAGTAGCTATGCTAATATTCTTGAGGATACTGTTGAAGATAGCTTTAAGAGATTAATTGAACCATCTGTTGAAAGAGAAATAAGATCAGATTTAACAGAGAAGGCTGAAGAAAAAGCAATAAAAGTTTTTGGCCAAAATGCAAAGCAATTATTAATGGGTGCACCACTTAAGGAATTAACTGTTATGGGATTTGATCCAGCATATAGAACAGGATGTAAAATTGCAGTTATTGATGAAACTGGTAAATTATTAGCAACAACAACTGTATATCCAACAGAGCCACAAAACAAAGTTGAAGAGGCAAAAAAAGAGCTAAAAGATTTAATAAAAAAATATAATATAAATATGATTGCAATTGGAAATGGAACAGCATCAAGAGAATCTGAAAAATTTGTTGCTGATATGATTTCTGAAATTGACCAAGAAGTATATTATGCAATAGTTAGTGAAGCAGGAGCTTCTGTTTACTCAGCTTCTAAACTTGCTACTGAAGAGTATCCTGATATAAATGTTTCTTTAAGAGGTGCAATATCAATAGCTAGAAGATTACAAGATCCACTTGCAGAGCTAGTAAAAATAGATCCAAAAGCAATAGGAGTTGGTCAATATCAACATGATGTTAATCAAAAAAAATTAGCTGAAAGTCTTGCAGGAGTGGTAGAAAATGCGGTTAATGAAGTTGGTGTTGATGTAAATACAGCTACTCCATCCCTATTATCATATGTTTCTGGAATTAATAAAACAATTGCAAATAACATAGTAAAATATAGAGATGAAAATGGAAAAATAACAGAGCGTAAAGAGCTATTAAAAGTTCCAAAGCTAGGGAAAGTAGCATATCAGCAATGTGCAGGTTTTATAAGAATATTTGATGGAAAAAATCCACTCGAAATAACTGCTGTTCATCCAGAAAGTTATGAAAAGGCAGAGCAATTACTAGAAAATATTGGATATAAAAAAGAAGATTTGAAAGATTCTGAAAAATTAAAGGATATTAAATTAAAATTAAGTAGTGTAAATATCAAAGAAATGTCACAAAAATTAGAAATAGGAGAAATGACATTAAAAGATATTATAGATGAACTTTCAAAACCAGGAAGAGATCCAAGGGATGAAATGCCTAAGCCAATACTTCGTTCTGATGTTTTAAAATTTGAAGATTTAAAAGAAGGTATGGTATTGAATGGAACAGTAAGAAACGTCATTGATTTCGGTGCCTTCGTAGATATAGGAGTAAAACATGATGGCTTAGTACATATATCAGAGCTAAGTGAAAATTACGTAAAAAATCCATCTGATGTGGTTTCTATTGGTGATATTATAAAGGTTAAGGTTATTAAGATTGATAATGATAGACAGAAGGTTAGTTTGAGCATGAAAATTTAATATGTATGGCTTTAAAAGTAGCGTTTCGAAGATATTATATCATAAAAAACCCATTTCTTACTGGTCGCACTTTTTTGGCTGGAAAAAGTCAAAAAAATAAGATTTGAGTTAATTTTTTACTCGAATCTTATTTTTTGATAATTTCTTTCTATTAAATAATTTCTTAATTTTATCAAGTATTTTTTGTAAAAAGTTTTTTTCTTTAAATTCTATCATTGCAGTAGTTTTTGTATCTGTATTATTAAAATCACTTGATATATTTTGACGATTTTTAAAAATATTATCTGGATTAAACTTTATCTGTAAATCTTCTTGATATGTTTTTTCATTTTGAGCATATACTTTTTTTAATCTCTCTTTTTCTTGCTCGTCTTCACACCAATATTGCAAATTAAGCATTGCAATTATGGCTAAAGTTTCGCTTTTTAAATTTTGGTCTTTTATAGGAATTTCACTATCTATTTGTTTCTTATATTCTTTATCTTTTTCTTCCTTAAAAAACTCTCTTAATTTCAAAGGAATCTTATTTATTTGTTCTTCTGTTAATAAACTTAAAAATTCATCAATTTCCGAATATGCTTGTCTTGTGTTTATTGATACTCCCATTTACTCTATCTCCGTTCCTTTTGATATTTCATCTTTACCTTTTGTTATTTGCTTAATTTTTCCTACTTGGTCATTTATTTCACCTGTTCTAGTAGAAACTTCTGTCGCTTCTATTCCACTTGGTAATACACCAGTTTTCCTACACTCTCTTGCTTTTTGCCTTAACTCTGACATATATGAATTTTCATCATTAAAGTCTTCTCTTAATTGCTTTAATTTATAATCTATATCTGGTACATTTGCAAACGCAGCTAAATAATTTTTTCCCTCTGGATTTAATTGTTTATCATTAGTTAATTTTTCAGCTGCCTTTAATAATCTAGCCATTGCTGAAACTTGTTTTTGAGAATATTGCACTTTAAAATCTGGGTCACTTGGTGTTCCTATCCATTTTCCGTCTAAATCAGATGTAAGCATACGATTCAATCCTTTAGTTTCTATTATTTGTTTGACTCTATCAATATCAAATTCTTCATCTGCTATTCTTTTTTCTTTTTGATATCCTTCTTCTGTAATATCGTAAGCACTAATAAATCCCTCTACAAATGCTTGGTTTTTACCTTTTTGTTTCTTTGGCTCACTTGCTGTTTTTTCTGTTGAACTTTCTACAGTTTTCCCACTTATTTGTTCAAACCTTTCTTTTGTACCTTGACTAAAACAAAAAGTTTGTGAGTCAATACCTTGTTGCATAGATTTTTCTTCAATTTTCTTACTAACATTTTCTACAAAATTAGGGTCTATCTCTTGAATTACAGGTAGCATACTTTTTATTATTGTGTCCATATCTTCCAAACTTACACCAACACTATATCCTTCTCTAGTAGGCAAGTTAAATATTGCTTGAAAATTTGAAGCAAATCTTGTATATTTATCATCTTTTACATTCCACAATTCATTTAATCCATTTTGAATTTGACCTCTTAATTTCTTTTGTAAATGTGCTTTAAACTTTTCATTTGTTAAATCAGCTCTTACAAGTCCTTTATCTTTCAAATATTTATCTTTATCTTTTTGTAATGTATCTATTAGTTGTTGTGTAGCTGTTTCTATAAATAAATCGTCAAATCTTACATTTTTACCACCATAAACAACATCTTTTCCTTTTGAATGCATTATAGAAGCTAATAATTCTTCTTCTATAGAATCTTCTATAACTTTAGCTCTTATCTCATTAAAAGAATGATTATCTCCGTTAGCATCTCTTGGTGGTTCATCACCTATACCAATCCAATCATCAATTTTTCCTGTTAATGCAGGTGGCTCTCCACTTCTATTTATGATTTCTGGATTCTCTCTGGCAATTTCTCTTAATACATCTACATACTTTGATAAATTCTGTGTATCAGAGTATATTACTATTTTATCATCTCTTTCACTAGACTGTGCTGATTTAAAATAATATGGTATTCCTTGTTCCTCGCATTTAGATTTAAATAAATCCATCATTTTATATATGTCTTGGTTTTGACAACCTAAATATAATCTATGTTTAACATCTATTCTTGGCTCTTGTCTAGCATTTATATATCTTGATTTAATATGAGTCCAACCATCTTCAAGTTCCCAACTATTTAGCTCATTATCAAACAATGGATTTTGTCTTAATCTATTTACATCTTCCATTGTTCTTATTTCTCCGAACTTGGTTAGATAATCCCTTAATTGTTCAATGTCAACTCCTGTTCTCTTTTGTTGTTCTATTTGTTGAGGAGTCAAACTCATTAGCTTATCTTTCCATTGATTATATGTTTTTACATAAAATTTTTCCATATCATCAACACTAGGCTGTGAGTTATCTCTATTCCCATTAAGTTTAACTAATTTTTTATATAGCCCTGCACCGTACATATTGGCTCTATGAGATTTCCCATATTCCCCAATAATCTTTTTTAACAATTCTCTATCCTTTATTGGATTTTTAACACTTGCGTATATCTCACTTAAATCAGACATAAATTCCTCCACATTTTATTTATCTTCAATTAAATATTACCATATTAAATATTTTTTGTCAACAATTTATCGCTTTATTAGCGATAAATTTAAAAATAAAAATAGTAAAATTAAATCGTTAATAAAGCGAGTGGGGTATGATAATGAGAATAACAAAATATAACAAATTAAGGAATATATCAGGAAATAAATTAAGTGAATTAAGAAAAGCAAATAAAATGTCTCAACAAGATTTAGCTGAAAAATTGCAATTAGAAGGTATTGATTTGACTTCTAAAGAAATTTCTAAAATTGAAAATAATAAAAGATTAGTACAAGATTTTGAATTATTTGCTTTTGCAAAAATATTTAAGGTATCTGCAGATGAGTTTAATAAAATGAATAATAATAATTAAATGCTTATGACTACTACAAAACGCCATTCGAAAAGAATGGCGTTTATTGTAATAAATTTTTTATAAAATTAGAAACCGTTTCATTATTTTTGGATAATATATATACATTATTTCTTGCTCTTGTTATAGCTACGAATAATTTATTTTTAAATTCATCATTTATTTTGTTATACGGACTGTCTAAAATTATAATAACATTGTCATTTTCAAGTCCTTTAGAAGAATGAATAGTCATAATTCTATTTTGTTTTTCAAACACATAATAATTATATTTATACTTTTCATCTTCTAATTTTATTTCTATTTGATTTATTGTATTTTCACTTAAATCAATTCCTAATATTCTACAACTTTTGTTTAAAAAGTCCATCAAATTTGTTTTTTCACTTATTTTAAAATCCCTTTGTTTAATCTTAGAATTACAGTTAATTAATATTGGTTCTATTTTTTCAAATGGATATTTATATTTATCTAAAATATTATCATAATTTAAATAGTACTTTAAAAGTTCATCAATAATATCACTATTTAAATAATAATCATTATGTATTTTATTATCTAAGTCCATTTTTTTAGTATAAATTATATCGAAATCTTGTTTATATTGTTCATATAATTCTTGTGCAGTTTTATTGCTTTCCGTTAGTATAAATGTACTGTTCTCTATGCACTTTAAAAATTCTATATCTATATTGTTTATTTATTCATCTTCGCTTCTTAATTTTTCAGCATTGGCTGCTGCTGCTAAGTTGTCTATTAAGTCGTCTAAATTTCCGTTTAGAAAGTCGTCCATTTGGAAGATGCTCATTCCTATTCTGTGGTCTGTTATACGACCTTGTGGATAGTTGTATGTTCTTATTTTTTCACTTCTGTCACCACTACCAACTTGTGATTTTCTGCTGTTTTCTATTGCTGCATCTTGTTTGGCTTTTTCTATTTCGTATAGTCTTGATTTTAATAGTTTCATTGCATAATCTTTATTTTGAAATTGAGATCTTTCAGTTTGACATTCTGCGATAATTCCTGTTGGAATATGAGTTAATCTTACGGCTGATGAAGTTTTATTGATATGTTGTCCTCCGGCACCTGATGCTCTAAAAACATCCATTTTTATATCTGCTGGATTTATTTCAATTTCGACATCTTCAACTACTGGAAGAACAGCTACTGTTGCAGCTGATGTATGTATTCTACCACTGCTTTCTGTGTCTGGAACTCTTTGAACTCTATGTGTTCCACTTTCGAATTTTAATCTACTATATGCACCTTTTCCAGTTATCATAAATGAAATTTCTTTATAACCACCTAATCCTGTTTCATTTTCATTTAAAACTTCTAATTTCCAGTGTTTTCTTTCTGCATACATTGAATACATTCTAAATAATGTTCCTGCAAATAGTGCTGCTTCGTCTCCACCTGTTCCTGCTCTGATTTCACAGATAATGTTTTTGTCATCATCTGGATCTTTAGGAATTAATAAAAGTTTTAGCTCTTCTTCTAGTTTTGGTAGTTTTTCTTTACAGTCTAAATAATCCATTTCAGCTAAATCTTTTAGCTCTGGGTCATTTAACATTTCTTTTGCTTCATCTAATTGTTGTTTTACTTTTTTATATTCACGATATTTTAAAACAATTGGCTCTAAATCGGCGTGCTCTTTCATATAATTCTTCCATTCTGTTTGAGCAGCTATTATTTCAGGGTCACTTATTTTTTTTGTTAAATCTTCATATTTTTTTTCAACATCATCAAGTTTTTGAAACATAAATAATTACTCTCCTCTTTTATAAAATTAATAAATTGAAGTTTAAATTTTTATTTAAACTTCAAATTTATTATTTATGCATTTAATTGTTTTACTAATTCTTCTACATCGATTCCGTGTACATCACAGGCTTCTTCTAATGTTTCAGCTTGAGATGCAGGACAACCTAAACAATGCATTCCTGCTTCTAATAAAAGTGAAGCTTTTTCAGGACATTCTTGTAATAAATCTCCTATTTTTGTATCTTTATTAATAGTCATAATTGTTACCAACCTTTCTTTTTATTTAAACAGTAATAATATTTTACCACAAATTTTGCCAAAAGTATAGACAAAATCAAAAAAATGTTATATTATTACGCAAGTTGTTACAAATATTATTATAATTTTAATTCTAAAAAAAATTCAAAAAGATTTAATTCAAAAATCTAAAAAAATTTCCAAGTAACAAAATTAAATAGAAAGAGGTGGTTTAATATTGATTTATTAGATTTATTTTTTGTGGTTTTATTATTTAATTTATTTGTAATTTTTAGCTCTATTTATAATAAATTTGAATGCAAATATTCTAAAAATAAACAGGGAGAAAAATTAAAAATAAAAAAACAGACTTTTAGGGAGGATGAATAAAATAAAAAAAATATTTATTTTTATTTGTAGTTTTATTTTAGATATTTTAGGTATTTTTATTTTTAAAGATATTTTTTATGCTAAAAAAATAATAATTAAATATGCAATAAATCCATTTGATATCTGTGAAAAACAGCCACAATTATGGAATAATATTAAATTACTATTTATTTTTTCATATATAATTTCCTCAATAATTATTAGTAATAATATATTTAAAATAATAAAAAATATAAAAGAAAATAATGAAAAAAATTCAAAGAAAAATAATAATTATTATAATAAAAAAAATCAAAAAAATATTAGAAAAAATAAAATAACGAAAAACAGAAAAAAATTAAAAAATAATATAAATATAATAAATTTTGATGAAAAATATGAAAAAAAATTAGAAATATGTGTTGGAAAAATACCAGAAATAAATGAAAAAATATATATTCCAGAAAAAGGATTATATCAAAATATATTAATAACAGGAACAATAGGAACAGGGAAAACAAGTAGTGCAATGTATCCATTTACAGAACAATTAATTGAATATGAAAGTGAAAACTGTGATAAAAAAATAGGAATGCTAATATTAGATGTAAAAGGAAATTACTTTAATCAGGTAAAAAAATTTGCATATGAATACAATAGGTTGGATGATGTAATTGTAATTGAATTAGGGGGAAAATATAAATATAATCCCTTAAATAAACCTAATTTAAAAGCAAGTGTTTTAGCTAATAGACTAAAAATAATTTTAGAGCTATTTTCAGGAAAAACAACAGAGTCGTATTGGATAGACAAATCTGAACAAATCTTATGCGAGTGTATAAAATTTTGCAGATTATATAATGATGGATATGTGAATTTTGAGGAGCTTCATAATTTAGTAACAAATCAAAATTATTATATTGAAAAAATAGAAATTGTAAAAAAATTATTTCAAAAAAATAAATTTTCTAAAGAAGAATGTTACGATTTATTAACTTCAATTACTTTTTTCGAAAAAGAATTTTATAAATTAGATTCAAGAACAATGTCAATTTTAAAGTCAGAAATTACAAGAATAACAAATTGTTTTATATCAGATTATCAAGTATCTAAAACATTTAACCCCACACAAATTGAACAAAATTTTTACGGCTTAGAAGAAATATTATCAAAAGGAAAAATTGTTGTTTTAAATATGAATATTGCAGAATATAAAAATTTATCAAAAATAATTGCTGCATATTTAAAATTAGATTTTCAATCTGAAGTTTTATCTAGGCTTGCACAAAACAATAAAAATAAAACAAGACCAGTTGCATTTATTTCCGATGAATATCACGAATATATTACTGAAACAGATGCGGATTTTTTCGCACAGAGCAGAGAAGCAAAATGTATTAATATTGTTGCAACACAAAGTTATACATCATTATTAAAAACATTAAATGATGAATCTGTTTTAAAAGTTGTAATTCAAAATTTAATTAATAAAATTTGGTTTAGAACTGATGATACATACACTATTGAAGAGGTTCAAAAACAGATTGGTAAAGAAGAAAAAGAAAAAATATCTAAAAGTATATCGGAAAATGCAAAAGAAACTAAATACTCATATGTTACGAAAACATTTAAATCTACAGATTCTAATATTTCAGAAAGTATTAGCTCTACATATGAAAAAGATTATGTTTTTGATACAAAATTTTTTACACAAGAATTAGAAACATTTGTAGCTTTGGCATTTTTATCTAACGGAAATAAAATAATAAAACCACAAAAATTAAAATTAATTCCATATTTTAAGAAAGGTTGTGATGACAATAGTTAAGAAATTTTTATATGTTTTAAGTATTATTTCAATTTTTATAATAATTATTTCTACAAAATCATTTGCTTCACCATATCCAAAATTAATTTCTACACTTCAAGATGCATTTGACACAATACAAACTTGGCTTTTAGCACTAGCAACACCAGCTGCTGGAATTTCTGTTGCAACAGGGGCTTTTATGAAAAAGTTTAGCTTTGGAGATGATGAAAAAATAAGAACAGGAAAAAAATTAATTAGGACAGCGCTAATTTCATATATTTTTATAATTTTGCTTAGATTAATATTAACGACAATATCTAATTTATTATCAAGTTAGGATGTGATAAATTGGATAGTACAAGCATTGTAAATGTAATAACACAAACAATAAATACTTTATTTAAAAATTTATTTTCGTCTATAGATAATAATATTTATTCAACATTAGATGATATAACTTTTATTGGAAAAGATATTTTAGAAGATAATTTTATAAGTAATATTTTAGGAACTAGTACTACTACAGGAATGATAATAATAGCAAATGCATTATTAGTTGGATTTGCTATATATTATGCAACAAAATATTTGCTTTCAAATTATACGATGACTCAAGTGGAAAGACCATATCAATTTATATTTAAATTATTAATAATTATGGTGTGTGTGAATTTTTCTTATTTTGTTTGTGAGCAAATATTAAATATTAATTATTTAATTTCTGGTTCAATTAGAGAAGTAGGAGAAAAAGTTTTAAATACTAATATTAGTTTCGAACAGTTAATAATAAAAATAAATTCAAATGTTTTAATAGATGATTCATTAAATATTTTTTCATTTGATGGTGTAATAAAAAGTTTTACATCAGTTAGTTTATTAAATTTATTATTTTCGTATGCATTAAGATATGTAATGATAAAAGTATTTGTATTATTAACTCCGTTTGCAATAACGACATTACTAAATAATTCTACATCGTGGATTTTTAAATCTTGGATGAAATCAGTAATTACATTATTATTTGTTCAGTCATTTGCTTCTATAATTTTGGTAGTTATTTTTTCAATGACTTTTTCAAGTGGAGATACATTTTCAAAATTAATATATATTGGTTCTATATATGCTTTAATAAAAGCAAATTCATTTTTAAGACAAATAATAGGAGGTATAGCAACAGAGGTATCTGGTGGAATATCTGGTATAAAAAATTTAATAAAATGATAAACAAAAATAATTGAAAGTTAATATTGAAATAATTCGTTTTAATAATAATTTGGTATAGAAGATTATTTAAAAATTTGCAAAATAAAGTTATATAAATAAATTATGTAAGGAGGGTTGTAGATGAAATTCATTTTTCCTCAGAATTATAAATTCAATAATAAAATACTAGGCATAATTGATTATAGCACTGCTATAATTAATGTTATTTGGTACATAATTTCATACTTTATATCAAATTTGATATTTAATAGCATAAAAATTAAAATCTTTTCTTTTATTTTACTTGCATTTCCATTTTTTTTGTTTAGTATAATTGGATTTAATCACGAAAATATAATAAGTGTTTTAATATATATAATAAAATATTTCAAAGGAAAAAAATTATATTTATATAAATAAAAAGAAAACAACAATATTTAAGTTGCTATGTTAAAAATAATTTAGATATATTTATATTTTTCCCTATAAATTAATTACGCTTAACTTAAAAATATTGTTGTTTTCTTTTCTGCAATAAAATTATTTTATTGGTAATTCATATTTAGAATCTTTTTCTTTTTGTTTAAATAATGTAATTTTATTGCCTATGGTTTGTACTAAAATAGAATTTGTTAATTCAGAAAGCTTTATTCCAAGGTCTTTTGCTGTATCTGGAGCAGTTTCAAGTACGTGAATTTTAATTAATTCACGCGCTGCTAAAGCATCTATTAATTGTTGCACTAAATTATCAGATATTCCAGATTTCCCTATTTGGAATATAGGCTCTAAAGTGTTTGCCATACTTCTTAAATAAGCTCTTTGTTTACTTGTCATATCAATTATCCTTACAAAATATATTTAGGTTTTTGGAAATACCTATAAACCAATTTATTTTTATATATTACAACAAAATTCTAAAAAATGCAATATTAATGAAATTTTGGGCAAGTAGTGGATAAAAGTTTTCAAAGTGTTTATTCAAAAAATATATTAGTAATTTGGATACATAAATTTGTATATTAAGAAAGGATGTAATTAAGTGAATTTAGAAATAAAAAGTCAACTTAATAAAGTAGAAAAAATATTATTAATAGTAGATAGAAAGTTGGGAATTGAATATGCTACTTGGACAAAAGATAAAGCAACAATTAAATTTAATAAGAAAATGCCAGGATTTCCGATAACAAGCAATTATATATATTGGTGTAATTTGGGAGTAAATATTGGAAGTGAACAAAATAAAATAAGACCAGTTATAGTGACTAAAACAAAAAAAGAATCTAATGTTTGCACTATAATCCCTTTAACATCAGAAAGAATGAATGACACAAGATGGTATCATATTGATTTAGAGGCTCAAAACTCAACAGCATTAATTGAACAGCTACGTAATGTTAGTAAACTAAGAATTTTAAATCCTTTAAGAGCAAAAGGAAAATTAATTAAAATCTCTCTCAATGATTGGAAAAAAATAAACAAAACAATTGTAGAATATTATTCTTTGACGAATTTAAAATAAATATTAAAAATGTTTTATATAGAATTGACTTTTATAGTTAATGTGGTATAATAAAGTAAATAAAACATTGTAATCCGCTGAAAACAGCGTAATCATTGTAATCCGATAGCAGTAAAGCTATCGTTTTTATTTTTTATATTATTTCATTATAATTGGAATATTAACTATTCGGGGGACAGTTTAATTAACTGTTCTTTTTATATTTAATAGTGTAAATTTTATGTGAAGAATTAGTGAAATAGTGGATTTTACTAAAATAAAATGATATATTTATCATAAATTTATATTTTAGGAGGGATTTAATTGATAGAGCTTAAAAATGTTACTAAAAAGTATGGTAATTTTACGGCTGTAAATGATGTAAGCTTTAAAATTGAAAAAGGCGAAATAGTAGGTTTCCTTGGTCAAAATGGTGCCGGAAAAACTACTACCATGAAAATGATAACAGGATTGGCAGAGCCTACTGAAGGCGAAATATTTATTGATGGAGAAAAAATAACTCGAAATTCAAGAAAAAAAATAGGTTATATGCCAGAAAATACACCATTATATCAAGATTTAACAGTAAAAGAATTTATTAATTATATGGCAGAATTAAAATGCTTGAAAAAACAAGAGCGAAAAGAGCAAGTAGAAAAATTAATAAATGATTTAAGTTTAGCAGATGTTCAAAACAAACTTATTAGAAATATATCAAGAGGATATAAACAAAGAGTTAGTATGGCGGGGGCACTAGTAGGAAATCCAGAAATTTTGATATTAGATGAACCGACAGTTGGTTTAGATCCAAAGCAAATAATTGAAATAAGAAATTTAATTAAATCATTAAGAAAAAATCATACTGTATTTTTAAGTTCACATATTTTATCTGAAATTAGTCAAATGTGTCAAAAAGTAATTATATTAAATAAAGGAAAAATTGTAGCAATAGACACTCCTAAAAATTTGGAAAGTAAAATAGCAAAAAATAGCATTATTGTTAATATTGAAGACCCTAACAATAATATAAAAAATATAGCGGAAAAAATAAAAGAAATAAAAGAAATTAAATTTGTAAAAAATTTAGATAATGCTGTAAAACAATATGAAATTATTGTTGAAAAAGATGCAGATGTAAGAAAAAAATTATTTGAAATACTCCCTAAAGAAGAAATTTCAATAATTGAATTAAAAAATTCTGAAGTTGGTTTGGAAGAAGCATTTATTAATTTAATTGAATCAGAAGGAGGAAGTAAAGATGTGGGCAATAACTAAAAAAGAATTTAAAACGATGTTTTATTCACCAATAGGTTATGTAATTGTTGCAATGTTTTTAATTGTATATAGTAGTATATTTTATATAACAGCTATTGCAAATGGAAGTGTTGATTTAAGTTCAACATATTATGGTGTAGCTGTGTATGTATTGCCATTTATGGTTTCATTATTAACAATGAAATCATTTTCGGAAGAGAGAAGCAAAGGTACAGAGCAATTATTAGAAATTTCGCCACGAAGTATTTTTTCAATTGTTATGGGAAAATTTTTTGCTTTATTGGGAGTTATTATTATTACATTGATAATCTCATTTATGTATTTCTTTGTATTACTAAAATTTGGAAAACCTGATATAAAGATGGTATTAACTTCAATGTTGGGATTCACACTATTAAGTATGTCATACATTTCATTTGGAATTATGATTTCTTGCTTAACAGAAAATCAAATAATATCAGCTATAATTACAGTAGTATTTTTCATTGTTACTCCAATTGCTTCAACTATGATGACATCATCTACGAGTTCATTCGTAGTCGTTAATTTAATTCAAAAGATTATTGGAAGTTTTATTTCAAATTTTGCGCTAATTCAATTTTGTCAAAAATTTTCAATGAGTATTATATCGTTTGAAGAAATAATTAGGTTTTTATCATTTACTGTTATGTGTATTGTTCTAACAATATTAATAATACAAAAAAGAAAGTGCTTAAAATAGATTGGAGGGGAATTTTTTGAAAAAATCTATTGAAATATTAAAGAAAAAATGGCTTAGAGAAACTGTACTTACTATGGTTTTAGTTATAATTATTATTTTGATATATATGGAAATTAATGCATTGGCTAGTAAGGTAACTATACCAGATTTAGATCTTACAAAGTCAAAAATTTACTCTTTATCAGATGAAACCAAAAATAAAATAAAGGATATTGATAAAGAAGTAAAAATTACTTTAATAAATATGGAAAATTATGATGATAATTATGTAATTAATTATGCTAATAAATATAGTGAAATAAATTCGAAAATATCTATTGATAAAGTAGATAATTTATCGGCAAGAGCAGACTTAATGACAAAATATAGCATAGAAGAAAGTACTTCAGAAATAATTGTGGAGTGTAATAAAAAAGAAAAAATGTTGGGCATAGATGACTTATATACATATGAATATACAAATAATAGTTATGAGGTAGTAAATAAAATAGAAGAAGCATTAACAAATGCAATTTTGGATGTTACAACAGAAAATAAACCACAAATTTATTTATATAATGTACATAGTTCGTATTCAGAAAAATATTTTACAACATTATCTGAAAGTATAAAAAATGATGCAAATGAATTTAAAACTTTGGATTTATTAGCATCTGGAAAAGTGCCAGAGGATTGTAGTTGTTTAATAATTCCAACGCCAACAGAAGATATATCAGAAGAAGAAAAATCTTATTTAATAAATTACATAAATAATGGTGGAAATATAATGTTATTACAAGATGCTAACATTTTAAAAACAAATACACCTAATTTTCAATCAGTATTAGATATGTATGGATTTTCTGTATCAGAAGGTGTTGTTATGGAACAAGATGAAAATAAAATGGTATACAATATGCCAGGCTTTGTTATAACTGATGTTGGAACATATACAAGTTTAACTAAAAAATTAAATATGAATTTAACAATGTGTTTAATGGATCCAGGAAAAATTGAGTTTAAAGATTCCGGAACATTAGAAAATTTAGGAATTTCATATGAGATACTAGCACAAGCAAGCGAAAAAGCATTTTTAAGAAATGATTTAAATATAAGTGATTATAAAAAAACAGAAAGTGATCAAGATGCAAGTAATGCAATTTTAGGAGCATTAGTAACTAAAAAAATAAATGATGAAAAATCTTCAAAATTAATAGTATATTCTAATGCAATATTTTCTACAAATATGTCAATATCAATGAGTAACAGCAGTATGAGTGCAATAAGTTTTTATAATAACGAGGATATGGTAGTAAATTCAATAAATTATTTAGCAGAAAAAGAAAATTCAATAACAATAAGAAAAAAATATGGAGATACTGTTAAATTTACTGTTACAGAAAAACAAAATAGAATTATATTGCAAATAATATATGGAATACCACTATTGATAATATTAATAGGATTTATTGTTTGGAGAATTAGAAGAAATAAAAAATAAAATATTTAACGCAAATTAAATTTTGCGAATATAAAAATAGCTCTTTCATAAATTTTATGAGGGGGCTTTTTTTATGCTAAAAGTAATTTGCACATTAATTGGAACTTTTATAGGTGCCGGCTTTGCTTCTGGAAAAGAAATTTACTTATTTTTTTTCAAATATCAAGTATATGGAATTTTAGGAATTATTGTGTCAGCAATATTTATTGGATATATAATTTATAAAGTATTAAATATTTCAAAAAAAAATAATATTTATAATTATAATGAATTTTTAAATTATTTAATAAAAAATAAATTAATAAAAATAATATTAATTAATATTATAGATGTATTTTTAATAATTTCTTTTTGCATTATGGTTTCGGGTTTTTCAGCTTTTATATATCAGGAATTTAATATAAATATAATTATAGGATTTATTTTTATGCTAATGTGTTCGTACTGTGCTTTTAAAAGAAAAGCAACAGGAATTATTAAAATTAATAATATCTTAATTCCAATAATAATTTTTATTATTTTTTTTATTGTTATAAAAAAAGTAAATTTATATGAGTTAAATTTTATTAATGGTTTAAATGGTGAAATGTTTAATATTAATAATTTTATTAATAATTGCAAAATTGAAAATTTTAAATTTTTTATTTTTAGTATTTTATATGCGAATTATAATTTATTAACAATAATTCCAATTGTGGTTACCATGTCGAATGTCACAAAAAATAAAAAAGAAATAAAATATAGTTCAATAATTTGCTCATTAATTATTTTTATATTATCAATGTCAATTTTTGCGATTTTAAGTCGATCAAATTTTAATGTAAGCAATTTGGAAATGCCAGTTGTGTTTATTGTTGGAAGATATGGAATTTTTTACAAGTATATATATTGTCTTGTTGTTGGAATTGCTATTTTTACAACAGCAATTTCAGTAGGATATGGATATTTGCAAAACTACGAAAATAATAAGGAAAAATATAATAAAAAAATTATTCTGTTAATACTTTGCTCAATAATAGCTATACCAATAGGTTTTTCAAGATTAATTGAATTATTATATCCTATTTTCGGAGGAATAGGCTTGGTGCAATCGTTATATGTGATAAAGAAAAAAAGAAAAGATATTTTTTAAATATCTTTTCTTTTTTTTGCATACTTAAATGTATAGATATATATAATGGCTTAAAAAATAATATTTTTTTAAATATTATTTAATAATTCATTTTTAAAATTAGTTAAATTAGAAAATGCAATATGTATTCCCTGTTTTTCAAGTCTAAGAATATTTTCAGCTTTTCCAATAATTTCTTTCTGTAAGGGGTTGGAAATAGTGATATCGTTGTTTTTTACTTGGTATTTTTCCGTTATATATTTTGAAAGAGTAGGAAACATATTCTGAATTAAAAATACAGCTTTTTCATCTTTGACAGTTCCAAATACAAAGTTTAATGGCTCACGGTGTATTTTATTTTTTTTATTTTCATAAATACATTTATATTTTTCATATTGTTTAGAAATAGGGACAAACCATATTATATTTTCATTTGTTTTATCTTTAAAACAAAAATAACAAGGTCGTTTATTTCCAGTTTCTTTATTTTCCATTAAATTATATTTAGTTCCGTATTTTTTTATAAATTCATTACTTATAAAATAAAACCTTCCATTTTCTATTAGCATTTTTGACCTCCTAAATAAAAAAATGAGGGCTATCTTTTTTAGATTGCCCCCATATACATTTTTTAGCTTGCCCTATTTATCGACACTGCAAGTCGTGTCCTCCATTGTTTAACCTATTCTATTTACAGACACTATAGGTCGTGTCCTCCATTTTTCAATATTAGTATAACACAAATGAATATAGTTTGCAATAACTTTGTGTAATTTACCAATATTTTATTATTATAGTTAGGTTTAAGTAAATTATACCATTTTTGTTGATAATTTTCACTTGAAAGAATAAAATTATTAGTTTCTTTGAGAATAAAAAGAACCAATATATAGTAATATTGATTCTTTTTGTATTATGGTGAGCCAGGAGGGAGTCGAACCCCCGACACCAGGCTTAGAAGGCCTGTGCTCTATCCAACTGAGCTACTGACCCATAACATAATTAGTATAATATCATATGATTTTGTATTTGTCAATGAAAATAAATAAAAAATTTCAACATTTTTTTACATCTGGTTACAATTCTCAGTTCTAATAAAGTATTCCAAAGATAATAATAATTTGTAAAGTGTATAAAAATTTATATTGCACATAATTAATATTGAAGCCAATGTATTATTGGGGTTAATTATTAAAACAAATAAACTGCATATTTTTATATCTCACAAATAATATTAAATATAGAAATTTGAAAGGAGAAATAATTTAATTAGTAAATTTTTAATTAAATTATATTATAAATAATGGAAGAAATATTAAGAACATCTTTATTAGGATTATTTTTTGGTACTTTTGGAACTACATTAGGAGGAATTATTGGAATTAATTTTAAAAATCCATCTAATAAAATTCTAAGTTTTATACTTTCATTGGCTTCTGGTTTGATGATTGCCGTTGTTTGTTTTGAATTAGTTCCAGAGGCTACAAATATTAGTAATATTCCAACTGCAATTTTAGGAATAATTGCTGGGATTATTATGATGATTTTTTGTGATATTTTTGTAGAAAAAAAGTTTAATAATAAAAAAATAAAAGGTAATAGTTTATTAAAAACAGGTATTGTAGTAAGTATTGGATTAGCAATACATAATATACCAGAAGGATTAGCAATAGGAACGGGTTTTGAAGCATCTATGAAACTTGGGTATTCATTAGCAATAGCAATTGCAATACACGATATACCGGAAGGAATATCAATGGCTGCACCAATGAAAAAAGGTGGTTTAAAATCTGGAAAAATACTTTTTTATGTAATATTGTCTGGTGTTACAACAGGACTTGGAGCTTTTGTTGGAGCTATAGTTGGGAATATTTCGCAAAAAGTAATTGCTGTGTGCTTAGCTCTGGCAGCTGGAGCAATGTTATATATTGTTTCAGGAGAACTCACTCCAGAATATAATAAATTATATAGTGGAAAAATGTCTTCAATTGGAAATATGATTGGATTTATTTTGGGATATATTGCAACACAGATATAAAAATATAATAAAAAATATTAGGTGAACTTACTAATATTTATATTGAAATAAGGAGTTTTGAATGCTATAATCAATAAAAGTAATAAGTAAAAGGAGAAAAATTTATGAAATTATATCACGGAAGCAATATAATTGTTGAAACACCAAAAATTTTAGAGCCAGTAAGATCATTGGATTTTGGGGCAGGTTTTTATTTAACTACGGATTTTGAACAAGCAAAAAAGTGGTCAATTTTGAAAACAGAGCGCAGTGGAATAGGAAGGCCAACTGTATCAGTGTATGAAATATTAGAAGAAGATATGAAAAAATTATGCATATTGAAGTTTGATTCAGCAAATAAAAATTGGCTTGAATTTGTTTCTATGAATAGAAAAAACGAAATTATAGAAGATAATTCGGATATTATTATTGGACCAGTTGCAAATGATAATACAATGCCAGTAATTACATTGTATTTGAGAGGAGATTATGATGTAAATGAAGCATTGAAAAGATTACTTCCACAAAAATTGAAAGACCAAATTGTATTTAAAAATGAAAAAAGCTTATCATATTTAAAGTTTGTTGAGGTGATTAATATATGAAAGATTATATGGTGTATTTTCTTGATTACTATGATAAAGAAATAATAAAAATGATTATGGAAAAATATGACATACCATTTATGGATGCATTAAGAAGATTTTTCTCTTCAAAAACATATAAAATGTTAAAAAATCCAAAGTTAGCAATGTGGGAATTTGGTATACCTGCGATATTTGATATGTGGGAAAACGAAACTATAACAGGAAAACCACAAACATCAATTTACTTGAGGGGGGAGTAAAGTGGACAAGGAAAAGGAATTTTTTATTTATCTAATAGAAAATTATGCAGCTTATAAAAATATTGGTGCTGATGAAGTTTTACAAAAATTAGATGAATTAAATTTAACCGACTTAATATATAATATGTATGAAATGTATCATCAAGAGGCACTAGAAAATGCATATAAGGATATTGATAAATTAATTTCGGAAAATTCAAAAAAATAATTAGTATTAAAAGAAAATTAGAATAAAAAATAGTTGAATATTGTTAATTAAGCTTTTATACTAACAGAAAGGAATGCTAGCATAATGAAAATAATGTTTGTATGTACCGGAAATACTTGCAGAAGTGCAATGGCAGAGGGATTGGCAAAGAAGATAATAGAAGAAAAAAATTTAGATATTGAAGTATATTCAGCAGGAATTTTTGCAATGAATGGCGAACACGCTTCGTACAATTCTGTTGCAATAATGAAAGAATATGATGTTGACCTAGCTTTACATACTGCAACAAGTATAGAAAACTCAGAAATAGAAAAAATGGATTTAATATTATGTGCAACAAAAAATCATAAAGCACAATTAATATCAAAATACAGTGATGAAAAGAAAAAAATTTTTACAATGAAAGAATATGCAGGACTAGATAATAATGGACAAGATATGGACATATCAGATCCCTGGGGATACAATATGAATACATATAGAATGTGTGCAGCAGAAATTAGTCTTTGCGTAGATAAAATAATCGAAAAATTAACAAATAAATAATATAAATTATAAAAAATATGAATGAAAAAATATAATAGAAATACTTAAAAATTTATATTAAATAAAATAAACAATGAAAGGATAGATAAAATGCAAGATTTATTAGAAAGTTTAAATGACAAACAAAAAGAGGCTGTACTTGCTACAGATGGACCATGCCTAGTAATAGCAGGTGCAGGAAGTGGAAAAACAAAAGTATTAACACATAAAATTGCATATTTAATGGCAGAAAAATATGTAAAACCTTGGAATATATTAGCAATAACATTTACAAATAAAGCTGCAAACGAAATGAAAGAAAGAGTAAAAAATTTAGTTGGAGATGCAGCAAATGATATGTGGATAGGTACATTTCATTCTATTTGTGTACGTATATTAAGAAAATTTATAGATAGAATTGGATTTGAAAGTTCATTTATAATATTTGATACATCAGATCAAAAAACAGTTGTAAAAGAATGTTTAAAAGAGCTAAAAATTGATGACAAATTGTTTACAGATAAATCAGTTTTATATGAAATAAGTAATGCAAAAAATGAAATGTTAGAGCCAATGCAATATAAAGTAAAATATACAGGAGATTTTAGAAAAGAAACAATAGCAAGAATTTATGAATTATATCAAAAGAAATTAAAAGAAAATAATGCAATAGACTTTGACGATATAATTAATTTTACAATTAAAATTCTTACTGAAAATCAAGATATATTAGAAATGTATACAGAAAAATTTAAATATGTTTTAGTTGATGAGTATCAAGATACAAATAAAGCACAATTTACATTAGTAACATTATTAGCATCAAAATATGGAAATATAACAGTTGTAGGTGATAATGACCAGGGGATTTATTCTTTTAGAGGTGCAGATATTACTAATATATTAAATTTTGAAAAGGATTTTCCAGGAACTCAAATTATAAAATTAGAGCAAAATTATAGATGTACAGGTAATATTTTAAAAGCAGCAAATGCTGTAATAAAACATAATGCAGTAAAATATGATAAAAAATTGTGGACAGAAAATGATGAAGGACATAAACCTTGTATATATTCTGGGGATGATGAATATGATGAAGCTACATATATTATTAAACAAATAAATCATTTAAAAACAGAAGAATATTATAAGTATTCAGATTTTGCAGTTTTATATAGAATGAACTCTCAATCAAGAGCTATAGAAGATATTTTAAGAAGAGAAAATATTCCATATAAGATTATTGGAGGATTAAAATTCTATGAAAGAAAAGAAATTAAAGATATAATTGCATATTTAAGATTAATATTTAATACAAATGACAATTTATCTTTAAAAAGAATTATAAATGAGCCTAAAAGAGGTGTGGGAAAAACAAGTTTAGATGCCATACAAGAAGTTGCTGATAGTAATGGAATTTCAATGTATGAAGTTATAAAAAATGCTGCACAATATGGATTAAATAGAGTATTTATAAACACAAGAGAGTTTATAGAGCAAATAGAAAATTTAATAGCAAAAAAAGATGAAATAAAAATTTCTGATTTAATAAAAGAAACATTAAGAACTACAGGATATACACAAGCTTTAAAAAATGAAAATACAATAGAGGCAGAAAGCAGAATTCAAAACCTGGACGAGTTTTTAACAGTAGCAATTGAATTTGAGGATGAATCTGCTGAAAATACCTTAGGTGATTTCCTTGAAGGAATAACTTTAACAACAGATTTAGATAACGCAGATACAAGTGAAGATTCTGTAACACTTATGACACTTCATAGTGCAAAAGGATTAGAGTTCCCAGTTGTATTTTTAGTAGGAATGGAAGAAGGAATATTCCCTGGATATAAATCAATAGGTGAAGAAAAAGAACTTGAGGAAGAGCGTAGATTATTTTATGTTGGAATAACAAGAGCAAAAGAATATTTACATTTAACCTGTGCAAAAAGAAGAACAATATTTGGTTCAACAAGTTATAATCAAGTTTCAAGATTTGTAAAAGAAATACCAAAAGAGATATTAGATGGATATGACGAAGTATTAGGTGAAAAAACTAGGGATGATAGCTTTAGAGATAGTGGATACAAATGGGAATATGGAAATTCATCATTTAATAATAGTAAAGTTAAAACATATAATATTGATACATATAAAGTTCCAACAAAAGCAACTGCAACATCAGAAAAAACTACAGGGTTTGCATTTAAAACAGCAGAAAGCTTTTTAAATTCTTTAAATAAAAAACAAAATACTGTAGATATTTCACAATATAAAGAAGGACAAAGAGTATATCATAAAAAATTCGGAGAAGGAACAATTAATAAGTTAGAATCTGAAGGTGATGATTATAAAGTTGATATTAGTTTTGATAAATCTGGAAATAAGAGATTGATGACTAAATTCGCAGGATTGCAGATAATTGATTAAAAATGAATATAAAACGAATTATAAAAAAATTGAGCTGATTTAGCTCAATTTTTTTGTGTTTTAAAGAAAATTACTTCAAAGATATTATAAAATAATTTCATATTGTAATATTTTTTATTTTTTTTTTGGACTTTCCCAACCTTTTATATTGCTTCTTTTTATGGCACCATATAAATTTGCTCTGACTGTTGGAATGTCTTTTTGAAAAGTTTGAATAAGATTTTTCATATCTTCACGTTTGGAAGTTCCATCCATTGGGCAACATTTTGGCATGGGGGTTATATTATTTTTCTTGACGAAACCGCGAATATATTTTTCGGGAGCATAAATTAAAGGTCGTATTAGTGTAATTTGTGACCTATCCATATAACTTACTGGTGCGAATGTGTTTATGTTTCCTGCATATAATAAATTCAAAAAGAAAGTTTCTAAAACATCATCCTCATTGTGTCCTAAAGCAATTTTATTACATCCTTCACGTCTGGCTACACTATTTAAAATTCCTCTTCTTAAATTGGCGCATAGTGAGCATGGATTTTTTTCTTTTCGTATGTCGAAAACTATTTCTTTTGTATGTGAAAACTCTTCAAAAAATGGAACATTTAATTTATCACATAAAGCTTTTAGGTCAGAAGAATCAAAAAAATCAAAACCGGGATTTATTGTTATTCCAATTATTTCAAATTTTTTTGGATAAAACCTTTGTAAATTTTTTAACCCTAAAAGCATTGTTGTAGAATCTTTTCCACCAGATAGAGCAACTGCAATTTTATCTCCATCCTCTATCATATTATATTCATCTATAGCTTTGCGCATATAACCTAATATTTTTTGCATATTTTTTATAGTTATTTTTATAAATAACTATGTACTCCTTCCTGTAGAATATTTAATATAGGAAGTATAACATAGTTACATAATGTAGTCAATTTATTTAAAAAATTGTATTGCAAAAAAAGGTAAAAACTGATATAAATAATATAATAAATTTTCTAAAGAGGAAGAATATGAAGTTAATTGAATTTAAAGAATATAATAATTTAGATAGTGAAAAAAGTTTAAATAAAAAAAAAATAATAGGTTTTATGATAACTGCTGTTATTATAGTATTAGCAATAACTTTTTCAGTAGTATATGCCTGTAATAAAACATTTAGAAATTGGGCAGATATACACATTTTAATGAAAAGTATTTCAGAAGGAAGCTTATCTAGCATTGATATTGATGTAGATGAAGATGTTTCGGTATATGCCTATGATAGATATATAGCAGTATTAAAAGATAATAAATTGAACATATATAATTCATCAGGAAAAAGCACTGCAAGCTTAGATATAAACATAAGCACACCAGTATTTACTGCTAATGGAAAATACTTAGCTGTAGCAGAAAAGGGAAAACAGAAAATTTACCTAATATCAGGGACTAAAACAAAATGGTCTAATGATATTGAAGGAACAATTTCAAAGGTTTCTGTTAATGAAAATGGTTATGTATCTGTCATATGCTCAGGTACAACGTATAAATCTGTAATAATTGTTTTTGACCAAAATGGAAATCTGTTAATAAAGTCATACATTCCAAGTAATTCTGTAATAGATAGTGCTGTATCAAGTGATAATAAATATTTAAGTTTTGCAGAAATTGATACATCAGGAACATTAATAAAATCAACAGTAAAAACAATTGCTGTAAACGATTCTAATAACTCTTCAGAAATAACACCAATATATACATATGAGATGGATACGAATTTATTAATTACAAATTTAAGATACCATGGAAGCAAAAACTTAATTTGTATGTGCAATGCAGGAATATATTTATTATCTGATGGAAATACTCAAATGTTAATGAATTTTGAAGAAGAAAATAAAAATTATACTTTTGCAGGAATTGATTTAATTAATAATATTTATGAAATTGAAGAGGTATCAGATGGTATTGCAAATCAAAGTTCGCAAATAAAAATAATAAATACAGGAACAAAAAAAGTAAATAATTATTCTATAAACAGTATTGCAAAAAGTACATCATCTGCTGGTGATAATATTGCTATTAATTTAGGAACTGATATTTATTTTATAAATACTAAAGGATGGTTAAAGAAAAAATATAGTGCAAATGAAGAAATAAGAAATATAATTGTTTCAGATAGAATTGCAGCAATCGTTTTTAGAGATAAAATAGAAATTCTTGTTTTATAAGGGGGAGTTATTAATGGGAGTATTTATTGATATTGTTATAATATTAGTCATATTGGGGTGTATATATGGAGGTTATAAACGAGGTTTAGCTAGATGCTTGTTAAAAATTTTAACATCTATTTTAGCAATTATAATTGCTTTAGTGCTATATAAACCATTTGTAAATTTTATAATTGATAATACTACTATCGATGACCAAATTGAACTTTCAATAGAAAATATAATAAAACAAAACTCAAAAGAAGATGATAGTAACGAAAAAATTATAAATGAAGATAATGTAATGCCAAAACCAATTACAAATTATATTAATAATAATGTTAAAAATTCTGTTGATGAAAAAAAGGATGAAGCAATAACAGAGGCATCTAAAAATGCATCAAAATTGATAGTAAATGTATTGGGAATAATAATAATATATATAATTGCAAAAATATTATTAAAGATTTTAACTATATTTACAGATATTGTTTCAAAATTACCAATAATTAAACAATGTAATCAATTGGGAGGAATTATTTATGGAATATTAGAAGCATTTGTAATTTTACTTATAATTTTTGCAATTATTTCTGCAGTAACTCCATTAATAGGCAATTACACAATTTCTAATGCAATTTTAGAATCTCATATTGGTAAAATACTTTATAATAATAATATAATTTTAAATTTAATATTTTAATTGTTGAAACTAAGCTGAAAATTTGATATAATTCAGCTTAGTTTTAATATTATAGAGGTGAGTTTATTTGAAGATTACAAAAGAAAAATATAATAGTAATTCAAAATATGAAAATAACAATAAAACCAAATATAAAAAGAAACGAAAAAATAAAAAAATAAAGAAGTTTTTATTAGTAATTGCATTTATTTTTGTTATACTTTTTACTTTTTTTATAATAAGAATGAATGAAAATGGTTGGACATATGGTGGATTGGTTGCTACTATATTAGGGCATAATTCAAAAACAGCTGAAAAATTAGGAACAGTATACATATTAGTTACAGGAGAAAGTCAAAACCTAACTGATTCAATAATGCTATGTGCATATAATCCAAAAACACAGCAGGCTTCTATGATGTCAATTCCGCGTGATACGTATACTGGAACGAATCAAAAAAAAGCTACGGCTTCTGATAAAATAAATACATTATATCAAAAGGGACCAGAAAAATTATTAAAAGAAGTAAATGAACTTACAGGGCTAAATGTTAAATATTATATGAATATTGATACCAAAGGATTAAGAGAGCTTATAGATGCAGTTGGAGGAGTATATTTTGATGTGCCAATAGATATGGATTATGATGATCCAACTCAAAATTTGCATATTCATTTAAAAGCAGGATATCAATTATTAGATGGAGATAAGGCAGAGCAAGTTGTACGATTTAGACATAATAATGATGGAACTTCATACCCAAGTAGTTATGGGGATAATGATATTGGAAGAATGAAAACACAAAGAGAGTTTATAAAAGTTTTAGTAAAACAGGTGACTAGCAAAGATTTATTAAAAAATTCTAAAAAATATACTCAAATAGCTAAAAATAATATTAATACAAATTTTAATTTAGATACAGCAATTAATTATGTACCATATTTAATAGATTTTAATACCGATAATTTAAAAACGACAACTTTGCCAGGAGAGCCAAAAAAATGTAATGGAGTATGGTTGTATATAGCAAATGATAAAAAGACAGATGAAATTATAAAAGATAATTTTGAATCATTAGATAAAAATGTTTCAGTTAATGAAACAAAGGCAAACAATGAAGAGCTAACAAATTCAGAAATTAATATTGAATTGTTAAATGGTACATCAGATACAAATAAACTAAAAAAAGCCAAAGCTGATTTAGAAAGTAAAGGATATAATGTTATAAAAACTGGTGTTACAAATAGTGTTTCGAAAACAAGTATAATTAACAGGTCAGACAGTGCTACGGGGGCAGCAACTGAAATAAAACAAGTGTTAAATACAGGGTCAATTACTACAGGAAATAGCTCAGAAAATATTGATTTTACTGTAATTATAGGAAAAGATTATTAAAAATAGGGGGATATTATTTATCCTCCTATTTTTTAATAAAATGAATGTCTGAAATATTTTTCATCTTTTGAAGATTTACTTTTTTTGTGATATCTATTTTTTCTTTTTTTGGTAAATATTGTTATTAGTAATAATATTATTAAAACGGCTACTAATATATAAAATGTATATGAGATAGAATCTGAATTAGTAGGTAAAATATTGTTACCTGCTACTAAATTTACTGAGTAATTATTTCCATCAATAATATATGTAACATTTCCTACTATTGTATCTTTTGAAATAGGATATTTTAAATCTGTGTTCCAAGAGATATTTGATTGTATATCTGTTGAATTTTGCGTGTTAACTAGCAAATTTAAATTATCTTCATAAACAATATCTTCATTTTCATACATTTCTGGTATATCTGAAATATTAGTAGTATCAATTGCTTGATTTTTTTCGCATACTGTAGTCTCTTTATAATTATTAAAACCGTAATCAAATAAAGTGTGACAATCAAGTTCTCTTTCGTTCTTTTTATCTTCAGTTTTTTCGCCATATAAAACTGCACAAATTAATTCAGTATCATCTTTTTTTGCCTTAGCAACGATGCAAGATTTAGCTTTATCAGTATAGCCAGTTTTTAATCCAGTTGCATATTCATAATAATATTTATTGTTTGGAGTAATTAAAGTATTAGTTGTTTTAAAATTACGTTTTTTTCCATCAGGTAAATCTGGTAATGAATATTGGGTTTGAGTTACAATATCTTTCACAGTATCAAAGGTATTTGCAAATTTTCCAATTAATGCCATGTCATAAGCTGTTGAGTAATGCTCATCATTGTGAACGCCACTAGGATTTACAAAATGTGTGTTTTTGCAACCAATTTCTTTAGCTTTGGCATTCATCATTACAGCAAAATTTTCAATTGAACCTGCTACATGATATGCTAAAACATTTGCTGCATCATTAGCTGATGGAATTAGTAGAACATGTAAAAGTTGATCAACGGTTAATTGTTCATTAGGTTGTAAAGCTGCTGTTGTATATGTGGCGGGAATACCTTTTAAGGCATCTGGATTGACAGTAACAGTATCTGTTAATTGACAATTTTCTAAAGTTAAAATTGCAGTCATTAATTTTGTTGTACTCGCTGGATATAATTTTTCATATGCATTATGCTCATAAAGAATTTGACCAGTAGTAGAATCTATTAATATTGAAGATTTAGAATATAGGTTTAATTCATTTGAGTCTGTTTGCGAAGTATTGCTTTGAGTATTTGATTGAACTTGTGAACTGTTTTTTGGTGCAGATTGGTCAGTTGTCGATTGAACATTAATATTACCTGCACTGTTAGCAGTTTCGCCTCCTGACAAAGATGATGAGCTATTTGTATCAGAGTCTGTTTGCTGTGTTGGTTTAGGAGTAGCACTGCCATTTATTTGTGTTGCATAGGTTATATTTATAAAAAGTATAACAACTGTTGATACAGTTATTATAGACATTATTTTTTTCAAAAAATTTATTCTATTCATTTGTAAACACCTCGTAAAAAAATTCATTTTTTAATATATATTAAAATTACATTTATTTCAAGTACTAAATTATATTAAGTTTAAGTAATAAACTGTAATATTTGTTTTACTAATTTTTAAATAGAAAGGGTTGGTTTTATGGAAAATATTAAAAAAAATAAAATAATTTATATATTTATATGTATAATTATAGTTATTTTATGTGTAATAATATTGTTTTTTTTAGATAAGAAAGATGCATCATCAGAAGACTATAATTATTTAGAAATTTCGGAGGAATCTATAAACTCGAATACAACAGAAGATAATAATACAGAAGTTCAAAACAATATTTATATTCATATTATGGGAGAAGTAAAAAATCCAGGAGTGGTTATTGCAAAAGAAGGAGATAGAATTAAAGACATAATAGAAAAGGCTGGAGGAACAACAGAAAAAGCAGATTTAAAAAATATTAATTTAGCATACAAAGTGGAAGATGGACAAAAGATAAACATTCCAAATGTAGATGAAAATAAAAGTGAGAATATTTTGCAGGAAAAAGATGACGAGAAAAACAAAAGCACAACAAATAATACAAGAAATGAGAATAAAAAAAATGTTAATCATATTACAAAATCCAGTGGAACAAATGTTATTGTTGACGGAAATAATAATGATGCTGAAAGCAAAAGTTCAAAAGTAAATATAAACACGGCGACACAAACAGAGCTAGAAACTTTAAATGGAATAGGACCATCAACAGCATCTAAAATAATAAAATATAGAAACGAAAAAGGAAAATTTAAAAAGATTGAAGATATAAAAAATGTTTCAGGAATAGGTGAAGCTAAGTTTAAAAAGATTGAAGCTGATATTGTGGTGTAAGTTTTTTATAGTTGATGTTGTAATTGGTTAAGTGTGGTGTGTCAAAAAGAACCGTCCCCATTGACAACTTCTTCTAAAATAAGTTATAATAACCTGGTATTTTAAGAAGGAGGAACGGAAATGTTAAATGCTGTTGGAGTAACTGTAAGATTTGGAAAAAGAACATTATTTGAAGATGTTAATATTAAATTTAACAAAGGATGTTGCTATGGAATAATTGGTGCAAATGGAGCTGGTAAATCTACTTTTTTAAAAGTTTTATCGGGAGAATTAGAGCCTAGCAAAGGTGAAGTTACAATGGAAAAGGGCGAAAGATTATCTGTATTAAAACAAGATCACTTTGCATATGAAGAGCATACTGTAATTGATACTGTAATTATGGGAAATCAAGAGCTTTATAAAATTATGCAAGATAAAAATGAAATTTATGCTAAACCAGATTTTTCTGAGGAAGATGGAATGGTTGCAGCAAAATTAGAAGAAAGATTTGCAGAGCTAGATGGATGGAATGCTGAATCTGATGCTGAAGTTTTACTAAATGATTTAGGTATAGACGGAAGTAAGCATTATAAATTAATGAGTGAACTTGAAGCTAAAGAAAAAGTAAAAGTATTACTTGCTCAAGCTCTATTTGGAAATCCAGATATATTATTACTTGATGAGCCTACAAATGATTTGGATTTAAAAAGCATTAGCTGGTTAGAGGAATTTTTAATTAATTTTGAAAATACTGTAATAGTTGTATCACACGATAGATACTTTTTAAATAAAGTTTGTACACATATAGCAGATGTAGACTTCGGAAAAATAAAAGTATATCCAGGTAACTATGATTTCTGGTATGAATCAAGCCAATTAGCATTAAAGCAAATGAAAGAAGCTAACAAAAAGAAAGAAGAAAAAATAAAAGAGCTACAAGACTTTATTGCAAGATTTGCTGCAAATGCATCAAAATCAAAACAAGCTACATCAAGAAAAAAATCTCTTGAAAAAATAGAATTAGATGAAATAAAACCATCAAACAGAAAATATCCATATGTTGATTTTAAACCAGATAGAGAGCCTGGAAAAGATATTTTGCAAGTTAAAAATATAACTAAAACTGTAAATGGTGAAAAGTTATTAGATAATGTTTCATTTACTGTAAAACAAGGTGATAAAATTGCATTACTAGCTGATAACGAAAATGCAAAAACATTATTATTCCAAATAATCGCAGGAGAGGTAGAGCCAGATGAAGGCGAAATTGTATGGGGAACAACAATAACAAGTTCATACTTCCCTAAAGACAATAACTATTTATTTGAATCAGATCTTAGTATAACAGATTGGTTAAGACAATATTCAAAAGATCCAGACGAAACATATGTAAGAAGCTTTTTAGGAAGAATGTTATTTTCAGGTGAAGAGGCATTAAAGAAAGTAAATGTTTTATCTGGAGGAGAGAAGGTAAGATGTGTACTTTCAAAAATGATGTTATCAGGAGCAAACTTTTTAATTTTTGACGAACCAACAAACCATTTAGATATGGAAAGCATTACATCGTTAAATGATGGAATGATAAAATTCAAAGGTGATATGATATTCACATCACATGACCATCAACTAACTCAAACTGTTGCAAATAGAATAATTGATATTAAGGCTGATAAGGTTGTTGATAGAGAAATAACTTATAACGAGTATTTGGGAATAGAGTAATATATGAGAAAAATTAGGTTTATGTATATAAGATTATTAATATATATATTATCAATTATTATTTTGTTATTTGTATATAATGGGCATGTGCAAATAAAATGTTACTTTTATGAAATGTATCATATACAATGTCCAGCTTGTGGACTTACAAGAGCTGTTATAAGTATTATAAAGTTTAAAATTGTAGACGCGTTTAATTTCAATAAGTTCTTTACATTGGTATTAGCGCCATTTATTATTTTTATTATAGTTGAAGATATGTGTGTTATTTTTAAAAGATTGTTATTTAAAAAGAAATCAGTATCGTTGGTTGAAATTTTGTTGGGAGATAATAAAATTGGATAATGTTATAGAAAAATGCATTCTATTAATAGGTGTTTTAATAGAGATATATATAATTTATAGAGTAATTATTGATAAAATACAAATAAAAAAAGATAAGGAAATAAAGAATAGAAGCAATAAATATGTTGCCTTAATTACAATAAATATGATATTATTTTTGATCTGCGGCTTTATAAGAAATTTTAAATAAAAAATACTGCATTAGTTAACTAATGCAGTATTTTTAGTGGTTAGTGTAATTACGATTAAGTTGCATAAAATGTAATAATATAAATGATGGCGAAGTATATTCCATATAAAATACCGAGTATTCCACAAACCAAACCTGTAATTCCCATACCTTTTCCAGCACTTTTTTTGTAAACAACAATTATACCAAATATTAATGCTAAAACAGATAATATAAGGCTTAAAAAAGGAAGACATAATAATATTAAACCTAATATACCGAGTATCATAGAAACAATGGCCATTGCCTTTGATTCGTTATTGTTATTTTCTTGTTGGATGTTTTCGTCCATGAAGGCACCTCCTTTAATATTTTAAATAATTATAACAATATGTTTTTTGTTATGCAATAATTTTATAAAAAAACGACATAAAAGTAAAAAGTTGAAAGATATTAGTGGATGAGAGAGACTGGTCTGGTCAAAGATCGGTCAAAGGGTTGTCAATGGGGACGGTTCTTTTTGACACATCACAACTAAAAATTTTTAATAACAAAAACTAAAAAAATGATGTGTCAAAAAGAACCGTCCCCATTGACAACCCTTTGACATATTTATTTTAAAAAAGTTAGAAAATTTTAATGTTGTTAGTGGGGGAGAAAAATATGAAAAAAGTGCTTAGAAATCGTTGACAAGCATTATAAAAATATATTATAATATATGATATATATTGCGAAAAAATGCGAAAGAAAAATTTTATAAATTTAAAGAGAAAATACAGAAGGTAGTTGTCAAAAAAAATAAAAGGACATCATACCTTTTTCTTGCACCATTATAAACATGGTTATGTTAATTTAAAATAAGAGGAATTATTTATACGAACGGTTGATACTAATAGACTTAAGAGCAGGAAGCATATTAGTATCAATTAACTTTGTATATAGTAAGAGGGACTTATTTTAATTTCATATATATTTTTTATTCTGCTTAATTTTTTATAGGGGTGATTTGTTTTGTTAAAAGAAATAAAACATGAAAGAGCTACACGAAAGACATTTTCAAAAATAGGTGACTCAATTGAAATGCCAAATCTTATTCAAGTTCAAAAAGATTCGTATAATTGGTTTATTGAAGAAGGACTAGGAGAAGTTTTAAAAGATATATCTCCAATAATTGATTATACAGGAAATTTAGTTCTAGAATTTTTCGATTATTATATGGAAAAGAAAACTAAATATACTCAAGAAGAAGCAAAAGAAAGAGATGCAACATATTCTACAAGATTACATGTAAAAGTTAGATTAATAAACAGAGAAACAGGAGAGATAAAAGAGCAAGAAATTTATTTAGGTGATTTTCCATTAATGACTGAAAGTGGAACATTTATTATAAATGGAGCTGAAAGAGTTGTTGTCAGCCAGTTAGTTCGTTCTCCAGGATGTTATTATGCAACAGACTTCGATAAAACAGGAAAGAAAATATATAATGCAACTGTAATGCCAATACGTGGAGCTTGGATTGAATATGAAACAGATTCAAGTGATATTATAAATGTAAGGGTAGATAGAACAAGAAAATTACCAGTTACATCATTATTAAGAGCTATAGGAATTGAATCAGACCAAGATATAATTGAATTATTTGGTGAAGACGACAAATTAATAGCTACAATAAATAAAGATACTGTTAAAACTCAAGACGAAGCTTTAATAGAAATTTACAAAAAATTAAGACCAGGTGAACTTCCAACAGTAGAAGCTGCTAAATCATTATTTAATGGATTATTTTTTGATCATAGAAGATATGATTTATCAAAAGTTGGTAGATTTAAATTTAATCAAAAATTAAGTTTAGCAACAAGAATAACAGGAAAAATATCTTATGATGATATAATAGATCCATCAACAGGAGAATTATTAGTAGAAAAAGATACTGAAATATCTGCAGATGTTGCAGAAGCAATTCAAAATACTGGTATAAATATTGTAGATGTAAAAGTAAATGATAAAAAAGTTAGAGTTATAGGAAATGGAACTGTAAATATTCATAATTTTGTAACTGATGTTGATATAAGTGATTTACACTTTAAAGAATATGTAAATTATGAAGTATTAAAATCAATATTAGATACAACAGAACCTGAAAAATTACATAAAGTATTAGCTCAAAGAGAAGAAGAGCTTATTCCTAAACATATTACAACAGAAGATATTATTGCTTCAGTAAGTTATCTATTAAACTTAGATTTTGGTTTAGGTGAAATTGATGATATAGATCACTTAGGAAATAGACGTATTAGATGTGTTGGTGAATTATTACAAAACCAATTTAGAATTGGTTTAACAAGACTTGAAAGAGCTGTTCGTGAAAGAATGACAACTCAAGACTTAGATGTTGTAACACCACAAACTTTAATTAATACAAAACCAATAACATCTTCAATTAGAGAATTCTTTGGAAGCTCTCAATTATCACAATTCATGGATCAAACAAACCCATTATCAGAATTAACACATAAAAGAAGAATTTCAGCATTAGGACCTGGTGGTCTTACAAGAGAAAGAGCTGGTTTCGAGGTTAGGGATATTCACCATACTCACTATGGTAGATTATGTCCAGTTGAATCTCCAGAAGGACCAAACATTGGACTTATTTCAGCACTTTCATGTTTTGCTCAGATTAATGAATATGGATTTGTTGAAACACCATACAAAAAAGTTGATAAAGAAACAGGAAAAGTTACAGATATAATTGAATATATGTCTGCTGATGTTGAAGATAAATATGTAATTGCTCAAGCAACAGAACCATTAGATTCTGAAGGTAGATTTTTAAATGATAGAATTAGAGCAAGATTTAAAGAAGAAATTCTTGAAGTTGATAAATCTAGAGTTGATTATATTGATGTATCACCAAAACAATTAGTTTCCGTAGCTGCAGCTATGATTCCTTTCTTAGAGCACGATGATGTTAAGCGTTCATTAATGGGATCAAACATGCAACGTCAAGCAGTACCTTTATTAATGCCAGAAGCTCCAATAGTTGGAACAGGTATTGAATATAGAGCTGCAAAAGACTCAGGAATAACAGTTACTGCTAAAAATGATGGTATTGTTGAAAAAGTAACTGGTGATGAAGTAATAGTAAGAAATAAAAATAATGTATTAGATAAATATAAATTACGTAAATTCAAGAGAACAAATGGTGGAACATGTATAAACCAAAGACCCGTTGTTGCAAAAGGTGAAAGAGTAAAAGCTGGAGAAATTTTAGCTGATGGACCTTCAACAAAAGATGGTGAGATGGCTCTTGGTAAAAACGTAATAATAGCATTCATGACTTGGGAAGGTTACAACTACGAGGATGCTGTATTAATAAGTGAAAGATTAGTTAAAGAAGATGTTTATACATCTATACATATTGAAGAATATGATTGCGAATGTCGTGATACAAAATTAGGACCAGAAGAAATAACAAGAGATATTCCTAATGTTGGTGATGACGGATTAAAAGACTTAGACGAAGATGGTATTATAAGAATAGGTGCAGAAGTAAGACCTGGAGATATATTAGTTGGTAAAGTTACTCCAAAGGGAGAAACTGAATTAACTGCAGAAGAAAGATTACTTCGTGCTATATTTGGTGAAAAAGCTAGGGAAGTTAGAGATACATCACTTCGTGTACCACATGGAGAAGCTGGAACAATAGTAGATGTAAAAATATTTACTAGAGAAAATTCTGATGAATTAGGACCTGGTGTTAACCAAGTAATTAGATGTTATATTGCTACAAAGAGAAAAATTTCTGTTGGTGATAAAATGTCTGGACGTCATGGTAACAAAGGTGTTATTTCAAGAATATTACCAGAAGAAGATATGCCATTTATGGAAGATGGTACACCAGTTGATATAGTACTTAACCCACAAGGTATTCCTTCTCGTATGAACTTAGGTCAGGTTCTTGAAGTTCACTTAGGTATGGCTGCAAAAGCACTTGGATTTAAAGTTGAAACACCAGTATTTGATGGTGCAAAATCTGAGGAAATTGAAGATTTACTAGAAGAAGCTGGATTATCTAGAGATGGAAAGAGATGGCTTCGTGATGGTAGAACTGGAGAAATTTTTGATAACCCAATTACAGTAGGTGTTATGTACATGTTAAAACTTCACCACTTAGTTGATGATAAAATACATGCTCGTTCAACAGGACCATACTCATTAGTAACACAACAACCTTTAGGTGGTAAAGCACAATTCGGTGGACAACGTTTTGGTGAAATGGAAGTTTGGGCATTAGAGGCATATGGTGCAGCATATACACTACAAGAAATGTTAACAGTAAAATCTGATGATGTTGTAGGAAGAGTTAAAACATATGAGGCTATTGTTAAAGGCGAAAACATTCCAGAGCCAGGAGTTCCAGAAAGCTTTAAAGTACTTGTTAAAGAATTACAATCTTTAGGATTAGACATACGTTTATATACTAAAGATGATAAAGAACTTGAATTAAAAGAAAATATTGAAGACGGAATAGACTTCAATTTAGACAACAAAAAAGCATTAGAAGAAACAGTCGTTGATGAAAACGAAATGAAAGACAGCTACATAGAAGCAGACGAAGAAACAGAAGATGCATCAGACAGCGACGAACTATTTTCACCAATAGACGACGAAAATTTTGATGAAGATTTATACAATGAAAACGATATATCAGATGATTTAATGATTGATGATTCATTTGATGACGAAGAATAAATAATAAAAATCTAAAAAGAGCCAAAAGCTCTTTTTAGAAAATTATAAATTTATGATACATAATTAGGGATTAATAAAAATATTCCAAAACAATAATTGAATAATATATTTGAAGTAGTAATCTTAAATTTCTAATCGAATTGTACAGCGGTGCTCATTTAAGTTATGAAGGAATATATAATGCAAACTAATGAACTTAAAAATATTTATTATTAGAAACAAAACAGACAGACTGTTTTGAAAGGGGGCCCCTATTATAATGGAGGAATTAGAAAATTTCGATAAAATTAAAATTGGATTAGCATCTGATGAATTAATAAGAGAATGGTCAAAAGGTGAAGTTAAAAAACCTGAGACAATTAACTATAGAACATTAAAACCAGAAAAAGATGGTTTATTTTGTGAAAGAATATTTGGACCAACAAAAGACTGGGAATGTCATTGTGGTAAATATAAAAGAGTTAGATATAAAGGAATAGTTTGTGACAGATGTGGTGTTGAAGTTACAAAGTCAAAAGTTAGAAGAGAAAGAATGGGACATATAGAGCTTGCAGCTCCAGTTGCTCATATTTGGTATTTTAAAGGTATTCCAAGTAGAATAGCTTTAATGCTTGATATCTCTCCAAGAAACCTTGAAAAAGTTGTATATTTTGCATCTTACATAGTTACAGATAAAGGAAATACAGGATTAATTAAAGCTCAAGTATTATCTGAAAAAGAATTCCATGAAGCAGAAGAAAAATACGGAAGAGGTTCTTTCAAAGCTGAAATGGGTGCAGAAGCTTTATATAAATTATTAGCTGAAATTGATCTTGATAAATTATCTGAAAAATTGAAAAAAGAGCTTGTTAAAGCTAGTGAACAAAAAAGAGCAAAATTAGTAAAAAGACTAGACACTGTAGAATCATTTAGATTATCAAATAACAGACCTGAATGGATGATTATGCACGTTGTACCAGTTATTCCACCAGAATTAAGACCAATGGTTCAATTAGATGGTGGTAGATTTGCAACATCAGATTTAAATGACTTATATAGAAGAGTTATAAACAGAAATAACAGATTAAAAAGATTATTAGAGCTTGGTGCTCCAGAAATTATAGTAAGAAATGAAAAGAGAATGTTACAAGAATCTGTAGATGCATTAATTGATAATGGAAGAAGAGGAAGACCTGTAACAGGTGCTGGAAACAGACCTTTAAAATCATTATCAGATATGCTTAAAGGAAAACAAGGTAGATTCCGTCAAAACTTACTTGGAAAACGTGTTGACTATTCAGGACGTTCAGTTATCGTTGTTGGACCAGAGCTTAAAATATATCAATGTGGTGTTCCAAAGGAAATGGCAGTTGAGCTATTTAAACCATTTGTTATGAAAGAATTAGTTGGAAGAGGAATAGCACATAATATTAAAAATGCAAAAAGAATGGTAGAAAGATTACATCCAGAAGTATGGGGAATATTAGAAGATGTTATAAAAGATCATCCAGTAATGTTAAACCGTGCTCCTACACTACACAGACTTGGTATTCAAGCATTCGAACCAGTATTAGTTGAAGGTAGAGCTATTAAACTTCATCCATTAGTTTGTACAGCATTCAATGCTGACTTCGATGGTGACCAAATGGCTATACATTTACCTTTATCACCAGAAGCACAAGCAGAAGCAAGATATTTAATGCTTTCAACAAACAACTTATTAAAACCACAAGATGGTAAACCAGTTACAGTACCTACTCAGGATATGATTCTTGGTGCATATTACTTAACAATGGAAACAGAAGGCGAACCAGGTGAAGGAAACTATTTCTGCTCTCCAGAAGAAGCAGTTATAGCTCATGAAAACCATGACTTAGGAATGCATGCAAGTATATATGTAAAAATGAGAAAAGTAGATGAAAATGGTGTAGAAAGATTTGGAAAAGTTAAAACTACAGTTGGAAGAATTATATATAACAAAGGAATTCCACAAGATTTAGGATTTGTAGATAGAACAAATCCAGAAACAGAATTTGAACCAGAAATAAACTTTGTAGTAACAAAGAAAAATCTTGGTAAAATAATTGCAAACTCAATAAATGTTCATGGATTAAGTGAAACAGCAGAATTACTTGATTATATTAAATCAACAGGTTACAAATATTCTACTGTTGGTGCTATAACAGTTTCTGTTAGTGATGTTAAAGTACCAGAAGAAAAGAAAACAATTATTGAAGAAGCATATAAACAAGTTGATAATATAACAAAACAATATAAACGTGGTTTAATTACTAACGATGAACGTTACAATGCAGTTATTAAAATTTGGAGTAAAGCAACAGATGATGTTAAAATTGCAATGAAAAATAACTTTGAAAAATTAAACCCAGTTTACATGATGAGTGAATCTGGAGCCAGAGGTAACTTAGACCAGTTAAAACAAATTGCTGGTATGCGTGGTCTTATGGCAAGTACAACAGGTAAAACTGTTGAAATTCCAATCACATCATGCTTTAGAGAGGGATTAAGCCCAATCGAATATTTCATCGCTGCCCATGGAGCTCGTAAAGGACTTTCTGATACAGCCCTAAGAACAGCCGATTCAGGATACTTAACAAGAAGATTAGTTGATGTATCACAAAATATTATTGTTAGAGAAGAAGATTGTGGAACTCAAGATGGTCTTGAAGTATCTACAATAAAAGATGGAAATCAAGTTGTTGAAAAACTTGAGGAAAGATTAGTAGGAAGATATTCATTAAATGATATAGTAAATCCAGAAACAAACGAATTAATAGTTGATTCAAATACAATGATTAATGACAAAATAGCAGCTGAAATTGTTGCGGCTGGTATTGAAAAAGTTACAGTTCGTTCAGTTATTGGATGTAGAACAAAGCACGGTGTTTGTGCTAAATGTTATGGTATGGGTCTTGCTACTCGTCAAGAAGTAAGTATTGGTGAAGCCGTAGGTATTATAGCTGCTCAATCAATTGGTGAACCTGGTACACAGCTTACAATGAGAACAATTCACTCTGGTGGTGTTGCCGGTGTTGCTGATATTACTCAAGGTCTTCCTAGAGTCGAGGAATTATTTGAAGCTAGAAAACCAAAGGGATTAGCTATAATTTCAGAAATTGATGGTACAGTAAGAATTAAAGAAGAAAAGAACAAGAAAGAAGTAGTTATAAAAGGTGAACATGAAGCAAAAGAATATGTAATACCATTTGGATCTAAACTACGTGTAAGAGAAGGAGACGAGGTATTAGCTGGTGATCCTATTACAGAAGGTTCTATAAATCCTGGAGAAATTTTAGCAATAAAAGGACCTACAGGAGTATTTGAATACTTAACTACTGAAGTTCAAAAAGTTTATAGAAACCAAGGTGTTGATATAAATGATAAGCATATTGAATTAATAGCAAGACAAATGCTTAAGAAAGTAAGAGTTGAAGATAATGGAGATACAAATATGTTCTCTGGATCTTTAGTTGATATGTATGACTTTGAAGATGAAAACAACAGAGTTATAGCAGAAGGAAAAACTCCTGCAACAGGTAAGAGAGTATTACTTGGTATTACAAAAGCATCACTTGCAACAGAAAGTTTCTTATCTGCAGCATCATTCCAAGAGACAACAAAAGTATTAACAGAAGCTGCAATAAAAGGTAAGACAGATGAATTAATTGGTCTAAAAGAAAATGTTATTATAGGTAAATTAATTCCTGCTGGAACAGGTATGAAGATATATCAAGATACACAAATAAAAACAGAGCAAGATGATGAAACTACTGAATCAAACGAAGGTGAAATGTCACAAGATGTTGATACAGTAAATGATGAAGAAATGGTAGTTTCTGATGATGAATAACAAAAAAATGCGATTATTAATTTATTAATAATCGCATTTTTTTTAATTACCCATATAAAATACGAGGGTGATTTAGAAGTAAATATAAATTTTTGTTAAACTAAATTATTAAAATTTCTTTTGGAATATAGAATTCTTCGTACTTCCATAATGTTGTTTTTTACAGTATAAAATATTGTATAATTTCGTATATAAATCCTGTAGTATGTACTGTTTTTCTTCTTAATAGATATATATTTTTCATAACTTTCTGGATTTTTACTTCTTTTTTCTATTTCTTTAATTACTTCATTATAAAAATCATCTGCGGCTATTTTATTTTTTAGAGTATTTACAAAATATTTTAATATGTGATTAAATTGATTTATATAGGTTTGGGAATATTTTATTGTATATTTGCTATTCGCCATCAATTATCCTCCTTGCCATTTTTTTCATTTCTTCGTGAGTATAATATTTCGTATTTGGATCTTCTGCTTCTTTATCTGCCTCATCTAATGATTTTTCAATATACTCATTATATTCCATATCATTCATTAGTTTGGAATATTTTTCTAGACTCATTACAACCATCGAGCCATATCCGTTTTTTGTCAAATAAACTGCTTCATCTTCTTTTAAAACTAAATCCTCGATTTCTGGATATTTATTACGTAGGTCTGATACGGGTCTTATATTAATCATATTTCTCACCTCTTTGTATTAATATTATCATAATTTTATCATTATTTTATGAAAAATACAAGAATTTATTCATTTTTTATATAGTGCTATAATACAATATTTTCTACAATGGTTATAGTAATAGTAGCATTAATGATTTTTTTGAATAATATTAATTAATAAAATAATTAGTAGGAGGAATTTAAATTGGGGTATGTGGTTTATAGTGTAAAGTTAGGTGATAATGTTTATGATATAGCAAATGAATATAAAACTAGTATTGAAAGAATAATTGTTTCTAATCCAAATATAAATATGTACAGGATGAGACCAGGGGCTGAAATTATTGTTCCCGTAAGGAATGTTGTTGATACACAAGTAAGTTATAGTTCAGAAATTCTTGAGAAGGATATTCGAAATTTAAAGTTGATTTATCCATTTTTAGAGGTTGGTGAAATTGGTAAAAGTGTTTTAAATAAATCTTTGCCATATATAAAAATAGGTAATGGTAATAAAAAAGTTTTTTATTCAGCTGCATTCCACGCAAATGAATGGATAACTAGTCTAGTTCTTATGAAGTTTTTGGAAGAGTATGCGAAAGCTTTTGTGGAAAATAAAAATATATTCGGACATAATGCACAAGCGTTATATTATACTACTTCATTATATATAGTTCCAATGGTTAATCCAGATGGAGTGGACTTAGTCACAGGTAGTATAAAAAATGTGGAAATTTCATATAAAAATGCGGTGGAAATTGCAAATAATTTTCCAGAGATTCCATTTCCAGATGGTTGGAAGGCAAATATAAATGGTGTGGATTTAAAAAACTACCAACCAATTTGCAAAGTCTTGTAACTACTGAAATTACACGACTTTGCATTTTTGATTTTCATTTATTAATTCTTCGATTTTTATAAATTCATCTAGATTTTCATTAATAGAATTTAGTTTTGAAAAGTTAAAATATATGTACACATTTTTATCTTTATCAATCTCTATTTTATTGATTAATCTGTATAAAAATATTTTATCCGGATTATTAAATTTTAAAAAATTCTCTATTAATTCATCTAACTCTTTTTCTTCTTTTGTTTTATTTTTAGTATTAATTTTTTCTTCTGTTCCAATTAATTTTTGTTCTAACTCTTTCTTTTGATTGCATAGTTTTGTTCTTTCAAAATTAAATTTTTGAGATACTCTAACATAATCTTCCTCTTGTAAAACACCTCTTAACTTATCCATATACATCTTGTCTAAATTATTATTTATATCAAATATTACTTTATCAATTTTTTCTATTTTTTTCTTATATCCTTCTCGAATATCTAATGTTTTATTTTGATATTTCTCATAAATTGAATAAAAAATTTCTTTGTCAGCATATATTTGACATATTTTTTTTACAATATAAATAATATGTTTTTCAAACTTCTCGTAATTCATGTTTAGTGGATAGCATCCTCGTTTTTTTGCATCACTACAAGTTATATATGGATGTGATTTTATATTTCTTTTAGAGTTCTTTTTTAAAACAATTTGCAATTTTCTTTTACAATGATAACAGTAAAGTAGTCCTCGTAATAAATAATCATATTTTAGTTTAGTATTTGTTCCTCTTTTTTCAATAATACATTGAACTTTTTCAAATATATCTTTAGCAATGATAGCTTCATGGGTGTTTTCAACTCTTATATGTTCTTCTTTATCAACAGTTCTAAATTTCTTAACTTTATATGATATGATAGATCTTTTATTTTGGACAGTATTTCCAATATATACTTCATTTTTTAACATATTGCACAGAGTTACTTCATTCCAATTATAGCTTGTTTTATTCTCATCTTGCACTAGTCCTGTTTTTCTATAACCTGTTGGGGATAGATATTTGTTTTTGTTCAAAAAGTTTACAATTTCCACACTACCATGTCCATTTGCATACATATCAAAAATTTTTTCTACAATATCTTTTACATGTTCATCAATAATTAGCTTATTTTTAATACTAGGATGTCTTTTATATCCGATATGCTGGAATACTACATAGATATTCGCCATTCTTTTGTTTTTCCTTATAAACACTTCTAATTTTCTTGGATATATCCTTAGCATAATAGTCATTCATAATTGCTTTAAAAGGTGTTATATCGTTATTTGTGCTATCAATATAGGTATCTATCCCATCTGTTATTGCAACATACCTTATATTGTTCTGTGGAAAGTAATTTTCTATGTAATGTCCTGTTTTAATATAATCTCTTCCGAGTCTAGATAAGTCTTTAGTTACTACCATATTAATAGTTTTATTCTCGATGTCTGTGAGCATTCTATTGAATCCAGGTCTATCAAATGTAGTTCCAGAAATCCCATCATCAACATATTCTTTAACTAAACATAAATTATTCTCATTTACATATCTTTGTAAAATTTTTCTTTGATTACCGATACTTTCACTTTCTTGCTTGTCGCCATCTTCTCTAGATAGTCTTATATACATTCCGTACTTTAAAATTTTGACTTATTAAATCCAGCATTTAACCTCCTATCCGTAATCATCTATGTTTATACTATAACGTGCTCTTTAAATTTTTGCAAATGTTTGTAATAATTACTTACCCTTTACTTTTATACTTTCTAAATAATCTTTAAAAGCTAATCCTATTGTTTCTCCTATACTTTGCTTTTCTTCTGTAAAAATACAATATGTATTGAACTCTGACTTATCTTTTGTATTTTTGATTTTCTCACACATATTTGCATCATCTCCTAACTGTTCTTAATAAAAATATCTAATACAGAATATTAAAGAAAATGGCTTGATATGACACTTAAAACAAGTGTGTTTGTCAATGTACTTTTTATATTGCAAACAAAAAAGACCTAATATATGTTTTCACATATCAGATCTTTTTAATGTTATTAGCTTTATTGATTTATATTAAGTTCTTTTCGTATATAAATGCTTTTTCACTTGATATATTCCCTAATTTACCATATTCTTGATTTTTAACTATAGTTTCATAAATTTTTTTACATCCACAATTTTCATAAAATTTAAAATTGCATGATTCATCTGTTAATATTTGCAAATTTTTCATATTGTCTTTTTTTGCTAGGTTAAATACTTCTAGTAATAATTTTTTTCCAATACTTTTTCCTCTATAATTTTTATCAACTAGCAATATAGAAACTTCTCCATCAAAATAATTTTCTAATTCTTTTGGCAAATAATCATAATTGTTTTCATATTGTTTTAATGCATGCAAATCTTTAATATTTTTATTTTTGTATAATTTATTTTTAACAATAGTATAAAATTTCTTTTTAAATAAATGTTTTTTAGAGTTATTTCTTGAATATCCACAAAATCCAACTAATTTTCTTCCATCTTTGTAAGTAACAATTTTTTCACTCTCTTCTAAGATAGTAAATAAATATATCCAAGCACAAATATTACCTGTTGCACCAGATTCCTTTTTACCTAAATTCCATTCATTTGCAAGAAGCTTTACTGCTTGTTTCATTTCCGAATAATACATTATATTCCTCCAATATTGCTATATTTTTTCTTATATTAGCATAAAATTTAATTTTTATCAATTACTATAACCTTATTGTATATATCAAAAAAACTATATGCTTTTATACATATAGTTTCATTTTCGTATTTATGCAACTTTTTGCTTTCACTTTCTTATAATTGGATTATCTATGTGGTATGCTTTTCTACCACATTATTACTTAACTTTTTGCTAACAATGTTTATACATAGTTTTTCTAACACAATTTGTATTTTGTAGCCCCATTTTATACTCATTTTTTTAGTTTGTCAAGACCTATTGAAACTTTTTTTGCAATCCAAGAGTGAATTGTATTCTTTACATTTGCCTATGTATCTCTTCTAAAACCTTTTTAACTTGGTCAATAGAAAATTTATATTTATCATTTAAAACATATTTATCTTGCATTTTTTCGAATTCTTTTATTAATGAATCATCAAAGTCTAGTTTAAAATAATTAAAATCTTTTATTTCTGTTTCTTCATCTATACCACCAATTCGTACTTTTTCTTCTTGTCTTTTGTAATATATCAGTTTATTTAATTCATCTTTATCATTTAATAACTTTTGAATTTTATCGTTGTTAAATAATACTGATACATCATATAAATGCTTTGCTGTATCCATATACAGTTTTCTTATATAATAAAACTCTGCTGCAAATATTTTATCTATAAACATTCTCTCTAATTTTATTATTTCAATTTCTATTTTTGTGATATCAAATTGCTCTTCTAAAATTTTCTTTTCTTTATCATTTGCAAGTTTATATATTAAAGGCTCTATATAGTATTTTTCGGTTGGTTCGCTTACAGTAAAAGAAGTCGATTCTACTTGTATTTTTCCTGCTCTTTGCAAAGGTATTTCACTATCTTCATATACTGATGTATATTGGTAAACTCCTGTAACACTACCTTTATTGTCTATACATTCGTCTTTTATTAATTCTAAACCTTTTATATCGTAACCTAAAGCAGATTCTTTTAATCTTTTCTTATTTCTTGTATTGGATTCTTCTGATAAAACTTTTACAGTTAAATCGATATCTTCTGAAAAACGATTCATTGTATCTAAAATTTTATATACTGCTGTACCGCCTTTAAAATAAGCTTTTAAATAATTTTGCATTTTAGCTAATTCTTTAAGAACTAAACATACATAATAGTCTTTTTCTATTATATCCCTATCTATAGCTTCTCTATCTTTAATAATTTCTATAAAATTTTCAAATTCAAATTTATTTAAATGTAGTAACATTATATCTCCTATCTTGCTATTACAAATAATTTATCTAATACTTTTCTATTATTTGTTTCTCTAGCATATTTTATAATTTTTTCAAAATCTAATTTACATTCTTCTATAATTCTATATAAAATTTCATCTGCATTTGGAGCATCAATAGGAATATTATCTTTATTATCTAAAATATCTATAAACTGCAAATATCTATAATTTTCATTTGTTATTTCAATTTTGGGTTTTGTTATATATGTTCTTAATTTTTCATCATATTGTTTATGATATTTACATTCATTTGTTACTATATCTGTTACATTTGGAACTAATGTTGTTAGTCCTAATTTATTAAATAATTTTGCACCCACTATATACCCTTTTATATTTCCATCTTTATCTTCTAAATATTTTAATTTTCTTAATTTATTTGTATTTAATGGAACTGCTCCAAACATACTAATAATAGGCTTATAATATACTCCTTTATATTCAGCTTTTATAATACCTTCGTTTTTTAGTCTATTTAAAATAACATTTATATTTTTTAATATGTTTTCTTGTTTGTTATCTTCTTCGTATTGCCCAATAACATATTTTTTTATGTCTTCAATAAATATTGGCTCATCTTCTGGATATTGTTCAATATATTCTAAAACTAATTTACAAATATTCATGAGTTTTACCTCCTTTGTTATTATTTCGTAATATATGTTATATATTATATACTTTATAATAACATTATATTCGTTTTTTTAGAATTTGTCAAATATTTTGCTATTTACTCACACTTTTTTCTATGATTTACTTCTTGCCATACATCCAAATCTAATTTTTTGTCAATTAACTTTATCATTTCTTTTTGATTCTTTAAAATTTCAAGCATTTTAAATTTTAGTTCTTCCCTTTCATATTTATCAATTTGTGTAGCAAATATTGCAATATGTTTTATACTTTTATGCATTTCTTTTAATATCTGTGTATTATCTGAATATGCTTTTAAAATTTCATTTTTCCCTATTAAGTCAACATTAGTTACCTTTTCATAAATCGCAGAATCTCTTATATATTTAGATAATTGTTTATATCCATAATATTCTGCCTTTGCTTTTATTAAAATTTTTTCTTCTTCTGATACTCTTGACTTTATCATTTCTGTTCTATTATCTGGATTTAATTCCATAATCACTCACACCTTTATCTTTTTATTCATACTTAATTTCTACACTATAAAAATATCAATATTAGCAAAGCTATATTTGATATTTTACAGCAAAGATTTTTGCTCCGAATTTTGTGGCATTTTTTAATGTCCAATATTCGCCGGCTTGGTCCTGTGGACCACAAATTGCCGTTTAGGAGAAAATCTCCTAATACCTTTTTAGCCCGCTGGGAGAAAAAAATTGATTCAAAATTTTATATTTTTTCATAAAATTCACCTGTCCTTTCTTTATAAATTTGCATATAAACTGTTTAAAAATTCATCCGAATATTCTCTTTGATTTGTATAATTTGAATATGTATTTTTATTAGATTTAATATTATTTCTTATATTATTATCTTCCACTTTTTGATGGATAGCCTGTCCATTTTTTGATTGATAGTGGTATCCATTATTTAATGGATACGATACATCATTTATATAAATTTTTCTTTGAATTATTTGATTATTTTCATTTCTAATTAGTTCAACAACTATAAAATTTTTATTCTTTAAATCAGAAATCCAACTTAAAATCGTTTTAGGATTTACATCTAATTTTTCTGCTAAATATTTATTAGATGCAAAACAATAACCTTCTTTACAAGCAAGGGATGTTATTATTGCATATAGTAGTTTTTCATTTGCTTTTAATTCTTTATTATATAAAACAGTTGCAGGAATTACAGAATAATATCCAACCTTTTCTTGATTTTCTTTCATATACTACTCCAATTCTAGCCGTAAAAATCCACTAAAAAAACAGAATATTTCAATTAAATTGAAATACTCTGTAATATAGATGATTACTGCATTTTATTAAATTAATTTCTTGGTTGGTATATTTTTAAATCCACAGGTGTGGACTTAAACTTACAATTTCCAGCTGGTTGGGAACAGGCAAAAGAAATAAAATTTTCGCAAGGGTATACAATGCCAGCTCCTAAAAACTATGTTGGAACAACACCAATTAGTGAGCCAGAGTCTAGGGCAATATATGATTTTACATTAAAAAATAATTTTAAATTAGTAATTGCATATCATACACAGGGAAAAGAAATATATTGGAATTTTCAAAACTTAGCACCAGAAAGTGCAAAAATAATTGGTGAAAAATTTGCAAAAGCAAGTGGGTATTTATTAACAGAAGTACCATACAATTCTAGTTTTGCGGGATATAAAGACTGGTTTATACAAAAGCATATTAAACCAGGATATACAGTAGAAGCTGGATTGGGAGAAAATCCACTGTCAATTTCACAATTTGATGAAATTTATAATGATAATATGGGAATTTTAGTTTTAGGTTTAGTTAATGCATAAATTAGCAGAATTAAAAAGTGTTTTGGAGGGAAACAATAATAAGTGTAAATGAGGTCGCTGAGGCAGAAATAATACAAATAGGTGGAAAAATTGATTATTGATTAAATTCGTCACAATTAATTTTAGGAAGAAAGAAAAAAACGATAATGACTGTTGTGGATTCGAGAGCTGTTAGCACATATGGGAGTTATATGCATATATTTTGGTAATATTCTTATAAGTTTATGCGAAAAAAAATAAAGTTAATATAATTATAGAAAGCAGAATATCCAAACATTAGGGATATTCTGTTTTTTGTTCTAATAGTAGTATAAGAAAAAATAAAAGATAAAAATGTAATTAAAATGTAAAAAAATAAAAATATACAAATAATTAAATATATCCGTAGGGAGAGCGCAAAAACGGTCGAAAAAAGTATGTTTGACAAATAAATATATAAAGTGGAAAATAAATTTAATAATGAAAATATGGATAATTGTCAATAAAGTAAAATTGACTAACAATAGAAAAAAGAAACAAAGGAAAAGGAAGGGAGGTACTATCTTGAAACAAAGAACGCAAAATCCTACTGGCTGTAAAGAGGAAAATTTAATAAAAAATAGAGAAATGTCTAAAACAATATGTAGTTTAGGCTTGATATTTGCGTTCATATTATTAGGAATAATAATAGTAACAACAATGGCATTAGCAAAATATGTAATAAAAGACGAAAAAGATATAGAAGT
>OLGY01000202.1_pt1 | contig 50524 bp, 30 predicted proteins | sample 1605951 | NCBI WGS metagenome assembly OLGY01 (sample SAMN03283280) | human gut metagenome | biome: human-associated habitat; material: feces | host: Homo sapiens | place: Peru | collected 2012
GGATCACACTGCGGCGGAGCAGAAAATGTTGCTATAGCAACCCGCCGCAGGTGGAGAATGTCGCAAACGACATTCTTTATTCTTTATACGGATTAATCAGTGCATATTGTGCATGGTCTTTATATTCGCCACAAACGCGTATTGAACTTTTAGCAATTCCTTCATATTCAAATCCTACATTTTCTAAGACCTTTACGGAAGAAAGATTGTCAGGCATGACATATGCTTCAATTCTATGAAATCCTCCATCTTTAAAAATAGCTGAGGAAGCGCAGATTATTGACTCGGCAGCATATCCGTTTCCCCATACAGTTTTACTGAACTTATAACCTATACTTGTAGAAAAAAATGGAAATTTATGCATATTTCCAAAGGAAACAGTTCCTATAATCCTATCAGGTTCATCCTTGGTAAATACATAAAATCTGGCATAAGAGTTTTTAATGAAAGCGTTGTATTCAAGGCGCAGAGAAACACTCTGATATTTCAGGGTATAGTAATTAGGTGGTTTTTCTGCCTCGTATGGTTCAAAGTAATCACTATTTTTAGATAGAAAATCTAAGACCATAGGGGCAGAGTTTTTATCAAGAACTTTTAGCATTAAGCGTTCAGATTCATATGTGATATTCATATTAGTCTCCGTTTCTAAGAGGATATTGACAGAAGTGACCTTTTAATTTCTGTATATTTACGTTTGGGAATCGGTAATTCAGTACCATCAGTCAATATAACTTTACATCTTTCAATTTTGGACAGGTACAGAGGATTAATCATATAACCTATATGAATTCTAAAGAAGTAATCTTTATACTTATCTTCTATTGTATTAAGAGAATCAGTAGATTCTACCAGCGCATTGGTAAAATCAGTGTCACCGGTTAGGTGAATAATACTATGACGTGCACGATTAATACTTTCTATATATATAATTTTATCCTTGCCAATAAAATAAACAGTATGTTGTTGTCCTGAAAATGTTAAATTATTTTCCTCTTTAGTTCTAAAAAATGCGGCTGAATCCAAATCTATATAATGATTTGGATATATACTATCTCTATCATCATATGGAAATGCATTTGAAATGTGAATCATAGTAAGTTTAGGTTCGCGGATATATGTATTATTCTTATTAATCTTACATTTTTCAGCCCACGTATAGTGCAGACATTGCTTATGAACTGTAGACTTGCCATTTGGATAATGTGTATATACATGATAAATAAGCACGATTTCAAAAACGGTTGCACTACATCTTATAGGAATTGTAGTGATGTCACTCATTGTAAATGTCAGACTATGTGATTCATTTGACCATGCAGATAAAATATTAGCCTTGCCTCTGAGTATTTGATTCTCGGCAGGACCTATCCATAGAATGTCATCATCAATATTGTCGAAAAAGGGTTGGGTATTATTTTTGTAGTATTCAGTTATTATATAGACAGATTTTTCAATTATTTCATTTGTATTCATAAAATCACCTGTGTATCACGTAATTATTTACATTTATAATAGCACAACAATATAACAGAATCAAATAAGATTGACCATTTTTGCCATAAAAAAGCCCATATTTAATGACTGCGTTGTCAATGTTTACAAAATATAGCATAATATAATAAATGTGAACATTTTGTGAATTAAAGAAAATAAACGAGATACAAGGAGGAAGGCTATGAAGAAGATTTACAAACAGTTGTTAGCAGGATTGTTGGCGATACTAATGGTATTCACATCAATCGGAAACAATGTGTATGCGGACATCTTGTTGGATAATGGTTCAGAGAAGAATAAAGAAATATTATCCGAATTAGAGGGCATTGCGTTGTTAAAAGACGTATTAGGAGAAGATGTCAGTGATGAAGATTTGCAGAAATATTATGAGATTTTGCAAAACTATGGATTGCTAGACAGCGATGGTTCGGAGATTAAGAACTGGGACATATGGCTTGATGGTAAAAAGGTTACTTTAGATGAAATCAAGGCACTCTTAGAAGATGAGAATTGTGATCTGTCACACCAGTTGTTAGTAGACGGTCAGGCTATTACATTAGGCGATGTTAAGACAATGATTGAGATAGAGGAATATATCACATATCTCAAGGAAACATATTTCACCGAACATCAGTGGACAGGTGAACAGCAGGCTAATCTTAAGAGCCTGATGTCACAGATTGAAAATAGTGGAATTACTATGGTAGCGGATAATAATACCATGGTAGTTAATAAAGCAGGAATTTCACATTCTGCCAGAGTAAGTGTGGAGGCTAAGATATTAAATGATTTAGAAAAAGAATTTGTGTTTAATTTAACAGGTGCAGGTGCAGGACAGGTTGTAACTTTTGATGCAGAAGTGGTGGCTGCCAGCCAGAAGATAGCCTCTGTAAAGGCTGCTGATGGTACAGAAATATCAGGAGAGACAACATTAACACTTACTGCTGATGATAATGGTAATGCATCGACAAAGATTACTGTAACATTGGAGGCACTTACAGATGATTATGCACAGACAACAGCTAAGCTTGTGTATTATTTAAAGCTTGGTAATATTAAGAATGCATTATTCACAGACGGAACCAATAGTAAAGATTATATGATGGTAAAGAGTGAGGGAAATAGAAACTTTTCGGAAGATAACTATAAGGTGCAGTGGGGGATAGAGGATAATTGTTACTATGTTACTGATGGTTGGAGACTTCAAAATGAAGAAGCAATTTACTTATCGACTTTTGCAGTAGGAGAAAATTCATTCAAATATGGTATAGCAGATACTATATCAGTGGTTCAGTATGATTCTTTAAATAATATAGATACAATTAAGTTACATTATGGTTCGAATATTGATACTTCGAAAGGAAGTATTAGGTATTTTGCTCAGGTGTTGGATAAAAATGGTAATATTATATTAATATGGGATAGAGCACTTTCAACAGCTAGCCCGGAAGAATATCATATGAACATGTGGGGCGAAGAGAATGCGTTAATTACAAAATGTAAAATATCATATGATCAATTTTATGTTGATGGTAGTAATAGATATCTGAAATTTGGATTTAGTGGAAATATAAACAGACACGGCACTAGTTCGGAAGAAATTGGTGGAATACCTGGAGTGGGTTTAAAATTAAGTGATGAGAAGGCTCCGGGTGTGAAGTCTATTGAAGCAGCCGGTGAAAATTATTATCCGGGACAGGTTGTACCTGTTGAGGTTACATTCACAGAGCCGGTTGATGCATCTACTGCAGTTGTGAAGTTCAATGGCGAGGCAGCAGAATATAAAGCAGCAGAAGGAAGTGGATATAGTAATGTTCTTACATTTCCGTATACCGTTAAAGAAGCAGATAATTCGGAACTTGTTATTTCTTCAATATCAGCAACGGATACAAGTGATTTGAAACTTGTGGATTATAATCCTGGTGGAGATAACAGTACAGGACAGAAAGTTGATGGAGTGGAGTTGGCAGGTGTTGTTGGTTCACATTCTATTACAGGAATATCAGCGAAATTAAAAGAAACAGATATAAATATAAGTGTTAATATATTAAATGACGAAGAGAGAACACAGTGGCTTGCAGGACATATGGAAGCAACTGATGATGGCTTTCAGATTAATACGGATACCCTTGCTGTATCTATAGATGGAGGTAAGACATTACTTCCACTTAAGTTAGCGGGCGAGACATATGTAGGACAGACAGTTACTGCAAGTGTCGATGTGGGTAAGAATTATGAAGATACAATTAAGGAACATTTAATTGAATTATATGTAAATGGAGAGCTTGTAATAGATAAATATAGCATAGTTAATCAGGAAGCATTTGTATATATTTATCCGGGTGATGTTAATGCAAGGCTTCATATAAAAGATGGTAATAATAATCATATTTTTGAGAATGGAAATGAACCGGTTATATATATTCAGGATGAGATGCCTACAATTACAGCAGACTTTACATTAAATAGTGGTAAAGAATATACATGTGGAGATACTACAAGTGTGACAACAGCCAGTGCGGATGGAACATTTGCAGATGAGACGAAAGATTTTGCATGGCAGGCAACTACAGATGGAATAGTGAATATTGATGTAAAGCCGGATGGAAGTGCTGAAATATTACCGCTTAAGGCAGGCAGGGTAGAGATATGTATAATTCCAAGGAATGCGGGAAAATATCAGCCATGGGTAGGTGCTAAATACGATATATATGTAGCAGGAGATGATGATACACCGGTCGATACCGGCAGAGATACGGCAGTGTTAGAATTTAAGCCCGGTTTTAATCCGTTTATTAAGATTGCAAGAGATTCATATACTGTTGAAGATAAACACGATTTAACTATATTCTGGACAAGCAATCTTTGTGAGAAGAATGGCAGCGAGAACACAGAATTTAATGTTGAAATCAGAGATGGTAAAGATGATACTAAACCGGTTGCTTATTCGACAGTTGTAACAGGAACTGCCGATAATCCGGCAGGAAGTGTAACTATTCCGGGCAGTGTATTCGAATACTATTATGACGGCAAAGGAAGTAATGAATATAAAGTGACGGTTTCTACTAAGAACCTTAGCAGTGGAGTTACATATTCGGATAGTGTTGATGTTACTGTAACCTCATTACCGGCAGAGGTATCATTAGGTAAACTTGACAGTTATTATATAACAGATGCTACGAAGAGTGTGGATATTAACTGGTCTGTTAAAAATTTAAAGAATATTCTGTCTACGGATATAAGTGATGCCATATTTAACTTCAGAATTACTAAAGGTACAGAGGATATAGTTAACTATTCTTCTTTAGAAAATGCTGAAGATAATTTTAGTAATGCATTTGATATGCTTTACTGGACAGGTGAAGCAGAGGGTACATATAAACTGAATATAGATGACGTAGTGGCAGACAGTAGTGATCCGGCAAGTTATCGTACAGCATATACTGTAACTATTCAGGCTAAGAATAATACAGACAGTACCTGGAGTTATGACTCGTTTATTCTCTATGTATATGATGCAGATGCCTTAAAGATTATGGTAGACGGCAAGAGTGCAGATGAGATTACTATGTCTAACATAGATGAGATATCTAAGATGTCTCAGGACGAGATTCTTGCATTAAAGAGAGACATATATCTTAAGAATATTATCTCGGTAAACTATGGTGAATATGCATGGACAGAAGTTGCAGACCAGATAGAATGGTCATTATCTGATAAGAATGTTGCTTCACTAAATTATCAGCAGTCAACTCTCTATGAAAATATAGATAAATTCTCTTATGTATCATACAGACCTACTACAGAATTAGGTCTGTCAGGATTATCATATGGTATAACAAGCGTTACGGCAGTACATAAACTTACAGGTATGTCAGATACTCTTAAGGTCAATATAGAGACTTTAAGGGATAAGTTATATTTATTCCAGACATATCCACAGGCAGAGACAACTATTACATATGTAAATAATAATGGAGAACAGAAGACAGCTACTTCGGATAGTACAGGAGCTGCAGCTATCTTTGAGAAAAGTGGAATAGCATCAGATGTATATTTTACAACGGTAAAAGATGGCATTACATATATTGGAACTATATATAATAAAGAAATTGCTACCGGTGAAAGTGACTGGACTAAGTTAAGCAGATATCCACAGAATAATCTTCAGCTCAGGAAGATGGCAAATGCATATGTATATGTAAAGGATTCGGATGGAAACCCATATACCGGAGACGTTATAGTACGTGGCGGTGTATATATAAATGGAGAATATAATTCAGCAGCTAAGTTTGAATTTGATGGCAGTAATATAGTTAAACAATCTGGTGCAGAAGACAATATTGTCACATTAGGTAAAGATGGTAAATTATCAGTTAATATGGATATTACACAGTGGGGATTTGAAAATAATCTTCCTGAATCAAGTGATAATATAAGCTATATTTTCCAGATAAGCACTAAGGATAATAAGAGATATCCTATATTAGTTAAGATAGATGCTACTCAGAATGAGGGCAAGTATATAAACAGTGGTGAAGCGGTTATTAATTTCCGTAAGAACGTAAGCGGAGAGCATAATAACTATATAGCTAATCAGACCATAAGCTATTCAGAAGAATCAGTAACAGATGTGGTTGGATATACAGGAAATATCGGACCATCAGACAGTACACCTGAAGCAATATTAACTACAGAGGTATATTGGTGGGGTGAAGATACAGAAGAAATGAAGAAATGTATTCCTGATTTACAGTTAGTTACTGATGATGGATATAAGATTTCTGATTATGACAAGCAGAGCGAAATCAGTTCGGGTATATATGAGTTCAGTAATATATATAGAACTGAATATAAGGTTAGTTTGAATGCTGATACTTTAGAAGGATTTTTACCAAAAGGTAAGAAAACAGGACTTGTATTAAATTATTATAAAGATAGTAAAGATGGAACATTAACTCGAAGAGAAGAATTATCTTTCAAGTTATATAATATGCTTGGCATGGGCAGAGTTGAAGAGTCTAAGAATCTTGTCGAACAGTTAAAGACAATGGGTGATTCAACCGGAACATCGGCTTCAGATAAGGTACAAACAGGCGACAAATTTGTTACTGTAGCATTAAATCTTATATCGGGCGAGAAATATACAGGTGCAAATGGTAATCTGTTCAACTTACAGATAGCGCCTACTTCTGATCCATCTAAGTTCTTAGGACTTATAGAATGTAACGTTGGAAATATGGAGAGCCCTATTAATGGCGGTGATGATAAGGACTTTAAATACAAACCGGGCTTAAGTGAGATGTTAGCTATTACCAGCCAGAAGAGATTTGAGAAATATGTAAATGAAGCAAAGGATACTTTCAAAAAAGGTATGGCAGGTAAAGTCGGTAACGGTGATAAGAGTTTTGAATTTAACGGTTATCTTGAATCACTAATTTACTTTGATGTTGATTCTGATATGTGGAAGATTCAGATCCTAAGTGGTGGCTTTGATGCCGGTGGTGGCTTTGGTTATACCTGGAATTGGAATACAATGGTAGGCTTTGTGCCATTTACGGCAAGTCTTACTATTGGGTCGCAGGTAGAGATTAGTTTTGATGCTCTTGCAGTATCTTACAATAAATACGATGATTACTCTGATTATATAAGTAATTTTAATGCAAAGAATAGCATAGCAAATGATTATCTTACAGAATTAAGAATATATTTGTATCTTAAATTCTTTGCGGGAGTAGGTATCGATTATTCGGTAGTTGCATTTAAGCTTGGAATCTATGGACAGATTAGTCTGGATATGAGGTTTGACTGGCTGAATAGACCATATATGTATTCTGATGATGGTTATGTTGTGAATACGGCAGATGGTTATACGAATAAAGATAACCATGGCAAGATGAATGGACAGCGATTTAAGATAGATGGAGAAATAGGCCTTAAATTGGTTATCAAAATATTATTCATTAAATATAGTAAAACTCTGTTCTCAAAATCATTTAATCTTATGGATAAGAAGACTGGTGAATGGAAGGAGATTCAGGACAACTGGTCTAAGAATCAGCAGGCTAAGAATGCTGCAATAAGTGAGTTGCTTGGAACTAACAGTATATCTCCGGTTAATGTCGGAGGGCAGGGATATTATGCACTTAATCTTGCGGCTACATATGAAGACAGAGATTATTTAAAAGAGAATAAGAATTATTGGAATGATAGTGTAAGACCTGTGTTTGCAAGTAAGTACAGAGCTTTGGCAGGTGCAGCAGGTTCAGCAGGTTCAAGGTACAAGTTACAGAATAATGCTTATCCATATTCCGATCCTTTAGTTACTGATGATGGAAAAGTAATGATATATCTGTCAGATATGGGAAGTATGGATACTGATGATACAAGAGTTGCATATGCAGTTAAACATGGTAATACATATAAGATGGGTACAGATAGTGATACTCATGCAGCAATAGATGATAATGGTTATGGTGACAACCAGGCAGCGCTCGCAGGCAATGGTGACTTTGCTGTAGCAGCATGGACTAGAAGCGATAAAGAAATTAAGAAAGACGAGGGTTCTGTATTAACATACAGTGACCAGATGGTAATGATGAATGGTACTGAAATATACGCTTCTATATATGATGGTAACACATGGCAGACTACTAAGTTAAGTGATAATAACACACCTGATTTATCACCTGTAGTAGCAACTAATGGTAAGACAGGCAGTGAAGCAAGAGCAGTCATTGCATGGCGTGCGGTAACACCGGCATCTAGTGAAGAGAATATTACGGAATTTACAAAAGATACAATATTATACAGAGTATATGACGGAAGCACATGGAGTAAAGAAGATACTCTCTATAATGGTACCTCAGGTTCAGTAAAAGCATTAGTTGCATCTATGCTTTCAGATGGAACTGCTGCAGTTGCATATACATTAGATGAAGATGGTTCTGATGATACTATTACTGACAGAGAGATTTATTATGCAGTAATAGATAATACAAACTTCAATGTAAAACGTAATGTAAGAGCTACAACAGATTCATATTTAGATGAGAATCCTAATCTTACAAAGGTTACATTCCCGGCAGATAATAAAGAGCATTTTGTATTAGGCTGGTATACTGAACAGAGTGTTGCTAAAGATGCAGCAGATAAGATGAGTACAAGTGAAGCTGGTAATGATACGGAGGATACAAGTGAAACTGTAGCAGACATCAGATTTATGGATTTCGATGAGAATGGAATAACAGGAACACGTATGCCTGATTCCATAAGTTCGGTAGCTGGTTCCGGCGAAGTATCTATTACTTCTGATTTCAGATTTACAAAGGGTGTTGAAAGCATCGATGATTTATCAATTATATGGGTAGAACGAGCTGATGAAGTTAAGACAGATGATGATACTGAACTCTATACTGAAAAGGACGTATTAAAAGCTGTTAAGTTCTATACATATGGTGAGAATAAAGAGATTGTACGTTATACAGGAAGTCTTGATATAGCAGAAATGTCAGACGGAACACTTGCAGATAATTTCGATACTTATGTGAGTGGTTCAGGAAATGTTAATGCAGTTATTCTTGGAACAACTTATGATTCAAGTAAAACTAAGACTGAAACAGGAGAATTAGTAAGTGGAGAAACTGTAAGTTATGAAGTTCCAAGCAGCATTACTTCTATATATCTTACATCAAAGACATATGAGAATGAGATTTCAGTAGAAAATGCACTTGCCGATTATGATACTGTTAAACTTGGTGCAACTACACAGGTACAGTTCAGTGTGAAGAATAACGGAACAGATGCAGTTAATGAAGTAAAGATACAGGTTGGTGATACAGATACGACTTATACTGATATTAACTTATTGCCTGGAGAAAGTTATACATTTACAGCAGACTATCAGGTTCCGGAGGATAAAGTGGAAGATGTTAATTATAAGGTAGAAGCTGTATTCAGCAATGGAGACAGCAAAGCTTATAGCGATGTCATATATATGGATATACCTGATTTGAAGATTACTAAGGCAGAGATTGTCAAAGAGAAATCAGGAAAGCGTACCATTCAGGTTAAGTTAGCAAATACATTAGATGCTTCACTAAGAAATGGTAACCGAAAGGTTAAGATAAGTTTCTATAATGATGCAACTTATGAAGAAGAGATACCTGAGAAATATATAAGTCCTATTATCATTTCTTCAGATGATGAATTAAAGATGATAGACGAGGGCGGATATAGCGGACAGGCTGTATTCGATGTAGCCTCTTATATATCAGAAGCAAATGGTTCAAAACAGGAGATAAGTGATAACGGCATTAGTGTGTATATAAAGGCTGAGATTATGGAAACTGACGATAAAGGCGAACTATCTGCCAGAACAGAACCTGTAAGTTCAGATAACTATTCATATGTAACTTGTGAGAACTTAAAGACACGTACAGGTAAGGACGTAAGTATCACAAGTGATTTCTGTGTTGATGATGATAAGACAACAGTTTCAGTAAATGTACAGAATAATCGTCTTACTAAGACTACAACGGGAAATCTTATGGTAACATTACTTGATGCTGATGGTAATGTAATAGAGGTTAAACAGACTTATAATAAGAAAAATAAAAATAATGGACTTATCACATTAGATGGTGAGGAAATATTAGAAAATAAGATATTTACATTCGATAAGGCAGGAAGTGATGTAATTGTTACATATTCAGATGTTATTAATGCAGATGATGAGGACAGTAATGCAGAACTTGCAGAATTAAATGTAAGTGGAATTGCAGGTATTACACTTGATAAGTTTGTTAAGAATGAAGACGGAGATTACTACTATATAGTTGATGCGAAAGATGTGTCTAACATATCTATAGCAGCTCAGGCAAAGAGTGCATCAGCAAAAGTTACTTTAGCAGGTAAGACAGATGATAAAGCAAATAATATACTTGCTGAAACAGTAGATATGACTCCGGGAAGTACTGAAAAGATTAAGATTACAGTTACTTCGGCAGATGGAAGTGCAACAGTTAATTATATTCTTACAATTATAAATGGAACAGATGGTTATGTGTCGATAGACGATATGTCTAAGACATATGATGGCAATCCTGTTGAGACGACATTTACAACGAAGAATAATACAGATGGTGACAGAGTTACTATAGAGTATAAGAAACAGGGTGAATCAGATGACAGCTACACTAAGACGGCGCCAGCAGATGCAGGTGAATATGTAGTCAGAGTGACTGTGGAAGCTGATGATACTCATACAAAGGCTCAGAATACTGCTATGTTTACGATAAGAAATGCAGCACGTACATTACCGGAACTTACTGCTGTTGACGAAACTATATGTGATAAGGCAGATGGAAGTATAACAGGTATTACTACTGAAATGGAATGGCGTGTGAAACCTGATTCTGAGGATGCATCTGAAGTAACTAATCCGTTCAAGGCGGTTACAGATGCAAATATGAAATTTGCAGCAGGAACATATGAAATCAGTTATATTGAGAAGAAGAATTATGACACACCACCTGCAGCGGAAGTTACAATTAAGGCAGGACGTAAATTAAACATAACAATACCTGGTGAACAGACTGGATATAATATATCTGTCAGCGATAAAGAGGTAAGCTATAATGGAAGTGTCACTCTTACATATGCAACAGGTATGGGATATACTGAGACACCGGACTTTGCTATAAAAGTAAATGGAGAGGCTGTTACTTCGTTAAATGTTGATACATCAACAAATAAAAAGACATATACAATTAATAACATACAAAATGATATAGACATTACCGTTGAGGGTGTGGAGGATACGACAGCACCTGAGGGTGAAATAAAGGTATCAACTAACAGATGGAAGAAATTCGTAAATACAATTACATTAGGAATATTCTTCAAGAAAGAGCAGACAGTTACCATAACTTCACAGGACAAAGGCAGCGGAATGGATTCAACTAAATATTACATTTCTAATAAAGCATTAGATTTACAATATGTTGAAGAATTAGACGATAGTGCATGGAAGACTTACAAAGAATTTAATATTAAACCAAATGGTAAATATATCATCTATGCTAAATTGACAGATAAAGCCGGAAATATAAATTATATTTCAACAGATGGAATGGTAATTAAAGATACTAAACCTGAGATATCAGGTTTAGAAGAAGGCAAGACATACTGTATAGAAAAAATATTTGTCGTAAGAGACGAATATTTAGATACTGTGACAGATACGTTGACAGACGAAAATGGACAGGTAATATCAGAAGAAGTAATGACAGGTCATTTCTATGCTGATGATGTGAAAGAATATACGTTAACACCTGGACATCATAAGATAGTAGCAACAGATAAAGCCGGAAACAGCACAATCGTTAATGTAACAGTAAATGCAGAACATACATATGGAAACTGGATACATAATGACGATGATACACATACCAGATATTGTACTGCTGATTGTAGTGGCTTTGAAACAGAGAATTGTAATGGTACAGGAGCTACATACTTCAAGCGGGCAATATGTTCGGGTTGTGGAAGTGAATATGGTGACTTAATTAGTGACATAACAGCACCAACAGGTGAGATTAAAGTCGCAGACAATAAATGGGATAGTCTTCTAAATGGAATAACATTTAAAACATTCTATAAAGAGTCACAGACAGTAACCATAACAGCTACAGATGACAGTTATAGTCATGAGGGTTACACAGATGATAAACAGGTTAAAATTCAGTATTATATATCTAACGAAGATAAGGCATTAACTTTATCAGAATTAGGTAATATAGAATTTACAGACTACACAGGTGGATTTGATATTAATCCGATTAATAAATATGTTATCTATGCTAAGCTTACAGACCATGCAGGAAATGTTACATATATTTCAACAGATGGAATGTTAATTAAAGATATTAAACCTGAGATAACAGGTATAGAAGATGGCAAGACATATTGTGAAAAAGCAGTATTTACTGTAAGTGATGAATATTTAGATGCTGTATCAGATGTGGTGACAGATGAAGATGGACAGATAATATCAGAAACGTTATTAACTGCCATTGACGGTGTGTATACATTAGAAGCAGGAAATCACAAGATTACTCTTGCAGATAAAGCAGGAAATACAACTGTTATCAATGTAACTGTCGACAAAGAGCACACTATAAGTGACTGGATTATTGACAAAGAAGCTACTGTGGATGAAACTGGCAAACGTCATAAAGAGTGTACAGTATGTGGAAATGTTATGGTGACAGAAGATATAGATAAACTGGAAAAACCAACGGAAGAGGTTACAGAGAAACCAACAGAAAAGGAAACTGAAAAACCAACAGAAGAGGTTACAGAGAAGTCAACAGAAAAAGTTACGGAAAAAGAAACAGAGAAACCTACAGTTACTACTAAACATAATGATAAATCAGCTAAGACAGCGGATTACACACCAATTGATATGATGTTATTAATTATATTAGCAAGTGCAATTGTGGTAGCAGTAAGTGCTGCAAAACGTAACAAGAAAAATTCATAATTATTTATTGTAATTATTAAATTAATAGCCATATATCTTTCATGGATATATGGCTGTTAATGTGTTAATTCCTATAAATTGCATATTAGTTAATAATACACTACAATTTAAAATAAAATTCTTGCAAAATGGTATTGGTATGTTATAATCTGTAATTGTATGACTATTTGGAGGCATTTTTGCGTCTAAATGTAAAAAAATGTTAAAAATATGAAATTTAGCAGAAAGACTAGTGAAATTTAAAGAATAATATAATAAAATGGAGGAAAGAAAGATTAACGGATATATAGATATTCATTGTCATATAATTCCTCACGTGGATGATGGGGCGAGAAGTTCTACACAGGCATTAAGAATGATAGATATAGCATACAGCAACGGGATTCGTGGAATGATTGCAACACCTCATTATGAAGTGGGAAAATACGATGATAATAAAGAAGAAATTGAAAAGAATTTTGAAAAATTAAAGAATTTAGTTGCTAAGAAATATCCGGATTTTGAACTATATCTTGGCAATGAGATATTTTACAGTTATGGTGTGGTAGATAATCTTGAAGAGGGTAGGATATTTACACTTGCAGATTCGGATTATGTGCTGGTTGAATTTTCACCAAATGACAAGTATAAGTATATAAGCGAAAGCCTATATGAGCTGGTTAATAATGGATATACACCGGTTCTTGCACATTGTGAGAGATACGAAGAGGTTATGGCAGATATTGAAAATGTAGAACGGCTTGTTGATGCAGGTGTATACATTCAGATAAATGCACATACGATAGCAGGTAAATATGGCAGAGGTATTCGAAAAAAAGTACTTAAGATGATTAAAAATGACTTAGTGCATTTTATTGGTACGGATACACATAGTGATGGTCATCGTTCGCCTGATTTGGAAGAATGTATAAAATATCTTATAAAGAAAACTGACGAGGAGACAGTGGAGAGACTTCTAAGTGTTAATCCGCGTAAGATCCTTGCGAAAGACTACATATAATAAAGGAGAGTTCAAGACTAATGGAAACAGAAAACAGAAACGGCGAAGTGGAAATTGATCTTAGAGATATATTTGCCATATTGATTAACAAACTTGCAATTATTGTATTAGCAGCTGTGCTTGGTGCAGCAGTTGCATTTACATTTACGAAATTTTTAGTCAGCCCTGTATATCAGGCAAGAACACAGGTATATGTTACAAATAATTCTTTGACAACAACAGATCAGATTAAGGTTACAGACTTACAGTCAAGTAATTATCTTACTAAAGACTATATGATATTAGTAAAGAGTAATCCGGTACTGGATAAGGTAATTGCAGACATGAATCTTAAGATGTCAACATCTGCATTAGCTGGAAAGATACATGTAAGTACACCTACGGATACGCGAATTCTTACAATTGCTGTTAATGATAAAGATCCAATGATGGCAAAGAAGATAGCTGATGCCGTAAGAGAAGCATCTAAGGCACAGATTCAGTCAGTTATGGGTATTGAGACAGTTAATACTGTAGAAGAAGCAAAATTACCTGAGAGTCCGATAAGCCCTAATACTAAGATGAATACATTAATTGGTTTTATGTTAGGATTTGTAATTGCGATAGCAGTTATTATTATAAGATTTATGTTAGATGATACTATCAAGGCACAGGAAGATGTTGAGAAATATCTTGGATTAAGTGTACTTGGTTTAATTCCTGAATTAGAGACAACTGATAGCAAGAAGAAAAAGAAAAAGAAGAAATAATAAAGAATAAATAAGAAATAACAGAAACGAGGAAATGTATGTTAAACATAAATATTGATAAATTAAAGAAATTAGATAACAGTTCCAATGAAGCATATAAGAGATTAAGAACAAATGTACAGTTTTGTGGTAGTGATGTAAAAGTTATTGCACTTACAAGTACAATTCCTAATGAGGGAAAATCAAGTGTATCTTTTAATCTTGCAGCATCAATTGCTGAGTCAGGCAAGAGGGTAATATTTATAGATGCCGACCTTAGAAAGTCAGTTTTAGTTGGACGTTACAAGATTAACAAAGCTGTAAAAGGTTTTACACATTATTTATCAGGAGTAAATGCATTTGATGAAGTTGTATATTCTACAAATGTGGAGAATTTACATGTAGTATTCTCAGGTCCGGTTCCACCAAACCCAGCAGAATTACTTGGCAATAAATATTTTAAGACATTAATTAAACAGTTAAGACAGACATATGATTATGTTATTATAGATACTCCGCCTATCGGAAGTGTTATTGATGCAGCTATCATAGCGCAGGAATGTGATGGCGTAGTTATGGTAGTAGCAGCAGGTGAGATAAGCTATAAACTTGTCCAGAAGACAAAAGCACAGTTAGAGAAAGCGGATTGTAAGATATTAGGCGTAGTTCTTAATAAAGTTCCTACTGGTAAAGGTGGATATTATGGCAAATACTATGGACACTATGGACACTATGGTGAATATGGTAATTATGGTAACTACGGAAACTATGGACAAAGTGCAAAGAAATAGATATTTAATATCTGTTTTAGGACGGAGTAATGTATGAACAATAAAAAGATTTTAGGAATTGTCGGATCAGTTATAGCAGTGGTAATTGGAATAGGAGCGATAAAATTCTCAACTTCTGACAGAAAAGGACCTGTTATTACATATTCGGACGAAGAGCTAACATATATGGAGGGTGAGCCGAATGATGTATTGCTTAAAGATGTAACTGCCGTAGATAATAAAGATGGCGATGTAAGTGATACATTAATGGTGGCAAATAAGATAGTAATAGGCAATGGTGAATATATGGAGGTAGTATATGCTGCGAAAGATTCGAAGAATAATATTACTATCACTAAGAATAATAAACGACGTGTAAAATATATATCAACAGGAGCAAATGCTAGTCAGAATACAGAAGCAAATGATGAGAACCAGTCATCAGAGCAGACAGATGCAAGCAATAATGCAAGCACAAATGAGAGTACAAGCGAGAATCAGACAACAAATACTACGGTAGTAGATAGTGGTCCGACAGGAGAAATAGATAAGGCAGCGGCAGATGCAACTGGTATACCAGTCATCAAATTAAAGACTGCTGAGACAACTATTAAAGCTGGACAAAGTTTCGATGAGATAAGCTTTGTAAGGGAAACATATGATAATTCAGGTGACGTATCAAGAAGAATAAGAATTACCGGTGATTATAATTTAAGTGTTCCCGGAGATTATCATATTAACTATCTGGTATCAGACACAGAAGGTAATGTATCAGCACCGGCACCATTTACTTTACATGTTATACCGGCAGATACAGTAGCAGCAACAGGCAACACTGCAAATAATACTATAGTGCCTGAAAATGGCAATGTAAACAATGCGCTGCCTGAACAGAATGTACAGCAAGGGATAACAGCAGAGCAGACAGCACAGTAAATGTACTGTCTGTTTTGTGAATATAAAAATATGTTGAAATATACGAAACAACATATTAATGTGTAGAAGATAATATTTAATAGATAAACAATTAAGATTAAAATGAAGATTATATGTGACGTAAATGTCTGAGAAATGGAGGTTGACCATGAAAGAAAAAGACATATTTAAACTGGTGAGATATGGATTTGCTATTGTTCAAAGTATAATAACACTATTGTTCCTGTACTATCTTGCAAAACTTGATGTATTGCCACAGAAATATTTCTTTCTTGCAGTAGGAGTATTAATTGTGTTATGTGTTCTTAATGTGGTTTTACAGTTTAAGAAGATACCGGGAATTATAATGATGGTTATAGGAATCATAATCAGCATAGGACTCGGAATAGCCTGTATATATATTGCTAAGACTACAGACGTTATGAACAAGACAGCCGGAGCTGATGAGCAGATAGATAAAATGTTGGTATATGTGCTTGCAGATGATGAAGCTAAAAGTCTGGGCGATGCTGCGGATTATACATATGGTATTCTTTCATCAAAAGGCAGAGAGGCAACAGATAAAACTATAGAAGAAATAAATAAAACTATAAATAAAGAGATTGCTATAAAGGAATATGACGATTTCTTTTCTATGATAGATGGTTTATATAATGGAGATGTTAAGGCGATTATCCTGAATGAGGCATATATAGATGTAATCATAGAGACTGAAGGTTATGAGGACTTTAAAGATAAGGTAAAAGAATTGCTTATGACAGAAGTTAAGTCAAAAGTAGAATGGTATGAACAGGATGATGACAGTTCAATCAAATTAAATAGTGATGTATTTACATTATACATAAGTGGTATAGATACGTATGGTTCAGTTGCTAAGACAAGCCGAAGCGATGTAAATATTATTGCTGTTGTAAATACTAAGACTAAACAGATACTTTTAGTATCTACACCTAGAGATTATTATGTACCATTATCAATTTCTAATGGTGTTAAGGATAAACTTACACATGCGGGATTATATGGTATAAATTGTTCAAAAGATACATTATCAATGATTTATGACTTAGATATACAGTATTACTTCAGACTTAATTTTGATGGTTTTATCAAGATAATAGATAAACTTGGCGGTGTAACTGTTCATTCAGATTACGCATTTACAACAAGAAGCGGTCACTACAATATACAGGTTGGAGACAATAAGCTTAATGGTAAGGAAGCACTTGCATTTGCAAGAGAGAGATATGCTTTGGCAGATGGTGACAGACAGCGAGGCAGAGACCAGATGGAAGTAATTAAAGCAGTTATTAACGAAATGGCAAGCTCTAAGCTGTTATATAATTACACGGATATTATGGATGCTATTTCAGATTGTTTCCAGACAAGTATGCCTAAAGACATGATACAGAGTCTGGTTAAAATGCAGATTAATGATATGAAGAAATGGAACATAGTGTCATGCAGCGCTGATGGTACAGGTACAAGGTCATCTACTTACTCTATACCACAAAGAAATAATTTGTGGGTAATGATTCCTGACGAAAGCACAATTGAACATGCGAAAGAATTAATTCAGCAGGTTATTGATGGTAAAATAATAAGTGAGTAAATTAGTGTAGAAAAGGGTAAAGGGAAGATAAAAAATGAGACAGGTGAAAAGAAAAAATTTACAGAAAGGATTATTAGGCTATGTATAGAAGGAAAACATCAGGAATATTCAGGCATTTAGACTTTATTGCATTAGACATTATAAGTATAGAAGTTGCTTTTGCCATAGCCTATATAATCAGGCACGGCTGGAGAGGCAATAGAATTGTACTGCCTAAGTTATATTCAAATATCTTTATTGTATATATGATGATATGTGTTATAGTGGCATTAATGGCATCACCTTATAAGAAGATAGTTACCAGAGGACATTATAAAGAATTCTTATGTACTGTCAGATATGTAACTATAGTTACGATGATGCAGGTAGTATATCTGTATATGTCTCAACAGGGGCAGGAATACTCCAGAATAGTATTTATGCTTACCTGGGCAATTGGAATAATAATTACTTATATTGTCAGGGAAATCTGGAAATGGGTAGTCTCAAAATCATCCATCAGAGATAATTCGAAGACACAGGCTATGGTATTAATTACGACATGTGATGAGGCAGAAGAATTAATTGATAATTTGTCAAATTATGGAAAAGGTAAATATCATATTACAGGTGTATGCATAGTCGATAAGAATATGACTGGTAAAACGATTAACGATATAAATGTATTAGCATCAGGTAATGAAATATCTGATTATCTATGCAGATCGTGGGTAGATGAAGTATTTGTAAGCCTTAATGATAAATATGAGAGTGTAGAAAAGAAGCTGGTGGAAGATTGTCTGCTTATGGGAATTACAATACACCAGAATCTTGCTAAGATCGTAAACGAACCGGGTAAAGTAAGAATGGTTGAAAGAATGAATGAATATACCGTACTTACAAGTGCTATTAATACAGCTTCAATAGTTGAGAGTTTTATCAAGAGACTAATGGATATAGTCGGAGGTATTGTCGGACTTATATTTACTGGAATATTATTTATATTTGTAGCACCAGCGATATACATCAAATCACCTGGGCCAATCTTCTTTAAGCAGTGGCGAGTTGGTAAGAATGGTAAGAAATTTCACATATATAAATTCAGAAGTATGTACTTAGATGCGGAAGAACGTAAAGCTGAACTTATGGCACAGAACAAAGTTAAGGACGGCATGATGTTCAAGATGGAGAATGATCCACGTATAATTGGTGGTGAAAATGGGAAAGGAATTGGAAACTTTATACGAAAAACATCTATAGACGAATTTCCACAGTTCTTAAATGTTCTTAAAGGCGATATGAGTCTTGTCGGCACACGTCCACCAACACTTGATGAATGGGAGAAATACGAACTTCATCATAGAGCAAGACTTGCCATTAAGCCTGGTCTTACCGGAATGTGGCAGGTTAGTGGAAGAAGTGACATTACTGATTTCGAAGAAGTAGTTAAGTTAGATACAAAATATATCATGAACTGGAGCCTTGGGAAGGATATAAAGATACTACTTAAGACGGTATGGGTAGTATTAAAGAAAAAAGGTTCGTCCTAATTGAATTTGCAGATATATACAATTAAATATCAGTAGATGCTAATGATATTGATACATATAAACAGGAAGGTATGGTCAGGAAAATTATGAAATTATCAACGGTTGCAGCCTTTAAAAATATAAATAGTAATTCAGATAAATTTATACATATTAAAGGAGATGTACTGAAAAATTTTCAAAAAGAATTGTTGAAAATGATGCAAGATATCGTAACAGTATGTGAAGAAGAGAAAATAGCATATTGTTTATTAGGTGGAAGTGCATTAGGTGCAGTAAGACATAAAGGATTTATACCATGGGATGATGACATGGATATAGGTATGCCAGCTTATGATTTTGAACGGTTCAGAATTGCATTTTTAAAAAAATTCGGCGAAAAATATTGGGTGCATTATTGCAAAACTAAAGATTATGGAATGACAGTAAATAGAATAAGATTAAAAGGCAGCGTTTGTAGAGGAAGAGAAGATACATATACAGAAGAATGTGGCTTTTTTATAGATATATTTTTAATGGAAAATACATTTGATAATAAAATATTATATAATATACATGGCTTTTTCTGTATGGCATTTGGCTTTTTACTATCTTGTAGAATGTTTTATAAAAACCGGGAACTTATGAGTGAGTTAGCAGAGGCTAATCCGGATTTAAAATCAGCTTTTAAAATTAAAATTTTTATAGGTAGATTATTAAGTTTCATATCTATTAAGAAATTGACCTGTTTTACACAAAAGATATATGGATTGTGTAAAAATAATAATTCCAAATACGTAAGCATTCCATCAGGAAGAAAGCATTATTTTAAAGAAACGTATCTAAGAGATGGACAGGTACAGGTAACAAAATGTGAATTTGAAGGACACAAGTGGAATATACCTAAAGATTATGATGCATATCTTAAGAAAATGTATGGTGATTATATGAAGATTCCACCAGAAAAAGATAGAGAGGAACATATTGTTTTGGAACTTAAATTTCCGGAAAACTAAATGTGAAATGAGGAATTGAGTAGTATGGTGAAGTATGACAAAAGTAATTGTGGTGAAGAAGTTTCACTTGAAGAAGTTAAAAGTAAATTAGTTGATATGCTGCTTGTGTTAGCAGATTATTGTGAAAAAAATGGAATTAGATACTATCTTTCAGGAGGAACACTTTTAGGCGCAATAAGACATAAAGGATTTATACCATGGGATGATGATATTGATATCAATATGCCAAGACCTGATTGCGAAAAATTACAGAAAATATCAGGTGGTGTTATAGGAAATTATAAATTAGTACGTCCCAGTGGAAATGCGGTATGCGTTAAACATTTTTGGCGATTATATGATGAATCAGTATTGCTAGAGGATTCTATACAGAAAAATAATAAAAAAAATGTTTATTATCCAATATTTATTGATATTTTTCCGATTGAAGGATTACCAGCAGATGATAAAGCAACTAAGAAACATTATAATTCAATGGAATTAGGAAAGAAAATGCTTAATTGTACAACGGGTTCATTATTTCATGGAAAAAATCTGCCTGCTAAAATCTTTCATTTTGTGTGCAGACCAATTGCAATGTTGTTTGGTCAGGACTATTGGATACAGCAGGTTCAGAAAAAAGCGACAAGTATACCGTTTAATGCTTCAGAATATATTGGTGTCGTAACTACAAATATACATAAAACAGAAGAGAAAGTACTAAAAGCAGAATATATACCACAGATAGAGCTTGAATTCGAAGGACATATGCTAAAAGGTCCTAAGGGATATCATAAATATCTTTCGCAATTATATGGAGATGATTATATGGAACTTCCACCAGAAGAAAAAAGAGTATCCCATCATATATTTAAGTTTTATAAGACTATACAATCAGAAAAAAGTAATATATAAAAAGTTGTTAAAATAATACGGCAATTGTATATAGGATTAGGAGGAATGATTATGGTAGTAGCATTATTAACAGCGGCAGGTACAGGTACAAGAATGGGACAGGATATTCCTAAACAATTTATGCATGTAGAAAATAAACCTATAATAATTCATACAATGGAGGCATTTCAAAATCATCCAAGTATAGATGCAATAGTTGTTGTGACCTTACCAGCATGGATAGATGTATTAAAAGCATATGCAGCACAATTTAATATAAATAAACTTAAATGGGTTGTAGCTGGTGGCAGTACAGGTCAGGAGTCTATATGCAAAGGATTAAATGCTATAAAAGATGAATGTGATAAAGATACAGTAGTAATGGTGCATGACGGAAATAGATGTATGATTTCGGGTGAAATAATATCAGACAGCCTTGCAACATTTAAAGCGCATGGAAGTGCTGTCGCAGCAATCCCATGTGTTGAAGCTGTATTTAAAAGCGAGGATAATGGTGAATCATCTAGAATTTCCATTCCAAGAGAGCAGTTATATAGAACACAGACACCTCATACTTATACATTAGAGAAACTTTTATGGGCACATGAGGAAGCGACTAAGAGAGGTATAACAAATACGGCTGCCTCATGTACATTGATGCAGGAATTGGGAGAAACAGTATATTTCTCTAAAGGTTCAGAAGAGAATATTAAGATTACGACTGTAGAAGATATGGTTATATTTAAGGCATTATTACATACTAAAAAGGATAGCTGGTTAAAATGATAAACTATAATGAAGAATATTGGAATGATGTTAAGCAGGTTATCAATAACATTCCGCTAAAAGAGAAATTATATGGAAAAACAGTTTTAATAACAGGTGCAACCGGTATGATATGTTCATCAATTGTTGATATATTAGTATATCTGAATAGATATGAACAAGCAAAAATTAAAATCATATTAGCAGGAAGAAGTGCGAAGAGAACATCAGACAGATTTTATTATACAAAAAATGATGAATATACATTTGTGCAGTATGATGCGACCGATGATAAAGATATAAATATAAATTCGGACTATATCATATATGGAGCAAGTAATGCAAATCCTAAAATGTATACGGCAGAACCGGTTGAAACAATGCTTGCCAATCTTATTGGATTAAATAGGATGCTTGAAATGTCAGCTAAAAATAAAGTAAGTAGATTATTATATATATCATCAAGTGAAGTATATGGTAATATAGATGAGGTAAGACCAAGAAAAGAGACGGATTATGGATATGTAGACATTTTAAATATGCGTGCAAGTTATCCATGTGCAAAACGTGCCGCAGAAGCATTATGTGTAGCTTATACAAATGAATATGAATTAAATACAGTTATAGCACGACCTGGACATATATATGGTCCATCAATTACATCTTCAGATACAAGAGCTACAGCTGAATTCACTCGAAATGTTGCAAATAATGAAGATATAGTAATGAAAAGTAAAGGTAACCAGTTACGCTCATATTGTTATACCTTAGACTGTGCTTCAGCTATTTTAACTATTCTTTTAGGTGGTAAAAATGGAGATGCGTACAATATTTCTAATAGAGATTCTGTATGTACAATCAGTGATATAGCAAAGGAACTGGCAAAGGCATCATCTAAAAAAGTTATATACCAAATGGCAACAAGTGAAGAAAGTAAAGGGTTTAATTTAATGACAGATTCTTCATTAGATGGAGAAAAACTTGAAGGTCTTGGTTGGAAAGCAGAATTTAATTTAGAACAAGGTACATATAGAACAATAAAATATTATAAGCAATAGATATATTAAGGAGAGAAAAGAAATATGTATGATTATCTGATAGTTGGCGCTGGATTATTTGGCGCAGTATTTGCACAGCAGGCAAAAAAAGCAGGCAAAAAGTGTCTGGTTATAGATAGAAGAGAATGTATAGCAGGTAATGTTTATACAGAGAAAATTGAAGGAATAAATGTACACAAATATGGTGCACATATATTCCATACTAATAACAAAGAGGTATGGGAATATGTTAATGAATTCGCTACATTTAACCGATTTACCAATTCTCCGGTAGCAAATTATAAAGGTGAATTATATTCATTACCATTTAATATGTATACATTCAATAAGATGTGGGGCGTTGTTACTCCACAGGAAGCAAAAGAAATGATTGAGAAACAGAAGAAGGAAGCAGGGATTACAGAACCTAAGAACCTTGAGGAACAGGCTATCAGCCTTGTAGGTACAGATATCTATGAGAAGCTTGTAAAAGGATACACTGAGAAACAGTGGGGCAGAAAATGTAGTGAACTTCCTTCATTTATTATTAAACGTTTACCGGTAAGATTGACATTTGATAATAACTATTTTAATGCCTTATATCAGGGAATACCTGTAGGTGGATATACTAAGATGGTTGAAAATATGCTTGAGGGCATAGATGTAGAACTTAATAGTGACTATCTCAAGAATAAGGATAAATACGATAGTATGGCAGAAAAGGTAATCTATACCGGAGCAATAGATGAATACTTTAATTACAGCCTTGGTAATCTTGAGTATCGTTCAGTTCGATTTGAAAATGAGATTCTTGATACAGACAATTATCAGGGAAATGCAGCCGTTAATTATACAGATAGTGAGACTCCATGGACAAGAATTATTGAACATAAATGGTTTGAATTTGGTAAGGATGAAAATGGCAATGATATACCTAAAACTGTTATCAGTAAGGAATACAGTTCAGAATGGAAATTAGGTGATACACCATATTATCCTGTAAATGATGAGAAAAATGGTAATTTATACAATAAGTACAAAGAATTAGCAGACAAAGAAGATAAAGTCACATTCGGTGGAAGGCTTGGAGAATACAAGTATTATGATATGGATGCAGTAATCGCATCTGCATTAAATTGTGCGAAGAAAGAATTAAGTAAATAACAGATATGGTAGATTATGTTTAGAAAATTAGATAAGTTAAAACAGGAAAAAACTAAATACATAAACGACATAAAAGAAAATGAAGATAAACTCTATGCCGGTGTCTACAGGCTTGTATTCAATGAAGGAAGATGTTTCTGGGAGAAGGAAGACAGTTTCTTTAAATGGCTTAAGAAACTGTCTGATGAGAACGTGAGCATCAAAAGGAAAATCAGATATTTTATGCTTGGTAAAAAGTATAGAATAAAGGATAATTTAAATAATATTGCTAAAAGTAGCTCTAAAGATAATTCTAAGACTAAAGGCAGCGCTTCAGGAGATAAACTGTATGTAACAAGAAAAGGTAATGTTAAGGTTTTCGACAGTAATAAAGAAAGAGTTACATATTATTGTGAACATAGTGATTTAGTCAACAAAGCAATAGATTTTAATGAGAATTATGCAAAGTTTTTTGGCAAAAATGTAATAACAGAATGTAATAGTGATAAAAAATTCATTGTGGAAAGACTTATAACGGAAGCCGGTTTATGGAGAGATAATAAATCTGACTTAGCAGAGATGTCGGAATGGTTAGGAAAAAGTCTCTGTAATTACGAACGTAGTCTGACTGAGAATGATAAAAATTATGTAAATTATGATAAGTATCTGAAAGAAGTATATAGAAATGCGGAAAGTGAACAGGAAAAATCACTTTTAGACAGAATAGCAAAAGCTCTTAAAAAAGATGATAATTATAATATGATATTTATTAACCAGCATAACGACCTGGTGTTATCTAATATTCTCAAAGAGAAAACAGGATATACAGTATTTGATTATGAATTCTATGGAAAGAATTTGTTCTACTACGATTTCCTCTTATGGTTTGTATGGAAAGCAGTATATTATCGTGACAGGGAATATTTTGATGGCTATATGCATGGTAAAATGGATAAAATGATACAAAAATTGTTTGAGGAAATTGGCACTCAGTTTGATGATAAACGAAGAAAAGAATATGTATATCTGTTTGTTCTTGCAAATGTCAATATGCATCTGGTATATAAAGAAGGAATAGACTTCAGAAAATACAATGAATTTCTGGATTACTTGGATAATTATGTTATATAACATTTTACAATAGAGGTAATTAAACAATGAATAATGATTCAACATTAAAAATAAAATTTAATAGCAGAAGTATAAGTCTTTGTATTTTCTGGATGTTATACTTTATGCCTTTAGCCATTCTGAGAGTTATACCAAATGGTCAGCTTTTATGTACATTTGCACGTATGCCATTAATCTGTATAATAATAGGTAATTACATCAGAAAAAGTGATGGTATATTAAGAATTTCAAAGTACTGGATATATGTAATATTAATGCTTGGCTGGAATGTATTCACAGTAGCATTAGGTACTCCGGGACAGACTGTAACATATGTGTTATCTACATATACAATTGTAGAGATGCTTATAGTTATTGCATATTCTATTAACACTGATGGATTTAATGGATTAAAACCATTATATGTTGTGAGTGTATTCTATATATGGATAAGTTTTGCAGTAATGGTATTGTTTCCACATGGATTATATATGAGTTCACAAGGTTCGAGTATTGTACGTGCACAATGGTTATTCGGCTCTAAGAATAATACACCGATATTTATGATAATATTCAGTATGGTTATAATGGCAATAACATTGCATGAAGCAAATACAAGAACCAGAATTAAGAATACAATTATGAATGTTTCCGTATTGCTTGCGTGTTTTGAGAGTACATCAGCAAGTGAAACAAAAGTTATATTTATGAAGGGATCATCGACAGGAATTATTGTATCAATGGCGATGATAGCACTCTTATTATATGTAAATGTTCCCAAATGGCTGGTAAAGAATAAATTAGAAATTTTTAATATAAAAAATGTCATGATTGCAATAGCCGCTGTAAATATTGTTGTATTAGGCGGTGCAAATATTTCATTTATCAAGAATTTCATAGAGAATTATATGCATAAGAATATGACATTCTCAGGTAGAGTTTATGTATGGGATAACTGTATACCATATATTATGAAATCACCTATTGTGGGGCATGGATATGTAAGTAAGGTATTCTGGACCAATGGTGCAACAAGTACATATAACATATTCCTTGGAATATTGGAGTATTATGGTATACCATCTTTAATCTTATTGATACTAGCAGCGTTAACACTAAAGACATCAAAGAAAATGTCAGAGCAGATTATGCTTATGGGTATTTTGCTGGTTGCTATTAATGGATTAATGAGCCAGATAGATGGAAAATATTTGTTATTCTTTATGACAATAATCCAGGTTACTGAGAAATGGTATAGAAATAATGAAAAGTTGTATGAGACAGAGATAGATAATAAAGAGAGAAAGAAGTAAATTTATGATAGTAGAAAAGAAAAATTCAAGGGTATCTAATACTATATACAATTTTGTTAGTAGTATGGGTGGACAATTTATCACAATATTAATGCAGTTTATAGTAAGAACTGTATTTATTAAGACTCTTGGAAAGTCATATTTAGGTATTAACGGATTATATTCAAATATTTTAAATATGTTGTCATTGACAGAATTTGGATTTTCAAATGCAATTTTATTTAAATTATATGAACCAATTGCTAAAAATGATTATAAAAGATTAGCACAGTTAATGGAACTATATAAAAAAATATATAGAATTATCGGGGCCATAATTGCGGGCGTAGGGCTATGTTTAATTCCGTTTTTACCAATATTGATAAGTGATTATGATAAATTAGAAAAATTACATATAAATGCAGTTTTTATATTTATATTATATCTATTAAAATCAGTTACATCATATTTGTTTTTTTCTTATAAAAGTGCTATAATTAGAGCTAATCAGAAAGAATACTTAATCAATATTGTAAGTTATGTATTCACAATTGTAGCGGGGATTGCACAGATTATTTGCCTTATATTATTTACGGATTTTGTTATTTATGTAGTGATATTGGTTTTGCAGGTTATATTGCAGAATATATGTTGTGCAAGAATGGCTGATAAAATGTATCCTTATATAAATGAAAAATGTGAAGAAAAAGTAGCAACTAAAGAGATAAAAGGGATATTTAAAGATTGTTCAGCTCTTTTTATATACAATGTAAACAGTTTTGTTATTAAGTCAACAGACAATATAATTATATCGGCGGTTATGGGTATATCTTATGTAGCATTGTATTCAAATTATTATATTTTATATACTACATTTTATACTTTATTTAGCAAAATATATGATTCATTAACACATAGTTTGGGGAATTTGCACACAGAAAAAGATAAAGCACACGAATATCAGATATTTAAGTCAATTAATCTTGTAACATGTATAATAGGTGGGACAGCATTCGTAGGTATTGCTTGTGTTGCTGATGAATTAATAACAGCATGGATTGGTTCATCCTGGGTAATTAAACAGCCCTTCGCATTTCTAATTGGATTGGAATTATATACATTGGCAGTTTGTAAACAATTTAATAGATTTAGAAATATAATGGGATTATTTCAACAGGCAAAATACAGACCGGTTGCAGGTTGTATAATAAATTTAGGTGTATCGGTAGCATTAGTACATGTATGTGGAATTTATGGCGTTTTGATTGGTACAATAGTGGCAGACTGGCTCACTTTTGTATGGTTTGATCCAATGATAATACACAAATATGGATTTGAAAATAAATTTTCTCTTATTCAATATTATCTAAGATTTGCAAAGCAATTTCTTATTGTTGTGATGGTGGGTATTGTAGATTACATTATTTGTAATAATTTTCTAACTGGCTGGGGTTGGTTATCAGTAGTAGTTCATTCAGCAATATGTGGAATTAGTGTTCCTCTTGTTGTTTTTCTTATATATAGAAAAACTGAAGAGGGAAAATATCTTGTAGGTATTGCTAAAAGGATAATAAATAAATTTATTCACATAAAGAAAAATGCGTAAGAATAAATTGTAATGTAGCTAAGAATATACAAATGGAGAAAGGACGTGACGACATGGAGAAAAAATTAAAAAGACTTGTAGCGATATTGATGGCAGTCACACTAATTATTGGAAATTTAGAAATTTCACTGGTTAAGACAGTTCTTGCAGATGAAATTTCTAATTATTTCACAATATATTATCATGAAGATATGGATAGTGAAGCATCAAGTATCATATCACATGTTGAATATGGAGTGACAACGAAAACACTTACAGCAACGGACTTAGGGTATTCGAGAAGTGGAAAACTATTAAGAGGTTGGTATGTAAGAAGACAGTATGATGGAAAATGGGCATACACGTTAGATGGAAACACGGTAATATGGGCAACCGAATGTCCAGAGGGTGCTTCTTTATGTTTGTACAAGGAAGGAATAACAGTAGCTAAGACAGTACCAGCAGGTAGGGCAATTGATTTTTATGGTGTATGGGTAGATGATTATTTTACAGTAAAATATCATAAAGATGATAAATCGGAAGCAAGTAATATAACAACAAAAGTAACATATGGAACAGATACAAAGACACTTACAGCGGAAGAACTTGGCTTTGAGAATAATGGATTAGCATTATCAGGTTGGTATGTGTATAGAGAAAGTGATGGAAAATGGGCATACACGTTAGATGGAAATACGGTAATATGGGCAACCGAATGTCCAGAAGGTGGCTACTTATGCCTATATAAAAGTGGAACACATGTTGCCAAGACTGTTCCAGCAGGAACAGTAGTTCATTTCTATGGTGTTTGGGTAGAAAATAGCTACACAATCAAGTATCATAAAGATTTAAACAGTGAAGAATCAAAATACACAACGGTAGTAGAATATGGAACTCCTACGGATACATTATCAGCAAATGAACTTGATTTTAAAAAAGAAAATAGTGTACTGGGAGGGTGGTATGCAAAGAGAGAAAGTGATGGCAGATGGGCATATACATCTGATGGAATAAATGTTAACTGGTTATCAGAGTCAGAGGCTACATCAAATGACAAATTATATGTATATAATCCAAATGTTAATGTAGCAAGAACTGTAAAGCCTGGAGAGACAGTACATTTCTATGGAAAATGGATATCAGGAAATATAAATGTATGTGATTATGGTGTTGATGGAACAGATAAAGCAGATGACATCGATGCATTAAATAAGGTCTTAGAAATTGGTAGAGATAATGATACACCGATTACGGTAAACATACCGGAGGGTACATATTATATAAGTAAAAGACTTAATATATATTCTAATACGACACTTGTTCTAGATGCGAATGCCAAAATTGTAAGACTTGATGAAGACCAGGAGATGTTACAAAGTTGTCAAGGAAAAGGTGAGCTTTTAGGTGGATATGACCAGACTTCGAATATAACTATTATAGGAGGAATATGGGACGGAAACATTACAGATACAACTGTAATGTGTGATGTGCTAAGATTCAATCATTGTAACAATATAACTCTTAAAGATTGTACAATTAAGGGATATTGCGGAAGACATATGGTTGTTTTTGCAGGTGCTAATGGAGTAGTAGTTGATAATGTTACTTTTGAAGATGCACATTTGTATACAGGTACGGAACCTGATACGGAAAATTATTACGTATATAATGAAGATGGCAGCATAGATTATGAGAATTCGTATAGAGTTATGGAAGCACTACATATTGATTGTATAACAGAGGATGGGACATCAGAGGTTCCAGCATTACCATATGATGGTACATTATGTAACAATATTGTAGTTAAAAATTGTACATTTAATAATCTTATATCAGGTATTGGTAATCATGCTTTAATAGATAATAGAGGAGTAAATTTTGAAATTAGTAATAATAAATTTAATAATATTAAAGCAATATGCATAAATGCATATAACTATAATAATGTTAATATAGATTCCAATATAGCAACAAATGTAACAGAGTTTTTAACATTGAGAAATTCATCGGGTGTTGTTAAGAATAATAGTGTGGAAATAGCTGCTGACGAGTTCATACCTAATCGTATGGGAATGAATATATATCAGGATAATGATGCAGAAATTTCAGGAAACACTATCAATAATTCCAAAACTTATGGAATACGCATAACTAATGGAGATAATATAAAATTAACAGACAATAATATTGATAATAGTAAGACTACGGGGCTTTTTGTGAATAATTCCACAGGTTGTGTAATCTCAAAAAACGATATAAATAATTCAGGTAATTATGGTGTGCTGATATCTTCATCGGAAGCAGAACTAAATAATAATTCCATTAATACAAGTGTAAGCCATGCGGTTATGCTTAGGGTTGGTTCAAAAGTAAAACTAAATAATAACATTGTTAAGTTAGCCGGAGAAAATGGAATTAATGTTAATGATTCATTAGCAGATATTTGTGAAAACAATGTTGAAAACAGTAAATTAGTTGGAATTATGCTATATAATTGTCAGTATACAGATAATATCATTAGTAAAGTTAATAGAAATACTGTTAATGGTTCAGAGAATGATGCCATCCAGCTAGCTAATAGTAAGGCCGATATTGAATATAATATAATCAGTGGTACTGGTAATAATGGAATTCTGTTAAATCAGAATTCTGAAGCACTTATATCTGATAATAAACTAACAGATATAGGATATAATGGTATTTTTATAAATGCCAGCAGAGGTAATATTAAAAATAATAGTGTAGATGCACCTAAAAATTATGGAATTGTTATATATAATTCAAAGGATAAAGAACAATACACTATAAAAAATGATGTGATAAATAATACAATTACAGATTCAGCATTAGAAAGTATTTACTTTACAAATAGTGATGTTAACCTTGCAAATAATAATAATATATCTGGTTGTAAGACTAATGCGATATATGCAATGGAAAGTAATGTTAAGGAAATAAATAACAATATTGTAATAAATCCGATAAATAACGGTATATATACATATAAAGCCAATGTATCAGATATTAATAATAACAATGTTTCAGGAGCCGGTATTAATGGAATATATATATCAACGGCATCGATTGTAAAAAATGTACTGAATAATATAGTAAAAAATTCGTCTAATTATGGAATATTAGTATCATCAGCAGAAACAACATTAAAAAATAATACAGTAGATACCACTACAAAACATGGTGTTGTAATTAGGGATAAATCGAAAGCAGTTTTAACTGGAAATACAATTAGAGGAGCCGGAGAAAACGGAATTAATATAAATGCCGCATTAGCAGATATTAGAAAAAACAATATTGATGCAAGCGGACAAGTCGGAATAATGTTATATAACTGCTTATATACAGGTAATGACATAAATAATGTTGTAGAAAATACAGTTACAAATTCCGGAAATGCTGGAATTAAGGCTAATTTGTCATCTAATATTAATGTTGAAAACAATGATATAGATATTACAGGAGCAGCAGGTATCTATATGCATACTGTAGATAATGCAGAAGTTATAGGTAATGATATACAGAATTCAAAGGGTAATGGAATTCAGATATATAAAACCAATATTGCGAATATTAAAGATAATTTTGTTACAGCCAGTACATTACATGGAATAACTGTAAATGCAAGTAAAGAAGTTATTCTTACAGCCAATGACGTAATAAATAGTGGTAGAAAAGATATTAATTCAAATGATGCAAGCACAGGAAAAGCAAGCAATAATGCTGTGAGTACATCAGGGACATATACATATAGTAAAACAGATTTTCCGATAACAGATACAAAAATTTCCATAAGGCTTGCAGACATTGAAAATATAAATGAACAAAATTATACTGGAAATGCAGTAGAACCGGAATTAAAAATAACATATAATGGAACAGAACTTGTTAAGGATACAGATTATCAGGTTGTCTATGATAAAAATATTGAACCGGGAAATGCAATGGTCACAATTAAAGGAATAGGTGGTTATGGTAGTTATGTAGTAAAAAATTTTACTATCAAAAAACAAATCATAACAGGCTGGCAAAAAGTTGATGGTAAATGGTATTATTATAATAGCTTAGGCGTAAAGCAGACAGGCTGGCAGAAAATAAGTGGTAAATGGTATTATCTTAATAGTTCAGGAGTGATGCAGACAGGCTGGCAGAAAATAAGTAGTAAATGGTATTATCTTAATGGCTCAGGAGTGATGCAGACAGGCTGGCTAAAAAAGGATAATAAATGGTATTACTTTAATGGTTCAGGAGTGATGCAGACAGGCTGGCTAAAAAAGGCTAATAAATGGTATTACTTTAATGGTTCAGGAATAATGCAAACGTCAAAATGGATAAATAATAAAGGAAAATGGTTTTATTTTGATGAACTTGGAATAATGCAGACCTCAAAGTGGATAAAAGGTATATACTATGTAAAAGAAGACGGAAGCATGGCCATTGATGAATGGGTATGTGGTGGTAAATATTATGTTGGTTCTGATGGTAAATGGATAAAGGACGCAACAAAATAAAAAAACTATGTTCTGGAAGTTCCATAACTATAATTATAATATAGATATGAGAATTTTCAGAACAATTAATGTAATGACAATAAAAAAAGAAAGAATTAGAGGAAAATGGAAGAGATTAGAATAATTATTGCAGCACATAAGAAATACAGAATGCCTGAAGACAAAATGTATCTTCCGCTCCATGTTGGAGCAGAGGGTAAAACAGATGATAGCGGAAAACCACTCGACTTAGGTTACATAAAGGATAATACAGGAGATAATATCTCAGAATTGAATCCAAGCTTTTGTGAACTTACGGGTATCTATTGGGCGTGGAAGAATCTTGATGCGAAGTATATAGGTCTTGCACATTATAGAAGACATTTCTGCATGAAGAAAAAGGGTAAAGATCCGTTTGACAGCATCTTAAAATATGAGGAGATAAAACCCTATCTTGGGAAGATAAAGGTTTTTGTACCAAATAAAAGAAAATATTACATAGAATCTTTATATAGCCATTATAAGCATACACATTATGCTTGGCAGTTAGATGAAACTAGAAGAATAATTAGTGAAAAGTATCCAGATTATTTGAAGTCATATGATAAAATCGTAAAAAGATCATATGGATATATGTTTAATATGATGGTAATGGAAAAGGAATATTTAAATCAGTATTGTCAATGGTTGTTTGATATTCTGTTTGAGTTGCAAAAGATGAAAAATATGCCGGAATTATCAGCATTTCAGAATAGATTTTATGGAAGAGTTTCAGAAATTATCTTTAATGTATGGCTTGATTATCAATTAGAAAGTGGTAACTTAAAGAAAGAAGATATAAAAGAAATAAAGTGTATACATATTGAAAAGATAAATTGGGCAAAGAAAATATTTGCATTTTTAAAAGCTAAATTTTTTAGTAAAAAATATAATGGCAGTTTTTAAGAGAATGTATAGATTGACTAATTATATTTCGGGATTAAGTGATTTAGAAAAGCTTGTTTAATTGATATCACAGAAGGAGTAAATTACTGATGGCAAAACAGATATATTATATAGATATTAATCGCATTAAAAGGAATACTGCAGGTTCAAAAGCTAAAGATGATATTGCAGATATATGTAAGAAAAATGGATATAACAGAGTGGTACTTCCGACATTTCCTGATAAAGGTAGTAAAATATATAAGAAATTGTGGCTTTGCATTATATGTCCCATCAATTGGATAAAATTATATTTTAAAATACCGAAAGATGCGATTGTACTTTATCAACATCCAATGTATGGTAATAGATATACGAATAAATGTGTACCAATATTGAAAAAAAGAAAGAATATTAAATTTATAGCAATAGTACATGATTTAGAATCATTAAGACAGGGAATAGCCGGAGTAATAGAAAATAATACCAAAACCAATGAAATTGCAGATAATATGCTTTTAAAGAAAATGGATTATGTTATTTGCCATAATGAAAAGATGAAGAAGTATCTTATTGATAAAGGATTTGATAGTAAGAGACTAATACTACTTGGAATATTTGACTATTTGACGAATATTGAGAAATCCGAACAGATAACCCCTTTTGATAATAATAGATGTGAGGTGTCTATTGCGGGAAATTTAGCTATTGGTAAGAGTGGCTACATATATGAACTCATTAAGGATTATGAAAATAACGACAAAATATTTATAAACCTCTATGGTAATAACTTTGACGAGACTAAAGCAACATCTAATTCAAAATGGCATGGTTCATTCCCGGCAGAAAAATTACCGGGCATAATAGCAGGTAACTTCGGGATTATATGGGATGGACCAAGCGATGAGAGTTGTAAAGGTAATACAGGCGAATATTTAAAATATAATAATCCACACAAGACATCGCTTTATCTTGCATCAGGGCTTCCGGTAATAATATGGAAGCAGGCTGCAATGGCGGATTTCATATTAAAGAATAACCTGGGTATAGCAGTAGATTCATTAAAAGATATCAGTAAGGCAATAAGCGGATTAAGTAATGAAGAATATGAAATAATGCGTAAGAATGTTGAAATTATAGGAAGAAAATTAAGGGAAGGAGAATATTTTACAAAGGCATTTTCTACAGCTTTAGATAAGATAGAGAATGAATAATAAAATATATTTAAGCAGACAATTATGGTAGATTTAAAGATAGAGTTACCAGACGGCTTTCTTGAAGAAGAAGTAAGATGTGATTATACGGTAACCAAAGACATTAAAGAAGTATGGGCAATAGAGATAGACTTGCTTATGCAGTTAGACGAAGTGTGTAAGAAACATAATCTTAAATATTACATTACAGACGGTACAATGCTAGGAACAGTAAGACATAAAGGATTTATACCATGGGATGATGATATAGACGTTACAATGTTTCGTGATGATTATGAGAAATTATTGAAAGTGGCAGAGACAGAGTTTAAATATCCATATTTCTTACAGACAGAATATAGTGACCCGGGTTGTCTAAGAGGACATGCACAACTTAGAAATTCAGCAACTACAGGAATATTGAAGACAGAAGAGGGCAAATTTAAGTTTAATCAGGGATTATTTCTTGATGTATTCGTAATGGATAACGTTATTGATGATAAGAAGTTATACGAGCAGCAGAAGAAAGATGCAGAAAAATACAGGAAAAGAGCTGTTAAATGTGCAAGGTGGTCTACCAGATATTATAAGCAGAACACATGGAAGAGCAAAGTAAAGGGAATATTATATCCGGTTGTAAATGCGTTCTTAAGAAAGACCAAGCTTGAAGAGAAGAACTTTAGAAAATTCGAAGAAGTATGTAAGAGATATAATAATACGGAGACAAAGTATGTGACAACCTTAGAGTTCTCATTTGATATTGAGAGATGGGGCAAGAGATTAAAGTCATATTTCGATAAGGTTGAATATATGCCATTTGAATTCATAAAACTTCCGATATCAGTTGATTATGATGAGATGCTGAGAAATGATTATGGAGACTATATGGTATTCAAGAAAGGAGCCAGTGCACATGGTGATATGATAATCGACACAGACAGATCATATACTGAATATATTAATAAGATAACAAAAGATAAGAGTGGAAATAAATAGATATAGCTAGATATAACTAAATATAGCAAAATACGGCAGGATATAACAGAGAATTATACCAGGCTAGACAAAAAACTACAGATATGTTATAGTTTGGTTCGTTGCCTATGAAAAAATAAGGAGATATGTAATGGACGAGAAGAAAGTTAATAATGCGGAAGATAAAGATATTAAGAGATGTACAGAAGAAAGTGAAGCAGAAAGAATTGAGGATAAAGAAGTGGCTGAGATTATTGCCAAGGTGATGAAAGTACCATTAGATGGTATAAAGAATGTATCAGCACTTAAGAAAGGAATGACTAACCGCTCATTTATATTTGAATATGAAGATAAGAAATATATTATGAGAATACCGGGGAATGGTTCAAAAGAGACCGTTAACAGGGAAGAAGAAGCAGCAGTTTATAATATTATCAGCGATAAAGATATTTGTGATAATATAATATACATCAATCCAAGAACGGGTTACAAAATTACTGAATATATAGAAGGTGCGAGATCGTGTGATCCGTTAAATGAAGAAGATTTAAGAAAATGTATGAAGAAATTACGTGAATTTCACAATATGAAATTGAAAGTAGGGCATACATATGATTTATTCTGGTATCTGGAATATTATGAGAAGCTTTGGAAGGGCAGATCATCAATGTATCCGGATTATGAAGAAACTAAGAGGAAAATATATGAGTTAAAAGATTATATAGAAGAACACGCAGGCGAGATGGTATTAACGCATATTGATCCTAATTATAATAATTTCCTATTTAGTACAGACGAGAATGGAGAAGAAAAGTTGAATCTTATCGATTGGGAATATGCAGGAATGCAGGACCCTGATGTGGATATTGCGGTATTTGGTATATATGCAATGTATAACAGGGAACAGATAGATAAGCTTATTTCAATATATTTTCCGGAAGGCTGTACAAGAGAAAGAAGAATAAATATATATTGCTATGTTGCAATTTATGCAATGTTAACAAGTAACTGGTGTGAATATAAGAGACATCTGGGAATTAACTTTGGAGAGTATTCATTAATGCAGTACAGATATGCTAAAGAATTTTATGATATTGTTAAAGAAGAGATGCGAAGCTAATAACTTTGATAGCCAGAGTTATCAGATTCATAATAATTAAATTTTGGCATAATAAACAGGTTCATAACAAATAAGATAACATATCAGGCATAGATATATGACAACTGATATGAAAATATAAGAAAGAAGGGCAGACAAATGCATCATGTAGAGCGAGCTATAATAATGGCGGCCGGTTTTGGTAACCGAATGAGGCCGGTTACGGATACGATACCTAAGCCTTTAGTAAAGGTAAATGGTAAGAGAATGATTGAAACATGTATAGATGGATTATTAGCTAATGGGATTACGGAAATATACATAGTTGTAGGATATCTTAAAGAAAAGTTCAGCGTTATTAAGGAGAAATATCCTTTTATCCAATTCATTGAAAATCCCTATTATGAAACATGTAATAATATTTCCTCATTATATATGGCGAGGGAACATTTAAAGAATGTACTTATACTTGATGGAGATCAGGTAATTCGCAACGCAGAAATATTAAGGCCTGAGTTCGAACGTTCGGGATATAATTGTGTATGGACAGATGAAGATACTATCGAATGGACTCTTACTGTAGAGAATGGTATTGGTGTGTCATGCAGCAGAATCGGTGGAAATCATGCATGGCAGATGTTCAGCATATCAAGATGGACAGAAGAGGATGGACAAAAGTTAAAGAGACATTTAGAACTTGAATTCATAGAGAAGAAGAATACCAAGATATATTGGGATGATATACCATGCATCTGTCATTTTGATGAATATAAGATGGGCATTATGGAAATGAAGAGAGAAGATATGATAGAAATTGACAGCTTAGATGAGTTAATTGCGATGGATAGCAGTTATGCGAAATATAAAGAGAATTAATAGAAATAAATTATAAGGCTTAGGATATAAGAAGACATTAAGTATATGCCTGGTATAAATTAAAGGATAAAAGACATAGGAGAGCAGAGATGGAAAATAAAGAGCAGAGAAGAAGTAGTGATATTGACTGGTTTTCAATGATAGTACCATTGTTAGGTGTTATAGCAGTATGTATATGGATATTTTTGTCACCAAGACAGTCAGAGATAATAATACAGAAGGTAAGAAGTTTCTTCAGTGATGATATAGGAATAATATATGCAATCGTGGGACTTGGAATGTTTGTATGTACAATGTTTGTTGCATTTTCTAAGTATGGAAAGATAAAACTTGGTAAAGAAGATGATAAACCTATATATTCGTCTTTTAGCTGGGGTGTAATGATATTTACAGCTACAATGGCAGCAGATACATTATTCTATTCATTATGTGAATGGGCATTATATGCAAATGAACCATATATCGATAGTTTGGGTGGTATTCAGAAATGGGCATCAACGTATCCGTTATTCCACTGGGGACCAATAGGATGGAGTTTCTACATAATGGTAGGTGCGGCATTTGGATTTATGCTTCATGTAAGAGGCAGAGAGAAACAGAAGTTCTCTGAAGGATGCAGACCACTTATTGGTGATAAGGTAGATGGAATATGGGGCAAGATAATCAATGTTATTGCTATATTTGCATTAATAGCGGGAACCGCGACGAGTTTCTCAGTATCAACACCATTGCTTACAAGAGCACTTACAAGAGTATTTGGCTTTAAACAGGGAACAGGGCTTACAATGTGTGTATTACTTGTAATTGCTTTAGTATATACATTAACAGTACTTTTTGGAATGAAAGGTATACAGAAGTTAGCATCATATTGTTCATACCTTTTCTTCGCACTTTTATTATACGTTCTTATCGGTGGACGTGAGGCTACATACATATTAGAAACAGGTTTTTCGGCAATAGGTAATATGACACAGAATTTTATTGGAATGTCTACTAATCTTGATCCACTTCGTGATAATATGTTTCCGCAGAACTGGACAATTTATTACTGGGCTTACTGGCTTACATGTTGTGCAGCAACACCATTCTTTATTGGTAAAATCAGTAAAGGAAGAACAATTAAGAATACAATATTAGGCGGATATGCATGGGGACTTGCAGGAACTTTTGTATCGTTTATAATTCTTGGTAATTATGGTATGGCACAGCAGTTAAAACATGGTGTGGATATCAGTGGAACAATTGCTGACACAGGTGATTATTCGGCAGCCATACTTAAAATATTTGATACATTGCCATTATCAAGCATTGGCTTAATTATGTTAGTAATTACAATGATAACGTTCTATTCTACAACACTAGATGCATTAACGATGGTTATATCATCATATTCATATAAGAAGTTAAAGGCAGATAAAGAACCACATAAAGCAGTAAGAACATTCTGGGCAATAGTATTCGTGTTATTTCCAATAGCACTTATATTTGCAGAGAACTCGATGTACAGCTTACAGTCGGTGTCTGTAATATCAGCATTTCCGATGGGCGTGGTGGTTATAATGGTTATAGTAAGTTTCTTTAAAGATGCTAATAGCTATATAAAAGATAAGAAATCAGGAAAAACGTCATAATTAATATTAGATATAACAAATATGACACATAGAGTAATTTTTTATAGACAGATATTACTTTATGTGTTATATTTTTACAAGATGTTCACGAAATGCAAAAAGGAGATAATTATGAACAACCAGGAAAAAGATGTATTAAAATATATATTTAAAGAGAAAAGTATTAATCAGAGAATGATAGCTGAGGCAACGGGACATTCATTAGGAACTGTTAATAAATGCATTAAAGAGCTTATAGATAATAAATATTTAGATAGTGAAATGCAGCTGTTACCTAAGGCGTTAGAATTAATTAAAAAGAGCAGACCACAGAATGCTATTATTTTAGCAGCGGGTTTCGGAATGAGAATGGTGCCAATTAATACTGAAGTATCTAAAGGAATGTTAGAAGTTAAAGGAGAACCTCTGATAGAAAGAACTATTAAGCAGTTACATGAGGCAGGTATAGATAAGATATACATAGTTGTTGGTTTTATGAAAGAGCAATATGAATATCTGATAGATAAATATAATATAGAAATAGTTGTTAACAGCGAATACTCTATGAAGAACAATCTGTATTCGGTTAACAAAGTTATAGATAAGTTATCTGATTCATACATTATTCCATGTGATATCTGGTGTAAGAATAATCCTTATGATGGTGTCGAATTATATTCGTGGTATATGGTAAATGATACAAAGAATATCGAGAGCACAGTAAGTATTAACAGAAAGAAAGAATTAATACCTGTCAGAGATGACGAGCAAGGCAATGCTATGATAGGAATAAGCTATCTTAAAGGTGAAGATGCGGCTTTAGTTAAAGAAGAGATAATCAGGTTATGCGAAAATGAAAGAAATAATGACAAATTCTGGGAAGAAGCATTATTTACGGATAGAATTAAGGTAGCAGCTAAAATCGTAAAGAGTGGTGATGCTGTGGAGATAAATACATATGAGCAGTTAAAGGAATTAGATGGTGAATCGGCGAATCTTAAGTCAAAGGCAATTGAAATTATCGCTGATGTTATGAGCGTAGGAATAGGAGATATAAAGAATATTGAGGTGCTTAAAAAGGGAATGACGAACCGCTCATTTTTATTCAATTGTAAGGGTAAAAAATATATTATGAGAATACCAGGTCCCGGAGCAAATGAGATGATAAACAGGAAGCAGGAGGCAGAGGTTTATAACGTAATAAAGGATAAAAAAATCTGTGACGAGATAATATTTATTGACCCGGATACAGGTTATAAAATAACAGAATACATAGAAAATGTAAGAATGTGTGATCCATTCAATAAAGATGAAGTAAGCCGATGCATAAGCAGGTTAAAAGATTTTCATAAGCTTAAGTTAGAAGTTGGTCATGAATTTGATATATTTAAGAATATGGAATTTTATGAAAACTTATGGGAAGGCAAGCCGTCTGTTTACAGGGATTACATTGATACAAAAAATAAAATGTATGAATTAAAAGAATATATAGACAGTCACGTCAAAGAGAAAATCTTATGTCATATAGATGCTAATTGTGATAATTTTCTGTTTAGTAAGGCAGCTGACGGAACAGAGAAGATAACGTTAATAGATTGGGAATATGCAGGAATGCAGGACCATGATATAGATATAGCAATGTTTGGAATATATGCTATGTATGATAGAGATAAAATGGATGAATTAATTGACATTTATTATGAAAACAATTGCTTACCTGAAATACGGATAAAGATATATTGTTATATTGCTGTTTGTGGTCTGTTGTGGAGTAACTGGTGTGAATATAAGAGAAATCAGGGTGTTGATTTTGGAGATTATTCAATAAGACAGTACAGATATGCTAAAGAATACTACAGGATAGTCAAGGAGGAAATGGAGAAATTATAAATCCTATAAAAAGAGCCATTATAATGGCAGCAGGCTTAGAAAGCAGAACGAGACCGGTTACGGATACCACACCATACCTCTTGTTTGATGAGTTAATTAAACTAGATAAAAGTTATGAAAATATTGTAAATGGAGGAAAGAAAGATGAGTAAAGAAACGAAAAAGGAAGGATTAATAGGAAGATTAGACTGGTTTTCAATGATAGTACCTCTTATAGGTGTTATTGCAATGTGTATTATGTTTATGGTATTTCCGAATGAATCCACAGCAGTATTAAAGAATATCAGAGGTTTTCTGGGAGATGACTTCGGCATATATTATGCTATATTAGGACTTGGAATATTTGCATGTACAATGTTTATAGCATTTTCTAAGTATGGAAAGATTAAGTTAGGAAAAGATTGTGACAAACCGCAGTATTCATCATTTAGCTGGGGTGTAATGATATTTACTTCGACTATGGCAGCAGATATCTTATTTTATTCTCTATGTGAATGGGCATTATATGCAAATGAGCCATATATAGAGCAATTAGGCGGAATCCAGAAATGGGCATCTACATATCCGTTATTCCATTGGGGACCAATAGCATGGAGCTTTTATATTGTATTGGCTGTAGCGTTTGGATTTATGCTGCATATAAGAGGAAGAGAAAAACAGAAATTCTCTGAAGGGTGCAGACCACTTTTAGGTGAGAAGGTTGATGGTATTTGGGGGAAAATTATTGATTTAATAGCAATATTTGCATTGATTGCAGGTACGGCTACAACATTTTCACTTGCAACTCCTCTGTTATCTACAGCACTTAGTGAGGTGTTCGGGTTCAACAAGGGTACAACATTAACAATTATAATTCTTCTGATTATAGCATTTGTATATACATTAACTGTTTTACTTGGAATGAAAGGTGTATCAAGACTGGCTTCAGGCTGTTCATACCTATTCTTTGCATTGTTATTATACTTCTTAATCGGTGGTAAAGAAGCTACATATATTTTAGAAACAGGATTTTCGGCAATAGGAAATATGACACAGAACTTCATTGGAATGGCAACCTGGTTAGATCCACTTCGTGAGAATTCATTTCCACAGAACTGGACAATCTATTATTGGGCATACTGGATGGTATGGTGTGTGGCTACTCCATTCTTTATTGGTAAAATTAGTAAAGGAAGAACAATTAAAAATACGGTACTTGGTGGCTATGGATGGGGTCTTGCAGGAACGTTTACATCATTTATTATTCTTGGTAACTATGGTCTGGCACAGCAGATGAAGCATGGTCTTGATGTAAGTGGAAGTATTGCAGCAAATGGCGATTATTCAGCAGCTATTATGAAAATATTTGATACGTTGCCATTGTCAAGCATAGGACTTATTCTTCTGGTAATAACCATGATAGCTTTCTATTCAACAACTTTCGATGCACTTACAATGGTAATATCATCATACTCATATAAGAAATTAAAAGTTGACGAAGAACCTGATAAGAAAGTCAGAACATTCTGGGCGATTATGTTTATATTATTCCCGATAGCATTAATTTTCTCAGAGAATTCAATGTATAGCCTGCAATCGGTATCGATTATTGCAGCATTTCCAATTGGAATAATAGTAATAATGATAGTAGCAAGTTTCTTTAAAGACGCTAAGAAATATTTAGAAGAGAAAGAAAAACCAGTAATTTGCGAAGAAGATAAAAAAGAGACTGAAGCTAATAAGTAGAAATATTATAATATTAATATTCATAAAAACATTATCGATATAGTAGTAAATACTAATAAATATTGTTTAATAAATTAGTGCTGAACTAATTGAATTTTGAAAATTAATATGGTAAAAAATAATTTTATATGCTAGTATATAAATATAACCAGTAGTAAAGGCGGTAAGAAGTGTTGGATGCAGATTTCTTACCGCTTTTTGATAACTAATGATTTGAATGATTCATAAATGTACGCAGGTTATATAAAAAATATGAAATAACAGATTCTATATTTTGGAAGCAGTGGATAATTTATGATGAGGTACACAGGAAAGATATGAAAAAGCAGATTTTGTATTAAGAAAAACAATGGAAATGGAGAGAAGTTATGAAAAAGTCAGAGAAAGCTATGGTATGTCAAATAAGACGTAGACATATATGCACAATTATGATTGCAATTATGGCTATGATTGTATTCAACATATGGTTTAACAGTGTAGAAACTATTGCGGCAGAAACTACAGATATTGTAACGTTTAGCCGGCAGAAATTTACTGAATCTACGTATTCGTTAAAAATAATAGAAATTCATTTTGTTTCGAAGAAGGATTTGCGGGGAAATGTGTTAACAGAAATTAATAAGCAGTCAGGACAGGACATAAGTGTTAAGCAGGATGGCTCTGTAAAGGTATTCTTGATAGATACAAATAAAGCATACGTGGTAAGTATGAATAATAAGACGATGCAGCCGGATACATGTGCATATATGTTTTCTGATTACATGAGACTTTTAAAAATCGATTTTACGAATTTCTATACAGGAAATGTAACCAGTATGAAATATATGTTCAGGAGATGTTATGACATAACAAGTATAGATGTAAGTAAGTTTGATACACGTAATGTAACTGAAATGCAATATATGTTTGCAGATTGTGAGAGTTTGAATTTTCTTAATCTGTCGAATTTTAATACTAAGAAAGTAACATATATGCAGTATATGTTTATGGGCTGTACACATTTGAAAGATGTCAATGTATCAAGCTTTAATACGCGCAATGTAACAGATATGAGATATATGTTTGAAGGCTGTGGTCTTACAAGTATAGATTTAAGTAACTTCGACACATCTAAAGTAACTGACATGGCATCTATGTTTGCAAGCTGTGGTAACTTAAGACACTTAGATGTGAGTAACTTTGATACATCCAAAGTTACTAATATGTCAGTTATGTTTGGTAGCTGTAGGAATTTAGCAGAATTAGACGTGAGCAACTTTGATACATCTAAAGTAACCAATATGGGAGGAATGTTTCGAAATATCTATGAAATAAGAGAGTTAGATTTGTCTAATTTCAATACTTCTAATGTTAAGAGCATGTATCAGATGTTTTATGGCTGTGATAAATTAAAAAGTTTAGATCTGGCTAATTTTGATACATCTAAAGTTACGGACATGACGAAAATGTTCTGGTTTTGTGATGAGCTAAAAAAAATCGGTGCAAGCAGCAGTTTTAAAGTAAATGTGGAAGCACCGGAAATGTTCGAATATTGTTATGACCTTGAAGGAGGAAGTGGAACAAAATATGTAATTGGCGGGAACAACATCGGTTCAGAATTTGCACACATAGATGGAGGAAGCAGTAATCCCGGATATTTTACAAGGACAGGCTGGAAGAAGCAGGGCAATAGCTGGACTTACATTAAAATTGACGGAAAAAAGACAAAAGGCTGGAAACAGGTTAAGCATAAGTGGTATTATTTTAATGGTTCAGGAATAATGCAGACAGGCTGGAAGCAGATTAATGGCAACTGGTTCTATTTTAATACTTCAGGTGAGATGAAGACAGGCTGGGGTAAGATTAATAATAAATGGTATTATTTTAATTCAGCAGGTCATATGCAGACTTCCAAGTGGATAGGTGGAACATATTATGTGAAAGCTGACGGAACAATGGCTATATCTCAATGGGTAGATAATGGCAGATATTATGTCGGCGCAGACGGAAAATGGGTAAAGAAAGGTTAAGTTTATGAATATTTTAAAGAAGTTAAAAGTTAATAATAAGAAATATGGTAAGCATATTATGGCATTGGTGATTATGGCATTAATGCTGGTTGTATCCGGATTTATTACAGATATGAAGGAAGTTCAGGCAGCAGATAATGCTAAAGTTATCATGTTAAAGAAATCTAAATTAAAGGCTGCAGTTCCTGACAGTGCTAAAAATATTGTATTTATTTCGAAAAAGGATATTAGGTCAGATATATCTGCAAAGATAGATAAATTAACAGGTACAGATATAAGCATTGATGGTGACAGTTCCATATGTGTGTATTTGGTTGGTGATACATATTATGTAGTAAGCATGAATAATGCAATAATGGCTATAGATGAATGTGATATGCTTTTTAAATATTATTCACAATTAGAAACGGTTGAATTTCGCAACTTTGATATACGTTATGTAGAAAGTATGAGTTATATGTTTGAAAGATGTCAAAGCCTTAAGAAAATAGATTTAAGTGGACTTGATACGCGATATGTAACAGATATGTATGGGATGTTTAGTAACTGCTATGACCTCACAGAGGTTAACCTGAGCGGACTTAATACGGAAAATGTGACTAATATGGGAGATATGTTTGAAAAGTGCAGGGAACTTACAAAAGTTAATTTAAGCGGAATTAATACTAAAAATGTGGACAGTTTTGTTGGCATGTTTAGTGAGTGTAGTAATCTCAAGGAACTTGATCTTAGCAGTTTCAATACGGGCAGTGCGAGAAAAATGGATCAAATGTTTGCAGAATGTTCTATGCTTGAAAAACTGGATGTAAGCAGTTTTAATACGGAATATGTTACCAGTATGAGATATATGTTTAAAAATTGTGACTCTCTAACAAGTCTTGATTTAAGTGGATTTAATACGAGATATGTCATAGATATGGGAGCCATGTTTATGAATTGTGGGAAACTTACAACACTTAATTTAAAAGCATTCAGAACTGATAATGCCAGTAATATGGGCTGCATGTTTTCAGGCTGCACATCACTTAAAAGTATAGACGTAAATCATTTTAATACGGAATATGTATCAAATTTTAACGGAATGTTTGAAAATTGCAGTTCATTAACCTCAATAGATGTAAGCAAATTTAAAACATCAAGGGCTGGAATGTGGGGGATGTTTATGGGTTGTAGTTCATTACAAAGCATAGACATAAGTAATTTTGAATTCAACGAGGCAGAATGGCTTGAGAGTATGTTTGAAGGATGCTCGTCACTCAAAAGCATAAAGATGCCTAAAGCCAAGGCTGCGAATGTTACAAGAATGGCAAAGATGTTTCAAGGCTGTAAGCAGCTAAAAAGTATAGATGTAAGCTGGATAACATCAGATTCTATATACACAATTGAGAATATGTTTAACGGGTGTACATCATTACAGAGTGTTAATCTTGGCAATCTTAATACGAAGAAAATAAGTGATTTCAGCTATATGTTTGGTGATTGTACATCATTGCAGGGAGTCAATTTAAGTTCATTTGATACAAGAAATGGAAGTAAATTTGATGGAATGTTTAAAAATTGCAGAGCTTTAACAAGTGTTAGCTTAAGAAGCTTCTCTACTGCAAAAGCTACATCATTTGACAGCATGTTTGAAAATTGTAATGCACTCAAATCGGTATATGTTAATAAATTTGATGTAGGAAGCGCAACTGTGAATAATATGTTTAGAAATTGTTATAGCATTACAGGAGGCAATGGCACAAAGTATTCAGGTTCAAAGAGTGCATATGTGCGTATAGACGGTGGAAGTGCGAAACCGGGCTATTTAAATAAAGTTGGTTGGATTAAAAAAGGAAACAAGTGGACATATAAAAAACTTGATGGAAGTCTTCAGACAGGCTGGATGAATCTTGATAAAAAATGGTATGCATTTAATGCTAATGGTGAAATGTATTCTGCTTGCTGGGTTAAATCAAGTGGAAAATGGTATTATGTTAATGAGTCAGGCGAAATGCAGACGTCAAAATGGCTGAAATTAAGCAATAAATGGTATTATGTAGGTAAAGATGGAATAATGCAGACAGGTTGGCAGCAGATAAATAAAAAGTGGTATTGTTTTGATGCCAGTGGTGTAATGCAGACATCTAAGTGGATAAGCAATACTTATTATGTAAAAGCTGATGGAACCATGGCAGTATCTGAATGGGTAGATGGTGGCAAATATTATGTCGGAGCTGACGGCAAGTGGGTTAAAGGGGCAAAGAAGTAGAATGAAAAACAAGAATATAGAATAAGTTAAGTGAATGTATAAAATAAAGTGGTTGCGATGAGAATTATAGTAATCACTTTTTACAAAATAATATGAATTCATATAGACAAAAATTAATTGACATTTTATCGGTATACCGATAAAATAATTTCAAGAGGTGAAGACTATGGATTTTGTTGCAGAATTAAAAAAGCAAAATATGAATATTAGAGTATGTTCACAAAAGAGTGGTATTCCATATGCAACGCTTTATCCAATAATAAAAGGACAGGTTGATTTGGGAACATGCACGTATTACACTGTAGAAAAACTTGCTAAAGTTTTAGGATATCGTCCGGATCAGATAGTTTATCATAAGGAAGATTTCCAGACATTTAGAAACAATCTTCATCATGATATAAAGAGAAATGATTTACAAACAGTGTTAGGAATTATTGAATGTGAAGATGTAGAATATTATCGATTTCATAGCGACTATATTAAAATGTTATATCTTGTTGCTACAGTTGACTACATCAGTAAGAAATATGATATTCCTTTGTGTGACAAATATAATGACATGCGAAATATGAAACTTGAAAAACCATTTTATGTGGGGGATTCTATGATTACAAATAAAAAATCCGGTATTAAAGAATTTGCTAAATATAACATTATAGAAGGGGATTTGTACGATGCAGTATAAAGGGAGAATTACAAGAGAAAATGCATTTGAGATAATAAAACAGTTTGCAAAGGAATATCGAAAAGAACTGGGAAAAGTTCCGGGAGAGATTATCATTGTTGGTGGTGGAAGCATTATGCTTAATTACAGATTTCGTGATGCTACACAAGATTTTGATGTCATATTGAAGACAGTGTCAGGAGTTGATGATGTTATTAAGAAATTTGCAGATGATTATGGATTACCTAGAGACTGGATGAATTCAGATTTTGTAAAAACGTCATCTTATTCAAGTGTTCTTTATGAAATTTCGAAGCATTTCTGTACATTAAATAATGGAAGTCTTGAAATACGTACAGTGTCAGGTGTATATCTGATTGCTATGAAGTTAAGGGCACATAGGGATTATAGAAATGATATTTCTGATGCTATTGGTGTAATGATTAGTGAGATGGAAATAGGTAATGTAATTACTTTTGAAGATATTCAAAATGCATATACAAAATTGTATAATGATAAATTATCTGAAGAATTAATGAATCAAATGAAGCTGATTTGTAATATGAATTTGGAAGAGTTAAAATCATATTATGGTAAACAAAATACATCTGAGCAGGAAATGGGTGAAAAAATTGTTACTTATATTGATGAAGGTGCTAATATCAATACGCATAATGTAGATGAAGTAATTGCAAAAATCAAAGAAAAATTAATAAAACAATAGTAAAGATAAAGATTGAAAATATATAATATTTCAAAGAAAATGGAGGAATTTATGAAAATGAATATGAAAAAGATCACTAAAAGTATAAGATGTGTAATTACAACATTGGTTGTGATTATGACAATTCTTATTGGAAGTATGTATGTTAATTATGTAAAGGCTGATGCGGCAGAGAATATAGAAATATTTGATGCTCGCGTGATGAGTAAAGCCATTGATGCTGACTGCGAAGAAATAATATTTATTTCTAAAAAGGATCTTTCTAAAACTGTGGCAGATAAGATAAACAAAATGAATGGAATAGACCTAAGTGAAAAAATGAATGGTTCAATAAAGCTATTTAAAATTGATAATTCATACTATATTGTCAGTATGAATAATGCCATAATGTCAATATCGGCTGGTGACTTTATCTTTTCTTATTACAAAGAATTAAAAAGCATAAAGTTTAATAATTTTGATACACGATATGTAACTGATATGAAATATATGTTTGCAGAAAGTGGGAAGCTTAAAGAACTTGATTTAAGTGGCTTCAATACAAGTAAAGTTACAGATATGTCTAGAATGTTCCAAGGCTGTAGTAGTCTTGAGAAAGTAAATATAAGCTCATTTAATACTAAAAATGTAACAAGTATGTATGGAATGTTCGATGGATGTAAGGTGCTTAAGAATATTGATGTTAAGGGATTTGATTCCCGGAATGTAACAAATATGGGCACGATGTTTCTTGGGTGTAATGCACTTGAGAATATCAATGTTAAGGGATTTGACACCCGAAATGTAACAGAGATGAACTATATGTTCAGCGGCTGTGAATTATTAACCGGTATTGATATAAGCTCATTTAATACATCTAAGACAACTAGTGTTGTTGGAATGTTTTATGGATGTACATCATTAAAAAGTATAGATGTAAGTAATTTTGATACGCGTAATATACAATATATGACAGCAATGTTTGCTGATTGCAGTTCATTAACACAGATAGATGTAAGTAATTTCAGAACTCCAAAACTTATTACGATAGCGGGGATGTTTAATAATTGCAGCAAATTAAGAAGCATAGATATAAGTAATTTTGATACAAGTAATGTAGAAACAATTTATAGAATGTTTGCTGGCTGCAAATTGCTTACTAATCTTAAGCTGCCCAAAACTAAGATTACTAAAGTAGATGATATGGAAGAATTATTTAATGACTGTTCGTCTTTAAGAAGTGTAGACTTAAGTATATTTGATACGAAGAATGTAAAATACTTTGACAAAATGTTTAGAAATTGTTATTCACTAACCAGTCTGGACCTGACAACTTTTACAACAACAAACGCAATAAAAATGAACAATATGTTTGAAAGCTGTATTGCATTGAAATCTGTATATGTGAAGAATTTTGATACAGCAAATGCTCAGAGAAAAAATATATTTAAGAATTGTTATAGTATTGTAGGTGGCGAAGGAACAAAATATTCACTGGATAAAGATGAATATGCAAGAATAGATGGTGGAAGTTCTAAGCCGGGCTACCTTAGACAAGTTGGCTGGATTAAAAAGGGGGCAAAATGGAGTTATAAGAATTATGATGGAAGTCTTAAGACAGGCTGGCAGCAGATAAATAAAAGGTGGTATTATTTCAATGCAAATGGAGTAATGCAGACAGGCTGGCAACAGATA
>OLGY01000203.1_pt1 | contig 50123 bp, 56 predicted proteins | sample 1605951 | NCBI WGS metagenome assembly OLGY01 (sample SAMN03283280) | human gut metagenome | biome: human-associated habitat; material: feces | host: Homo sapiens | place: Peru | collected 2012
GCCCACATTACCGTTGTAGTTCACATAGTTGAAGTAGGTAGACGCGGACACCGAAGCATCGCGAAGCCAATACCACCGCGCCCTTACCCATGCGTGTCCATTCCAGAGATATCCCACGTTACTGTCGGCAGAACAAATCCATACATCCCCCTTTTTGGGGTTCTTGGGCGCGGTGCTAGATACCGTATAGGTCGGGTTCTCGCTCAGTGTGTAGCCAGCAAATTTGATTCGCGTCCGGTCAGACGTGAACCATGGAATCCGCTCGCCGCAGTACACGAACGGTTCCGAGTTTTCGCCGTTCATCTCACGCAAAGACGGCAGATAGACCTTATCTTCCGTTTCCAGAATGCCAGCAGTTCCAGCGCCGTAGTCCACGGACGAGATATGCACAGATACTAGCATCCGGCTCAGGGCTGCGGGCAGGCCGGACAGGTAGCGGCTCTGAAGCCACTGCCGCATCTCGGAAGCGGGCCAGCCTCCGGCGTTGCTGTTGGTGGGATTCATGCGGTGGTAGCCGTTCAGCAGACCGGCATGGATAAGGTCAATGGCGGTCGTGCCGCCGTTGGTCTTGGTCGCACCGCCAGTACCGACAACCTCCAGATAGCTTTCCTCGCGAGGCCATGCAGCCATCTTCATGCACTCGGTTTCGCCAAGGTCCTCTTTCCAGAGCTTACAGCGGTACAGGAAGCCGGTCGCAAAGTTCTTGCCGTCATTGTCGCAGCCCAGCATCAGAGTTGCATCCGATTTGGTGTCGATGGTCTTAATCAGCTCGCGGCTGATAATCGCATCGCCGTTCGGGTTGGAGAAGTAGACATTCAGGTTCCGGCTGCCCTTGATATGGCGCAGCACGACCAGCTCACGGTACTGGTCAGAGATGTACTGCGTACCGACACCGGAGATAGTAGACAGGCCGGTGCCACGGCTGTTGTTCGCCGTGTTCGTACCCCACTGGACCGCCGTACCGCTGCTGTACTTGACCTTGAAGCCGTGGTAGCCGGTCTTGGTGAAGCAGGCGGCCACACAAGCCTCAGAGGTCGGCTGGTCGAACACACAGTCCACAACCAGCGTCCAGCCGGTGTCCTCGTCCATGATCTTCACGCCGGTATCTTTGGAGGTAGAGCCGGTCAGCTCCATGTTCTCGGCCAGCAGCACAGATTCCACGTTGTCGAACTGCGGCTCATAGCCCATGGTGAACGGAATGCGGGTCTTGATTTCTTCCTCGGTGAAGTAGAGCGAGGCGCGGCCAGACTGCCGGATGCCGTACAGCTGCGCTAGATTCAGGTTCGACAGGTCATCGCCGAGGTTGGGCAACGTGCCGCGAATCCAACGCGCATAGACATCCATATTCTCTTTGACATGAGCCGTACTCTTGTCCCATCCGTCAAACAGATGGTAGACGAAGCTCGATTCCTCGTCCGTGCGCTCCGGGTCTGCGGGCGGCATGGCCTCGGTGTCGTAGTCAACGGTCTTGCTGCCGACCACAACGCCCGCCTGCGAGTACCAACGCACCGTGTATTTCTGCGGGACGCTGGTGTATGTCGCCTTGACGTTCAGGTTGCCCAACACCTGCGTCAACGGCGAATCCCAGCCACCATAGGTAAAAACCTCGGCCTGCGTGGAAGCCTTGGTCGGTGTGTCCATCAGACCGGCCCTGATGGGGTCTGCACAGTCCGCGCCACGGTCCACAAGGAACTCTGCTGGGCTGCCATCCTTCAGCGTAAGAGCCGTGCCATCATAGTTGCAGAAAGTTACCTTATACTGCTGCACCGTACCGCCGTAGGTAACGGCCAGATCGGGCCATGCTGCTGCATAGCTTTCGACTTCTGCCTGCCGGATGACCGAGGTGTAGACCTTACCGGACAGAGCAGACTGCCCGATTTCAAGGCCGTTTTCATCGTAGCCACCCATGGACAGCAGGCGGTTCAGAATTTCCGTTCCGGTGAGCTGCCAGTCGATGCCCGCAAGGCGTACCGTGTACAGCTTGGATGCAGCGTTCACGATGTCATACGCTGCCGGGAACGGCGTGTTTTCATGCCGCAGACCGGTCAAGGCTGCGTAGTTGTCGGCCACATCAAATTTCTTGATGTTCTGCATATTGCGCAGCGTCAGGCTGACCGGGCTTTCCAGATAGCATTCTTCCAGAGCGCTGCCAGCAGCGAAGTTGACAGCAGAGACCGGTGTGCCCTTGAAGCTGGCCACCTTCAGTGCCACGCAGCCGGACACGTCCACCGGTGCGTTCAGATTCGGGCAATGGTCGATGCGCAGTTCTTCCAGCACGGCCAGCGCGGAGAAGTCCAGCTTGATTGTGCTGGTCAGGTTGACGTTGGAATAGCCGGAATCATCGCTGCCTATGACGATAGAACGCAGCTTGGTGGCTGCGGAGAAATCGGCCTGATTGGTGTACACGCTGGCGATGCCCTCCACAGCTTCCAGCATGGATGCCGAATAGATGTAGATTTCGGTATCGTTCAGCGCCGTGTCCTTGCTCATGCTCAACGTCACCGGCTCGCCGCGCTTGCAGCGCTGCTGCTTCAGAATGGAGCCAAACAAGATGGACGCATACAGGTCGGAATACGGCGTGATAGTGATTGCGGCAATCTCGCCGGTCGGGCTTGCGAAGCCACGCAGAGTGATTTTGTCGTTCCGGGCAACAGCCGTGTTCCACTTGGACGCGAAATAGATGCTGTTGTATTTGAGGAAGTAGTGCCGCTGGAGCCGTTTGTCACCGTTCATCATGGGGATGAACATGGTAATGGCCGTGCCGCCCTCCTTCAAATCCTCGTAGGGCCGGATATACTTGCGCCGTGCATCTGCAACGAGCAAGCGTTCCGGGCGAAGGGACTGATATGCGTCAAACGCCGCATTCAGGCGGTCAGCATCGAACAGCTCCGTCAGGGTCGCGACCATCGCGTTCAGACGGTCGGTCAGCAGATCGCGCACGTTGACCCACAGGACAGAATCCTGCGCGTTGAACACGTTGCCGCCGTTCAGCTGGTCGGTGTCCTCCATGCCATAGTCCAGAGCCAAATCGCCCTCGTTGTTGTTGCCCATGGCCGTGTCGAAGTCGTAGCCGAAGCAGTAGTCCCAGATGGGGTGCGCAGCGGTCACATCCTCGCAGTGGGGGAAGGTATTCTTTGCGCGGTTGTCCGGCATGGTGAAGAAGCTGGTGAACAGGTAGTGATACAAGGTGGACTTGCTCTCAAAGTGCTGGTCAAACTCGTTCACGAACTTCGCGGCGCGGTACTCTGCCGTGTCGTTGGTGTAGGCTGTGCCGCCGTAGGTGGCCGAGCTTTCCAGCGCCTTGCCGGTCGCTGCTGTGCGGTCGGTCGAACAGACCCACTTCACCACATCGCTCCATGCGTTGCGGGCCACAGCCTCATCACAGGTGTCCGCGATGTAGCGGAAGGACAGGGGAGCGTTCGGGTTGTCATCACTTTCCCAGCTGGAAGCGTCTGCCGCGCCCTCGTAGCCCTTGAAGCGGTTGTAGACATGGGTATTGTTGCACAGCTCCACAATGCACTCATTCGGGCGCGTTGTGCTGTCAAGACCCTGCGCCTTTTTGTCCTTCTTGGAGTTGCCGAAATCGCCCACGCCGTAGAAAATCCACTGACCCTGTGTGAACCCTTCCTCGGCGCTTTCGTTGTACACGAACACGACACACGGATGGAACTCCATCGTGTCGCGCACCTTGGGATTCGCAGACCGGGCGGCGCGGATGTACGGCTGGTACTTGTTGAACAGCTCGGCCAGCATGGCATTGTTCATGTTCTCGCTGGATGCAATGTTCAACTTGAGGTTGAAGTAGGTTTCGCCCACACTGTTCTCGGTCATGTCGTAGGTGTCGGCCTCCATGACAACGCCGTTTTCGGTGTAGACGAACTTGCCCTTGCAGTCGAAGTCCATGTTGCGGCCCGCCTTGCCGTAGGCGTTGGAGGACGTGCCCTGCCCACGGTGGACAACGCTCTCGTTCTTCCAACAGTCCTTTGCGCGAGCGCCATACAGGAGGTGTTCCACGCTGCTGCCGGACACCTTGTCGTTCTTGTCGGTAGTGAAGCGCGGGACGCGCAGCTTGATGACGCGCAGGCCGGGGCGGGACTTTGCCAGATTGTCGATGTAGGCTTCATCAATGGACGATGCGTTCCAGTCGGTGATGATGTTACCAGCACCATCGTCCACAGAATTGCGTTCATACCGAGCTATCATCTCGTCCGGGTCGGGTGCGTCCGCAATGAAGTTGTCCATCATGTCGGCATCGCCGAGGCTGATATCGTAGAACTTGCAGCGGTACAACCACACATCACAATCCGGGCTGCCGATGGTCAGCGGGACCGGGTTGCGTTGGGCTAGACGGTCGCTCTCCGAGTAGGTAGCGAACCGGGACGGAATGCCCTGAAGGTTCAAGAACAGCTCACTGTTCTTGCTGCGGCTGGTGATGTTGTAGACCAGCTCCGTGCGCTCGCCCTCGCAAACAAACTGGCTGATGCCGGTCTGTTCCGTGGACAGGGTCACTTCCTTGGCGTTTGCATCCAGACCAACGCCATCCGAAAGGCACTGTGCAACCACAGCGTCAAACTCGCGCACATTCTTGGCCGTGTAGATCATCTTGAAAGACGCGCCATAGGCCTGAAGATTGGTCGAGCCGAATAGGTTGTAGTTGATGGTTGCGGTATGACCGGCGCGGATGACAAAAGCCGTGTTGCCGTCAGTGTCCTGCTGATAGCCGCCGTTCGTCCAGTCGAAGTCCTTGTCCACGGTCAGTGAAACACCGTTGGAAACCCATGTATCGCGGTCTGCTGCGGAGTTGGAGCGGCCCGACGGGTCAAAGTCAAACTTCGCGTCCACGTTGGCCGGATGGATGTCATAGCCCAGCGCGGTGGCCGTGTAGGTCATGGTGACGGACGTTTCGCCGCAGGTCAGCTTCAGGGCGTGTTCGCCCTCGGTGCGCGGTTTGTATGCCCACGACTGCAAGCTGCGGCCCACCGTAAGAGCGGTTTCTACGCCGTCAACGGACTGCTTCACGCTGGCCTGCTCGGTGCTGGGGTCATAGACCATATACTGGATAGCAGCGGTCATATACACGCGGCCGGAGGGCTTTTTGTCCTTGACCGTGATGATAGGCACATTGCTTGCAGCATCCACGACCGCGATACAGAAGTGCACGGTAGGGCTTGTGATGGTGCTACCGCTGGCCGTGGTGGTCGTGTAGATGTCGATGTCGTGAGCGCCGTGCTTGCTGATGGTCAGGTTCTGCACCAGCTGACGACCAGAGTAGGTCGTGGTAGCCTCTGCTACCTGTTTGCCGTCCACAAGGAAGTGCGTGGTCTTGCTCATGCCGGAGCCGACCGGGGTGTAGCTGATGCGGAACGCGGTTCCGACCGTGTACAGCGTGGATTCCGACAGTGTAGCAGACACGGAAACGGTCAGGACGGAAACTGTCCATGTCTTGGAGCCGGTCGCGCCGTTTTCATCCGTGACCACAACGCGGATTTTGTTGTCACCGGCAACCAGCCATTCTGTCGGATTAAAGGTGATTTTCACGCTCTGCACGATGTTGGCCGTTGCCACCTGAACACCGTTGACATAGTAGGCAGCAGCGCCGCCGAAGTCCGGGTCGGTATCGGTGAAGGTGTAGGACAGCTCGGTTGTCTGGCCCTGCGCAATGGCGAAGGACAGTGCCTTTTCGCCGTTGACGTAGGTTTCGTTCGTCAGTGTAACGCCGGAAGAGCCACCGGAGCCGCCGCCACCGCCGCCCGGAATGTATACCGGGTCGATAACGTCCTTCTCGTTTTCATCGTACAGGTGCAGATAGTGGGTTTCTGTGTCGTAGACCATCGAGCTGAACGCCAGCCCGCCAGAAGCCTTGATAGGCAGCGTGATGGTGCCGCCGTTGGTGTAGGTAATCTTCAGGCCATCATCAACGGACTGAACGTCCTGAACAACGCCGTTCTCGATGATTTCCTGAAACTGGGCCAGCGTGGCCGCTGCTGCCGCCGCCTGAAGCTCTGCGGTCTTTGCAGATGCAGCAGACTTCGAGGCCGCCTCGGTCGCGGTCTTGATGTTGGCCGCTGCATCGGCAGCGTCAGACGTTGCCTGTTCTGCGGCAGTCTTTGCTTCACCGGCAGTTGTTTTCGCCTCGGTCGCCGTGGTGGTTGCGGCATTTGCAGCCTCTACGGCAGCCTTGGACGAGCTGGCCGCGTTTGTTGCGGCCTCCTGCGCCGACGATGCGGACGATGCAGCAGCGGTTGCGGAATCGCCCGCCTTGACCGCTGCTGTGCTGGCCTCGGATGCTGCGGTCTGGGCCGTGGACACCATGCTTTCGGTGTTGCTTGCCGACCTTTGGGCTGCCGCTGCATCCTGCACAGCCTGATTTGCAGCAGTGACGGCCGTGGCCGCTTTGCTCTCAGCAGATGCAGCCAGCTGCTCAATGTTGCCAACGGATTTGGCCACCTGCTGCGCGGTGTTTTTGGCCTCCTGTGCTGCGGCCTCTGCGCGGTCGGCATCGCCCTGCACAGCATCCTTCAGGGTTTTGACCTTGATGTTGTAGGTTTTGTCTTTCGATGCGATAAGCAACAGGTCATCGTCCAGAGCGTCAGCCGCCGTGGCGAAGTCCTGAATGCGTTTTTCAGACATTAGATTCCCTCCTTTTAGGTTTCGGTTCCGCTGGTCGGCTCTTTAGGTGTGTCTGACATTGCTTTCAGAATCGTCAAGATATTGTCCAGCGTTCCTTGTGTAGCCGTCAGCTTTTCATCCATCGCGGACAGCGTGGTGGTGTGCTCGTCTACCGCCGTGTGAACCTCGGCCAGCTCTGTGGACTGAGCAGCAGCGGTCTTTTTCAGAGCCGTCACATCGGTCTGCACGGCTGCCAGAGACTTCTTCACATCGGACAGCGTAGTGTCCACCGTGGCCAGCGCTGCGGCGTTCTTGTCCACAGCAGACCGGATGCCCGCTGCCGCCGTCTTGATGTCGGAAAGTGCGGTCTGCACAGCAGCCAGCGTTTCCTTGATATTGGCCGAAGAGGTTTCCAAACCGTCCAGCGTGGTGCGCTGCTCTGTGAGAGATGCCTGCACATCCTTGACGGACTGTAAGAGCTGCGGCAGTGTGACGGCATCTGTGCCCTCTCCACCTTCCATGGATTTCAGTTCATCAGCCAAATTTTTCAGCTCCTTTGCCAGTTCATCAGCCTGTTCTATCAGGACAGCTTTCGTGATGCAGTACTTCTCTTTTTCGTCATCGAAAAAGATGCAGTCCTCCATGCGCCCGGTCTCCGTGTCCCGTGCCCGCATGGCAATGTATTCGTCCGAATACTGTACCTCAGCGCGGGAGACCGGTGTACTGTGAGCCTCCGTCATGGCCTTTGCAGCGCTGCCGGTCTTAGTGACAACCAGACCGGCATCTGCCGACATCGCAACGCCGCCATAGTCGGCGCTCATTTCCAGAAAGACCTTGTCCCGGTTCTTGTCGCGCTGGGTTAAATACGGATACTGCCGAGTCGCCTCGGTGTTGGTCGGTGCACTGATGGTGTTAGCGTAGCCGATATCGAAGGTCGCGTCCATGGAATAGATGGAGCTGTGAACTTGGTCGCCGATTTTGACCTGATCTCCAAGCTCGGCGGCTGGGTCGAAAAGGGCATCTGTCGCCGTAAAAGGCTCATACTCAATGCCGTTCAACATGGAATAGAGGTCGTTGCAGATACCTTGACAGGAATAGGGGCAGTTATCCACCGCAATTTCAAATCCGGTGTCATCGCCCTTGGAAAAAGAATTTCCTTCCTCGTCCGTCATGGTGACCTTGGACACCTTGAGCCGCCTGCCGGTCGCGACTTTGCCGCGCACCATGGGAACATGAACGATGCCTTGCGCAGCTTCAACTGCGCCGGTCTGGTCGTAGACCAGCGTAAAGCCGTCTGCCGTGACGATGCGGTTGAACTCATGGTCAACGACCGGATAGATTTTTTGGGTCAGGGAACCGACACTGCTGCCGGTTTCCGGGGTCTGGGGTTCTCCGTTGCCACTGGACAGCTCCCACGCCAGCGCATAGCCGTCACCGGTAATGATGTCGTTATAGTATTCATCCACGATACGGTAGGTTTCCGTGGGCGGTGCGGTCAACGTCACCAGCCGCAGCATTCCATCGTCCGTGATGGTCCAGTTGCCGCCGTTGCACGCGCCTATCCATCCTAAGACCTGCTGCATGGTGTAGCCTTTCGGGAAGGGAACCATGTAGTTTAGCCCTCGGTTGATGCGGGTGCGCGGGTCAATCGGCACACCGATGCGGTATGCGATTTCCTGCACGACAACGGCCATGGACTTTGGCCAGTCGCTTTCACTGTCGCTATCGTCCACCATTGCCTGCGATGTCTTGAGCATCGCGTCATAGCAGGACAGCGAGTATATGTTCTCCTCCTTGTTGCAGGTGTCCACCATGAACTCGCCGAATTGCAGCGTTTCCGTGTGCTCTGTAACATCCAAATCGGTGAGCCGGGCGATAATGCGCACGGAGGCTCCGTCTGGTATGCTCTCCCCATCGTCCAGAAGAACGTCCAGCTTCAAAGAGGCTGCATTGCAGTTGCCGATGCTAAACGGCTCTGTCGCAAGACTGTGACTGATTTGCGGCGCGGAGATTTTATAGTATTCTTTGCCAGCGATGACGGCGCGGGAATCCAGATTGAACCGCCCGCGAGCCGCCAGCTCCGTCCACAGCTTTGTTCTCTGTCTCGTAGAATCACCTCCTTACTGCTCGGTCATGTTGAACGCCATGCCGACATAGTAGGTTTTCTTCGTGGCCTTGTCGTACCGCTGCGCACCGAAGGGCCGGTTCGCGCAGTAGTAGGTCTTGGTCAGATATCGCCCTGCATCCGGGTCCAGCAATGTGGCGCTGAAGAATGTCTGGCTCAGGTCTTTCGACAGCTGGGCAGCGACTTCCTCCGGGATATCCATCAGCGTGACGGACCATTTCATCTTGTGGCCCAGCTTGTTTCTGACCATGACCGCGTCCAGCGTGTTTCTTCCAGACTTGCTGGAATCCACATCGCTGTCCGTGGGGGTAAGGCCACCCTCTGCTACCCACTGGGTATAGTCATGATTTCCGATTTTAAGAATCGGTTTCATAGGGTTCTTGCCTCCTTATACTTCCGTAGGGGTCAGCAGCGGAGAGGTGCCGAACATCCGGGTCTTGCGGTTGATGTAGTCCACAGTATGCTGCGACAGGCTGTCAGCATCCACGCTTACCTCCACGCCGCTGTACTGCTCGACCGCTGCGCAGATGCTGTTCGTAGCACTGCCAATGGCCTGCACGATGGTGCGGGTCGTTTCCTCGTTGGAGGCGTGGATTTCCTCCACAACGTTCCCAGAGCCGCCGCCAGCGCTGCCGCTGACACCATACGGCGTGACCATGCCGGTCGCAACCGCAGGAATGAAGAAGTTCGCGCTCTGCGTGATTTCCGTCAGACGGTCAAGCAGGCTTGTAAAGCTGTCTGCCACCTTGTCGGAAAACCGGGTCAGAACATCATCCAGACCGTCCACGATATCGACCTTGCCCGAAACTTCGGACAGCAGCGGCATACCGCTGCCAGCGATCGCGCCGTTGGCCTCTGCTGCGCCGTCCTTCACAGTGTCAACCAGATTGCCCATCTGGTCCTCTGCACTGGACAGCAGGGCAGGCATGGCGTCCTTCATGCCCTCGTTAATACCGGCAGGCAGATACTCACCGATTTCACTGGCCATAAGCTTAGACGGCGAGTGGATGCCGAAGAAATTCTTGAAGCCGTTGACGATGTTGTTGCCAACGTTCTTGATGCCATTCCACAGGCCGGTTGCAGCATTCTTGATGCCGGTTCCGATGCCCTGAATGATGTTCTTACCAGTCTCTACTGCCTTGCTGGTCAAGTTCTTCACGCCATTGAAGATGTTGTTTATCACATCGCCGATGGCTTTCAGCGCGCCGCAAATCACGTCAATAACCGGCTTCAGAATGCCACAAACGAGGTCGACGATCTTGGCAATGACACCGAAAATCGCTCCCAGCACATCGCCAATCAGCTTGATTGCCGGAGCCAGTGCATCCACAACAGCACCCACGATTTCGGCCAGCACTGTGATGATACCGCCCAGTGCTTCCGCAATGACCTGAATGACCGGAGCCAGTGCATCTACGATGGCCGAAACGATACGGGCCACCGCGTCAAGGATAGTGCCAAACGCTTCAGCCAGTGCGTCAATCGCCGGGGCTAGTGCATCCACTATGGTTTGCAGCAGATTCCCGATGGTTTCAAAGATTTTCGATACGACTTTCCAGATTGCCTCAAATGCCGGGGACAGTGCATCGCTGAGGGTGTTCCAGATTTTTTGCAGGCATTCCAGAATCGTGGAGATAATCTTGCCAATGCCGTTGATAAGAGGGGTCAGCAGCTTTGCGATATAGCCGATGATGGTTCCCAGCACCGTGATAACATCGCTCAGGAAATTGCCGATGATCGTAATGACCGGCGCAATCCAGTCGATGATTTTTGCGAGGATGCTGCCCACAAGCTCAAACAGCTGTGCGATCAGGCCTTGCAGCATGGTGAACACATTCTTCACCAGTTCCACGATGGGTGTCAGGGCTTTCTTGATGGCTGCCATGACCTTTTCAATCGCTTTCTTGATGCGGTTTACAGCGTTCAGAACGGAATCCCGGAACTGCTCGCTATACTTCCATGCACCCGCGATAGCCACAGCAATGAGGGCGATAACGCCCACGGCAATGAGCAGCTCCGCGTTGACACCTTGCAGAGCCACCAGAATCCCATCTTTCAGGGCACTGAAAATCTGGCCGCCGTTCGCCACGATGTATTTTATACCCTTAGCCATACCAGAGGCCAGACCGGAGATAATGGTCTTGCCCGCTTTGATAAGGCCGGGCAGACCTTCCTGCTCATAGGCTTTGTTCAGGTAGTCCAGAGAGGTGTTGATGAAGTCGGAAATGGACAGCCGCACATTCTTGTCCAGACTGTCGAAGAACAGGGTCGTGATGTTCTTGGCCAGCTCCAAAATATCGGAAGTGTCGATGTCCGACCAGTCGATACTGAACAGGTTCTTGATGGTGTTGTAGATTTTGCCCAGACCGGTGTCATCGTCAAAGGCATCCTCTATCTTTTCGAGGTTTTCCTTGATTTTTTCCAGCGTGGTCGGGGCGACCTCTGCAACAGCGTCCGTTGCAGCGTCAACGGCAGCGCCCGCCAGCTGTGCAGCAGCTTTCTTGACATCGTCCGTTGCACCCTCCATGCCGATAATAAGACCGGCAGCGATAAAGCCGCCCTGTTCGGCAAAGACACGCGAGGGCGAGTGGATGCCCAGCAGCGTTTTGAAGGTGTTGATAAGGGCGAGGCCCACGTTGCTAATGGAGGTCTTGACTTCCTCGATTTTGGAGGAAATGCCGATGATGATGCCCGCCAGCGCGTTTTTGCCAGCGCTCGTGAACTTTTCCTTCAGGTTAGCGGCAAACGACACGGCTTTCTGAATCACAAGGTCGAGCTTTTCCTTGACCTTCTGCGGCATGGTTGCCAGCTGCGAAGCTGCGCTAGACACAGCGTCAGCAGCACCGCCTTTCAACTTGGAAATAAGGCCGGTCGCGAAGGACTTTGCTCTGGCGATGGTGTTGTCGAATTTTTCTTTTGCCTTGCCTGCCAGATTGCCCAGCTGGGAGGCTGCATCCGCCACAGCGTCAGCAGTGCCGGACTTCATCCGGGAGGCGATGTCCTTTGCAAAGCCCTTCACCTTGTCGATGGCCGCGTCCAGTTTCAGTTTCAGCTTAGAGGCCAAATCCTTGAACTCGTCTACCGCCTTGGACACTGCATCCGCAGCAGCATCCTTGACTTTGGACTTCAGGTCGCTACCCCAACTGACCACCTTATCCAGCGCATCGTCAAGCTTGGCTTTCAGCTTAGACGGCAGGTCTTTGATGCCGTCCAACAGGCCTGCGATAATGTAGCCGCCAATCTCGGCCATCTTCTTGGATGGCGAGTGAATCTCAAATGCGGCGCAGATGCCGTCCCAGAACGGCTTGAAAATGTTATCTACAATCCATGCACCAACGCCGAAGATAGCGTTCTTGATGCCGAAGAAGAAGCCTGCAACAGCGTCGCCTCCGACCTCCTGCGTTTTCTCTTTGAAGTAGTTGCCCACATCGGCCAGAGATCCAGCCAAAATCTGAATGACCGCGTCAATGGATTCGCCGATAAGGCGGCCCAGCGCCTCCGTCAGCTCGTCCCAGCTCACGCCGGACACGGCCCGGATAAGCATTTCAACGAGGTCTTTTGCCACCTGATAGAAGTCGATGCCATCCATCAGGTCGGCCAGCGAGTTGATGGCCTCCGTGAAAGCGTCGAAAAAGCTCTTGACTGCGCCCTCCACATTGCCGTTGCGCAGCGCGTCGGACAGCTTGGCGGTGATGATCTCGCCAATCCGATGCCAGTCTTTGCTCTCCAGCCACTCTTGCAGCTCGTTGTAGAAGCCGGAAAAGCCGCTGGTGAACGCCTGAAGCACAGCCGTCCAGTCCAGCTCTTTCAGGAAACCACCGGCCACGTCCAGCGCCACAGTGAACTTCTTTGCCAGCAGCCGCCCGAAGATGTCCCAGTCAACCTCATTGATGATGCTGTTGACCGCCTCGGCCAGATGCTTGCCGATGTTCACCCAGTCCACCGTATCCACGGTGTAGTACAGTATTTGGATGGCGGCATTCATGCCCTTGCCGATTTTCGTTCCCCAGCCAGACCAATCAACGCTGTCCACCAGCTCGTTGATTTTGTCTCCCAGTAAAGTGCCGAGGCCTTTCCAGTCTGCTTCCTCGAATGCCTTTTTCAGCTTGTCCGCAAAGTCCAGCACCGCGCTGTCGATGGGAACCTGCTCAAACATCTTGGATGGGTCAACGGAGCCGTCATCCTTCGTGCTGTCACTGCTGTTGTCGTCCAGAATGTTCAGCTCGTCAAAGCTGGCCAATACAGCTTTGGCCTTTTTCGCCGCCTTGGACGTTTTATCGATACTCTTTGCGTAGTTCTCTTGAATGGTCGTTGCTTTGGTGAAGGTCTTTGCGCCGGTCAGCGCAGCCGTCAGCATACCAATCTTGGAGACCGCGTTAGAAATCAGGTTAATGAGCGTAACCAGCGCCGGAGCTGCCGCCCTCAGAATGGGGTCAAACGCTGCTGCAAAGCTGTTCTTCAGCCTCGTCAGCGCAGACATGAGGGACGATATCGCGGCGTTTGTCCGGCTGGAATACCGGGCAAGATTTTTATAACCGTCCACCAACGCGCTGCGCAGCTTGCTCATGAGGGTAAACAGGGAGCGAACGCCCAGACCATACCGCAGCAGCGTTCCGATTCCGTTGTTGAAGCTGGAATGCGTTTTCTTTGCCCGCAGGGACAATTTCAGCATGGCTGCCGCGCCCTTACCCAGCATGGAAACCATGCCCTTCAGGCCGCCGACAACACCCTTGCCGATAATACTGCCGAACTTTGCAAAAGCAGATGTGCCGCGCTCCACTTTCTGCACCATACCGTCGAGCTTTTCTTTCACGGCGTCGAGAGCCGTACTCAGCTGGTCATACTCCGCAGAATCTGCGCCAGACGTGTGAGAGGTTCCATTCTCCTCCATCTGCGCCGCCTCGGCCCGGTATTCTTCCAGCTTTCGTTCGGTCTGCTCGATGCTGTATTGCAGCGTTTTCCACTTCTGCGAAGATTTGCTCACGTCCAAATCCTCGTATGCGGCCTCTTTGTTGAGCAGTTTGTCAAGCTCTTTCTCGGCCTTTGCAATCTCCGTCTGGAGCCACTGATAATCCTCAGTCGGGAGCCGAGCCTTGCCCAGCTGTTCCAGCTTTTCTTCCAGTGCGGAAATCGTTTCACGCATTGGCCCGACCTTGCCATCAAAGGATTCTAAGGCGCTGGCGCTTCCCCGCATGGCCTTTTTCATGGTCGGTGCGAGGTTGTTTACCTTGGTTTGCAGGGAACCGATTGCTCGCTGCATCTCTCGGCTGCCCTTGTCAAAACCTTCGGTTTGCAGTTCGGTATCAACGACAATAGAGCCGTCTGCCTGTCCTGCCATTTTGCCACCTCCTTAATTCAACAGTTTGTTCAGCCGGTCGATTTCTTCCTGTTCCTCTTTGGAGCGTTTGACCTTCAGGACGCACAGGTCTTTGTTTGCGGCCCAGAACTCGCGCTCCCATTTTTCCAGCTTCTTGCCCTTGGCCTTTTTTGCCCGCAGGGACATGACCTGAGCGAATACGCCGTCATGGATCTCCATGAAGTAGCCCATGAACGTCCACCAATGCAGATGCGGGATGCTGCGCACCTCGCACCCGGCCACCTTGTTGATAGCAGGGAAGATAAGGGGCGCGTCCTGCTCCCAATCCATAGTCCGCACCGATGGGCGGCCCTTTGTGCCGCCGGTGTGAACGCCGCAATCCATGAAATCGGCTGCCGCCTGATAAGCCGCGCTGTAATCCGACTGCGGCATCTTGTCGAAGTCCCGGTAGATGATGAACAGGCAGATATAGACCTTTTCCTCATTTTCCAGCTCCGGGTCGGTGAACGCCTGCAAGATCTTCAGTATGTCCTGCATATCCGTTCGGATGGCGTAGCTTGTTCCATTGACCTGAAGCTGGGTAGGGAGTTCGCCGATCACTGCTGCGGACCTCTGCGCCGCTTATTGCCGCCGTTCCGGTGCTTGCCGGTGCGGTAACCGTGAGTGTACTTCTCCACACGGTTATGCGCGAGGTTCATCTCGTGGTCAAAGCGCTTTTCGATATACGCGCCAACGGCCTCGATTGCCACCTCGCAATAGAAGCGACCGCCCACGATGGAGAATGGGTTCATCTTGCCGAAAAACGCCTCTGCAAAGTTGCCATCGAACAGTGCGTTCAGCTTATCGGACAGCCGCTTCTCGGCCTCCTTCAGCGCGTCCATGGTCGTGGTGTCATTGTCCTTCGCGGAACCGTCACTGTTGAGGTTCACGCGCTGGATAGGCTCCAAAATGCTGTCGAAGCCCTTCACAAACTCGTCATAGCGGTGCACGATGCCGAGGTCGGTCGGACGCACATAGAAAACGCCGACACGCTGGCCGCGCAGGTTCGTGATAGGAACCTCCTCGGTGCCATCATCGATGACAATGCCGACGTTCTTTTCGGGTTCCGGGAAATTCATGGTCTTTTCGTTTTCCATTTTGTCCTCCTAAAGATAAAGGGCGGCCAACCCACGCTGACCGCCCTGTTCTCATGCTTTATTGTCGATTATTCGCTATCGCTGCCGGGCAGCTCGGTGAACGTCTTGGTGGCCACGTCCCAGTTACCCTTGACGCGCCCACCGGCATTGTAGATGGTGAAAGGGATCTGGACACCGCTGGTGTCGCCGCCCACGGAGGTAGGCACGACCATGACCTTCTCGCGGTATGCCCATGCCACCTTGCCCTTGCTGTCAACCAGCACATCTACGCTGGTAGTCATGCAGTCGTCGCCGGTCAGGCGACCATTTGCGATAGCTTCCAGCTTCTCATACAGCGGGTCGCCCTCCACTGCATAGTAGGGATCCACCTCGCTCTGCGGCTCGTAGCCGTTGTGCTTGATGGTGCTGTCACCCCAAATGTTTTTCGACACCTCAACGTCCGGGTTCAGTTCGAGGTTGTACTCCTCAAGGTCCTTACCCAAACGGACATATTTCGGAGTGTTGCCCGTAGCGTCGAAACTGGCATCGATATAATGTGCCAGCCGCTTACGCTCGATATTTTCCATTGTGATCTCTCCTTATCTGTCAAACTCGTTTTTGTATTTCAAACTGCTGGAAAGCAGCCAATCTTCCGCGCCGTTCTGATAAGCTGCGTTCAGGTGGGAAGGGCTTGTCCGGGAAATGGTCTGGATTTCCCGCGTTCCCTCTGCCAGCACCGGATATTCGCTCATGGTGTACTGCTCACCGTTCACTGTGACCGGCTGGCGTTCCAGCCACCGCCCGATAGCGTCCAGCAGCTCCTTGCTCCGCATCCTTGCAGCTTCCGTCTTGGGAGCGCAGCGCAGCACGATGTCAAACGGATAAGCGCAGACCTGATTGACGTGCCCGGTGATGCTTTCTTTTTCGGACGTGATAGCCGCACCCACAGAAGGGAAGAACGCAAGGCCGTCGTCCTCGCCCAGCGTGGAGAATGCGATTCTCCTGCCGCACAGTGCGGGGCAGGTGTTGAGCAGCTCCATCAGCACCTTGCTCATGATTTCAGAGCCGTCAACATCAAACTTGACGGCGGTATTTGCTTTAGGCATCTTCGCCTCTACCTCCTATGCGTTTTACCCTTTCCAGCCAATAGTCCTGATTTGCAGCCTTCGCAGCGTCAAACCAATGGTCTGTTGCTTGCGGGTTCGCCGTGGTCGAATAATTCAGCGGCCTGTCTGTCGGGACAAGCGTTGCGCCTTTGCGAAAGCGCAGCAGGTAGCCGCCGGAGCCGTCCGGTATCTTTGCGGGGCCTTTGCCGGTCTCAGAATCGACCATGACCTTGCCCTCGTGCAGATACCGTGCATAGGGGCCGGGGAATACGACCCGCTTGCCGCCCTCGTCCACATACGAGCGCTGAATCTGACTTCCGGTCTCCATCGGCATAAACGGTTTGCAGTCTGCAAGCACCTGTTCTGCCAGCCACTCCTGAGCGGCTGCAAACTGCCGTGAAAAACGGTCGAAATGGATTTCTGCATAAAAGTGACCATGGACGCAGGAAAAGCCCTGAAAATGCTCCGTATCGCTCATTCAGCGTCCCTCCACTTCAAAGTGCGGAATGAGGCCGTAGAACGAGGCCGAAGTAACTATGTAGACTTCATCCTGTCCATGGTTCATCTCGTGGTATAAACCGTTGTCGTAGTCGTCCTCGGAAACAGGCTGCTCCAGAGGGCAGCTGCCGACAACGACGAAATCATGTTCCGGCCAGAATGTGAAGCACTCGCCGGGGGCGTCCCGCGCTGCATAGGCTTTCGGGCCGATGTACTGCCGGGAGGCTGCCGTTTTGTCCGCTGCCGCCGGTATGATGATGCTCACCGAATCGCCGCCGTTGTTGCCGTGCGTCGTCGCGCTGCTCGCGCTGGCCGCAGCAAGCTGCACGCCCTCAAACACAGTCGTATACCAGAGGCCAGACGGTTCATGGTAGTTGTACAGCGTTATGGTCTGGTCGTGCATCATCTCACCCCCGCATACAGCAGGTTCACGCCGTCCGGGCCGGGGACGTTTGCGAGATACCGTTCAGCTTCAGATTGCAACAGGGAGTTCAGCGCTGCGCTGTCGGATGCAGCTTTTGCGTACACGGACGCCTCCGCAGACTGCACATAGGACACAGATTCCTTGCCAGAGGTCATAGAGGCCACAGCGGGCCGGAGATTGCCCTGCGCATCTTTGCTGGCCGCCGTTACCGTGCGCTGCTGCTCAACGCGGTAGAGGACATCCGCCAGAGCGCACACGGCTTTCTTTACCCGGGCAACATGAGCAGCTTCCCCGGGCATACCCTGCGCCAGCCGGTAGAAGGTGATGGTATCAACAGCATCGCTCGCACGTTCCAGCCATTTCGGCGCGGTCGCCTCGGTCAGCTCGTCGCCAAAATACCGGGTGGAGTAGAACTCATAATCCGCATACGCCATGGTTTACACCTCCGCTCAGGCGTCCTCTTCGGCTGCCACTGCGGCCTTTGCCTTGCCGGACTTCTTGGTGGGTGCTGCGGCCTCAACGGCGGGCGCATCCATAGCTTCATAGCGGTCGCTGTTCTCCATCAGCTTGATGGTCAGCGGGTTGTCAGTCTCCAGCACATTGCCGGTAACGATGTTCTTAAACTTTGCCATTATGATAGCTCCTTTCTCTTACTCTGCGCCCTTTTTCTTGAAAATCAGGTCAGGGGTGACGACCTTGGTGCCGTAGTGATAGAACAGGCTGACGGCGGTCGCCTCGGACAGCGGAATCTTTTCAGCGGTATAGGGGTTAGCCATGACAGGCTGGGCCACAGAGCCGTCAACCATCAGGATATAGTCACAGCCAGCGGGCAGGTGGGTGCAGCTCTTGACCTCGACACCGTGCCATGCGTAGAACTCCTCAGCAGCGGTGTCCACATTGGCGCGAGACATCTTGTCGAGGTTGTTGCGGATTTTGCCATAGTAGGCGGTGGACGTCACCAGACACATCATCTCGCGGGGCACACCATCCACAAAATCGTTGGCAGTGTTTTCGGCTTCCTGAATGACCTGCTCCAGCTCATCTTCGATGCTTGTGCCGGCGGCGACAGTCACCTTGACGGCTTCACCGTCTGCGGCTTTGAAGAAGTCTTTGTCCAGCTCTGCGGCCATGCGCAGAACATGGTTTGCAGCGCGGCGGTCAAGAACGCCGTTAACGCCATACAGCTTGACATCTTTCTCTTCCATCTCTTCGACGATTTCCTTGTCGGTGTCGATAGCAACGGTCACGGACTTTGCCTTGATCTGGCTGCCTTTGCCAGCCTTGCGGGCAGTGCCATAGTTTGCAGAGGTGGCGTTTGCAAAGCGCTTTGCCTCCACAGTGCCAGCGGTCGGGTCGCCGGACAGGTCGGTGTTCTTCATGCCAGCAGAAACCAGCGCTTTCTGCACGTTCTCAATGACCTTGCCATACAGCTCGGCCAGATACTCCTTGCCAGTGTCGGTGGTCAGGATGCTAAGGGATTCGATTCTTGCCATAGTGGTTTACCTTCCTTTCGGTTTAGAAAATTTTGGGCGGGGTGTACTTGGTTTCCGTCGGGGTGGTGTTGCCGGTGGGCCCGACGATTTTCGGAGCCTTCTTTTCGAGCTGCGCCTGCTTCTCAGCTTCCGCCTTTTCCTCGGCGGTCTGATACAGGCCGGAATCCTTTTCCTTTGCAGTTTTCATGAAGTCGTCGAAGCCCTGAAATGCGCCGTCCTTCCACTTCAGGCCGTCCTTTTCGTCCATCACGTCAGCGGTAAGCTGGCGGCGGGCGTAGGGAGAGGAAACGCCGTACTTGTCCAGCTGGCCGTTGACCCAATCGCGCTGGTCACGCTGGGTCATCTGGAGCTGGAAGCTCTTACTGGCATCTTCGGCCTGCTTCTTGTACTGGGCGATTTCAGCCTTAACTTCATCGGCAGACTTGCCATCGAAGCCTTTCAGGGTGTCCTCTGCGGTTGCCAAGCGGTTTTTCAGGTCGTCACGTTCCGCCGTCAGCGTGGCGATGGGGGCCTTGGCGTTTTCCACGTCGAGGCCGTTGAGCTTAAAGACCGCGTCGATCTGCTCCTGATTCAGTCCAAGGTCTTTCAGTTCACTGGTTTTCATGGGATACCTCCGGTTCAGCAACTAAGCGTTTTAAGTCGTCGCTCTGACTTGTTGCCCCTGCCTTGTTAAGTCCGCAGGTAGACTGATATTGCACCCTCTTTGGCCTCATGCGGCCGCAGCGGGCATAAAAACAGCACGATGCAAAACTGCACCGTGCTTGAAATACTGCGCTGTCAGTCTCCGAAAATCAGCGCGATGATAAAGAACAGGATAAACACCGCATAACTAATCAGCAGCGGAGACCAGACCCAGAGCCACGGCCATGAGATAACGCCGGTCAGCTTCAGAGCGACAAACAGGATAGTCAGCGCCCCGCAAAAGCTGATACCCGGACAGACGTTGTGCTGCTTCATTCTTCGCCCTCCTCTTCTTCCTCAGTATCTTCCCATGCTTCTTGGATGTGGCGGCCATTGGCGCAGACCGCATCCAGCGTGGCGTCTGCCTGAATGTTCGTTGCGACCACTGCCTTGTCCATCATGTCCATGTGGTAGTAACCGGTGAACACTTCGCCGCCGGGGAGCGGGGCTGCAACGCAAATGCGGTCGATTTTGTTTTCCTCCAGCATCGCCAGAACGTCAGAGAGCCACGACGCATAAGGCGCGTCAGACACCAAGATGCTTGCCATTCAGCTAGTTCCTCCTAAAAATGGGTAAAAGAAAACCACGGTGCGGTTTGCATCGTGGTCAACGGTTATTGGTTTTGGGCCAGAGCTTTGAGATATTCACCATACAAGCGCTTCTGCTCTGCGCGTTCTGCATCAATCTCCGGCGTGGAAATCGTGGCGCGGCTTGGAACAGAGTGTGTCCTTTTGTACTCAGCAACAAGAGTCCTTTCGCGGCGAACGCTTTCTTTGGTCAACTCGTTTATCTGCTCAACTGTATAACTCATTTTCTGGCCTCCCTGCGGTAGCACTTCACGCCCAGTCTGCGGCACGTTTCGTCAATTATGACGTGCTGGATATTTTCTTCGTAGCTGCCGAAGTCATATCCTCTGGCCGTCATAATAGAGTTTCGTTCTTCCTGCACTGCTTCGCATACAGCTTCCCATTGTTCAAGCGTAATGTCACTCGGCACAACAAATTGGTATCGGTATTTGTAATCTACTGCCTCCATGATAGCCGTGCCGTCGGAAAACGCTGCTGGAATGTCTGCATCCGTGCTGAAAGAATACTGCGTCGTATCAGGCGGATGGGTGTGGATGTTGTAGCTCCCTTTCAGTTTATCACCTAGATAGGAACAGTCAACCCCGCGCGGGTTATTGTCGGTCATAAAATGAACTTCGCCATCTTTGGTTATGACCATCATGTTCTCCACGGTGGAAGATGCGTACTGTTCGCAGAATGTGTTCTTCAGGGCTTCGACCTGTTCCGTTTCGGCGGGGTCAACCTTGCCAAGATACCGGTGAACGCTCTCTCCCTGCTGCCCTGCATCACCGCCGCTGCCGCGCATAGAGCTGAACACAGCCTGCGGGGTGGTCGCGCTCTGACGTGCCACCTTTGGTGCGGCAGCCTGTGAGCGTTTGGCAACATACAGACGGTCGTTCAGCGGCTTCAGGTCGTTTTCCCGGCAGAACTGGTTATAGTCCGCCGTGTGCTTTTGAAGCCTTGCCGCCGCTCTGGCCGATTTGTCCTCCAGAGCCGCCCGCAGAGCGTCGTCTGTGGCGTTTTCGGCTGCTGCCTGATAACCTGCCATCTCGACTTTATCGCGCCGGATTCGGGCTTCTTTCGCCCGCTGCTTTTGCGTGAGGTCATAGACCCTGCGGTTTTCTTCCTCGTCGAAGTTCTGGAAAGGGTTGTGGTTTGGGTCGCCGGGACCGAAGCTGTGACGGCAGTTGTAGCCGCCCAGCCCCTCGCCGGTGCCGTAGCCGGTCGCCTCGACAAAGAGCGGGAGGCCCGGCGTTCGCCCGGTGCGGCTGTACAGCTTGCCCTGCCACCAGAAGTGGTTGCCGGGGTTTTGCCCGCCGTCGCCGTAACGTGCGCCCCGATGGGCAGATGCGCGGATGATGTCCCAGTCGTGGTCTATCATGCCCTGCATGGTCATGTTACCAGTGGCCTGACTGATACCGGTGCGGACTGCCCGCAGCACGGCGGTCTCGATGGTGTCCCGGTGGCCGGTCGGATAGACAACGTGCGTCTGGTGCTTTACCAGTTCGTCCACGCCCTCCTGTACTGCTGCCGTGTAGGACTGCGCACCGGTAATGACCTTGAAATGCGCCTCGTCCAGCACCTTAAAAAGCCGCTTCTGCGATGCGCTGGCCGTGGTGCGGGTGAAGTTGTGCGCCTCGCCCTGTGTGCGGGTGTAGGCATCTTGCAAGATGCGCACCATGCGGCTGGACAGAGCCAAAGGCTGCACATCATGACCGGCTGCTGCATAAACAGCGCAATCCGCAGCCCACGCCTTGACCGCTGCATCTTCAAAGATAGCCGCGATTTCGGCGTCAGACTGCTTCGTGAACAGTTTCAGCTTCTTTTGCAGTTCCTCCAGATGGCCGCCCGCTGCTTGGTATACCTCAGCTTGCCACTGGTCTGTCCCGGACAGTACAGCGTCCTCTCCACGGCCCAGACGTGCCATGAATCGCTGTATCATGTCCAGCGTTATCCACCGGTTCAGGTCGTCCAGCGCCGGATACAGCGTTTCCGCAAGCTCTGTGATTTGCTGCGGTGTCAGCATCGCGCCGCCTCCCTCCGGTTATTCCTCGTCAAACAGGCCCTTTTCCTTTTCGGCTGCTTTGGCTTCCGCAACCATCTTTTTTGCCTCTTCCTCGCTCATGCCCTCGAACTTGGTGAAGTACAGCCAGAGCGGAATCCAGCCCTGCGAGGCGTAATTCTTCCAGCTGGCCTTGTCCTCTTCGTAGTTATAGGTGATGTCGCCGAAGTTGTAGGTGGTTTCGTACTCGCCAATCGGTGCAGCGCCCAGAATCGTTGTGAGCGCATCCGCGCCTTTGATGGCCTGTTCGATGGCGCTGCGCAGAGCGTCGCGGTCTGCCTTGATGGTCTGGATGGTGTCGCGGTCGTCGCTTTCCACCTGCGTGGCCGTAATCATGCCGGTCTGGCCGTCCATAACAAAGACGCCCTCGCTGAAGCCGCATTTGACGCCCGCCATGGACAGGTCGAAGTTGATGTCTTTGATGCGGGCATCGGTCAGCATGGTGGGGACGTGTTCAGTGACGGCCTTTCCGTCGTCGTTCACGCCAGCGCCCAGCGCCTTGATAAAGCGCGGCAGCTGCACGTTCCGGTTCTTGGCATACTGGATAGCTGCCTGACCAACAAACGTGATGTGCTTGCTGTCTGCGACCTCTCCGTTCTTTCTGCTGAGGGCCACGTCCAGCGCCTCCAGCTCCGGCAGCGCATTTGCAAAGGCAGACACGCCCAGCGGGGACGCCGGGTCGATGGTGTTTGCACCGGGCAGCCGGAAGAACGCGAACAGTGGAGCCTCCAGCTGTTCGATCTGTGTTTCGGGCTGCATCTCCGCCCACTCTTCAACCTCTGTCAGCGGGATCTCAGCGCCAAGGGTATACTGGCCGTTGCTCATGGAACGGTTGAGAAACGCCCTGTTCGTAATCAGATACAGTCCATCTTTGAACCGGTGGTATTCCAGCCGGGTGTAATGGTCGAAGCCGTGCGTGATGTACTCAGCGAAGATTGCACCCACGATGTTGCCGTTGCCGTCCTGTTTGGTAATACCAAACTCTCCCGGCAGGGCAAAATCCCAGCTGGAGCCGTTCCACTTGATGGCGATGCCGCCCATGCGCTCCGCGTCAGCCACCTTGTCGGGCAGCCGCTTAATCAGGTCGTTGCAAATGGTCTGCAAGTAGTCCGCGCGAGGGGAGCCAGACAGCGCAACGTCGATATCCAGACACACCAGCCGGGCACGGTAGTCGCTGATATGCTTGCCCATGTTGTAGGGCTTGATATCGTCCTCCGCATTTCGCCACGGCGGGCGCTCAGAGGAAATATTATCCCACAGCTCCAGCGCTGCGTTCATCTCGGAGGACTGAATCAGCTCCACGCCGAAGGTCTTTCCGATGTCGGTACGAATAAACATAGATTTTATCCTCCCCCATAATTGGGAAATGAAACTCACAGCAGTTCACCCCCTTCCCTGTCATGCGACCCACTTCAGTTCTGCCCGTAGCGCCGTACGGCAGAAGTACCGGACTTGGTCCATAGAATGGTCAAACTCCTTGATGACAGCATCCTCGTCGGAATCCTCGTCCCACGAATACTGCTCGAACTCTCGGAAGGTTGCCTTGCAGCTTTCGTGGAACAGCAGGAGACCCATGTTTATGTACTTGGTCACATCCTGTATTCCGTTCAGCACGTCGTTGTCAGCCTTGACCACCAGCCACTCGGCATACTTCTGGATCGTTTCCACCATGGAAGATGCCGACGGGTCGATGATGATGTATTCGATTTTGAAACCTCTCGCCAGCTCTCGAAGCATCTTGTAGTAGGCTTCGTTGTCCACACGGTTGGCGCTGCCGCCTTTGTAGTACAGTTCCCGCACCATGATGGCGCGGTGGCTCACCGGGTCATAGTCCCACAGCCCAGCAGCAAAGGGATTGTGGGTGCCGTAGTCGATGGACACATAATAGCGGTGCCGAGGATTGTAGGGTATTTCCTCGTGGACAATGTGCTTGTCCCGCGAGAACATGGGATAGACCAGCCCCTCAGCCTTGACCCACAGCCCCAGAATGTAGCGGTTGTAAAACACGCCGGTGTACTGGTTCCTGTATCGCTCTTTGATGTGTTCATCCAGCGTCAGGTTGTCCTCCATCGTGAAGTGGAGGTACACCAGCCGCCGCTTTTTGCACCGCAGAATCCACTTCTGGTAGAACCAGTGCTGTGGACCCGCCGGGTTACAGTTGAACCAGTATTTTGACCCCGTGATGGAACAGCGGGCGGTCGCCTGATTGACAAAGCTCTCCGGCATCAGCGCCACTTCATCGAAGAATGCACCGGCCAGCGTGATACCCTGTATCAAATCCTGCGAACTTTCGTCCTTGCCGCCGAAGAAATAGAACTCGTTGCTCTTGTCGCCTTTGGACACCTCCCAGAAGTTGTCCGCCCGGTGCTCGATGACCTCATATCCCCTGCCCAACAGCTGCTGTTTGAGTACGCCCAGCACGTTGCGGCGCAGGCTGGCGATGGTCTTGCCGCAGAGGGCGAAGCTCTCACCGTCAAAACAGGTCATTGCCCAGGAAACAAAGGAAAAGCCCATGGTGACGGTCTTTCCGCTTCGGATAGCTCCATCATCAATGATGCCGTCGTAGTCGTGGAACGCACTCTGCGGCGACCACCAGACCAGCGTTTGCATCTGCTTCTGACTGAGTGCTTTCCACTGGAACGGCTTTGCTCTACGAAGTCGGCGCATCCTCGTCCTCCTCCGTTTCGTCATCCGGTTCCGGCAGCATAGCGGAGTCATCACCAGCAGGGAACGCATTCGCGGCCGCTGCGGCAATAGCTTCTAAGAAACCATCGCTTGCGGCCTCTTGCTGCTCCTGCTTTGCCCGGCGCTTGGCGGCACGTTTTTCCTTTTCTGCGGCCTCAGCGGCTTCTGCCTGCTCTGCGATTTTATATACCAGCGAAGCAGCCTTGACGTTGCCCTTCAAACCCTGCATGAGCATCTTCCATGCGAGTGCAGCAGCATATGTGCAGTCCTCTTCATCGAAGCCCTGCTCCTGCAACTTCTGAGCAAGCTCTTCCGTCGCAGCGGTTTCCATGAGGATCCGCATATATTGGGCGGCCTGCTTTTTTCGCCTACGGGCTGCACCAGATGCTTTCCCGGCTTTTCGGGCGTTTTCTCGGCGTTCATTCGGCGTTCGCTGCTCATTTGACACCAGATTTTTCTCATTTGGCACATCACCACCTTCTTCCCCATCTGTGAGGGGTTCCACGCTTAGCCCTCGTCCTCGATGCACACGTTCTGGACCTTCTTATAGGCATCCAGATACAGCTCCTTCTTGTCGCCGTTGTAGGTTGCCTCATAGTACATACCGTCCGGAACGGTGGTAGACAGCAGCGCCTTGTTGTTCTGGAGGGTCTTGCAGTTCCAGACAACGTACACATCCGTCACCCCGATTTTCGGAGTGCCCTTCAGCTCGGCGTTTGCATTGTGGAGGCACACGACCGCGGCGATCGCGGACGCGGTAAAGTTGTTAGAATCCATCTTGATGTTTCCTTTCTTTATTCCAGACAGTAAAAAGCCCTCACCAGCAGGGATGCTGGCAAGGGACAGACTTATATGCTCCTGATTACTTTGGCCTTGGAGAACGTCGGATGGTCCTGCGTCATCATGTCCAAGAACTCGTCGCGGGTAAAACCGGACAGGCGGAAGACTTCCTCCGGCTTCATGCCCAGCTGCTTGCCGATCTCGTCCACATCCTTGCCCTCATCGAGCAGCTTTTTGACGATGGCCTTCATCGGCTCCAGCAGGTGGGTGCCACGGGCGCGGTTATGGGTGATGGTGCCGTACACATCGGCATCCTCATTCCCGTGATGGTCAACGACCACGACCGGCACCTTCCCGCCTAACATAGAGAGCAGCGGTTCTCTGCCTGATACGGTCCAGCGGTGGAAGCCATCAATGATCGTTCCGTCTGGCCGCACTACGATGGGCAGCGTCCACCCGTTTGTCAGGATGGACTGCACCAGCAGCTTCAGGTTGTCCTCCGACACCTTGTTGGGGTTGTAATCATTCGCGTGGATTTTCTCGCGTTCTACCCACTGAAGGGAATTCAGCGGGGCAAACAAGTCAATGCTTTCCATTCTGGGCCTCCTTGATGGCTGCATTGTGGTCGTTGTAGATGGTGGTCCACAGGATACGCAGGATGCGCAGCTTGGGATCTCCGTACAGCAGCCCCTCGTACATGGTCTTGTAGTGCTTCTGCTCTGCAATTCCGTAGGTCTTGATGAACAAGCCCTGCCAGTTTCGCAGGTGGGACAGCGTGTCCTTGGCGATGGTGTACCGTTCTGGGTGGAGGAACAGGATATCTTTACAGAGAGCTTTGTAGTCCTTCTGCTCAGTTTCCTCTTCCAGCTCACGCCGCTTGCGGGTACTGCGCCGGAACATTTCGCTGTCCCAGTAGAGCAAGACCAGATAGGCGTTTGGCTCTCGCCTCTGTATCCGTTCCCACAGGTCGGGGTCTGTTTCGGCAATCCACCGAAGTCCCTGCGTACCGCAGTCACCAAAGAATGCACACAGGCGGAGGGCGTTCTTTCGGACCCCCGCCTCGTACAGCCGCATATAGATTTCCGGGAACTGGAGCTTGCGCAGCTTGATGTACAGCCACACATCGCTGTCCATCCAATCATAGATGGGATAGAACTTCCCGCCTTTCCCGATGCGGTCCATCTTCGTGTTGGCGATGCACTTATACCGGGTCAGGCTTTCTGCGGTGCGCAGACCAACCAACTGGATGCCGTCACGGAATGCTTTCTCGCAGAACGTCTGATAGTTCATCTCGCCGGGATAGCTCAGGTACGGGCTGTACATGATGGCGAAATCAGGCGGCTGGCGCATCCAGACATTTTCCTTACCCGGCTCCCACGTTATCCACGATTCGGAGCTGGACAGATGGTCGATGACGGAAACCTGCTTGAACGGCAGGCAGAACCAGAGGAACTTTGCGCCGACAGACAGGAAGTTGCGCCGCCAGCGGTATGCGGCATCCACCATGGATGGATAAAGCCCTTCCTCGTCGATTAACGTCACCGTCAGTTGGCTGGCGCTGATTTCGCCGGCGCGTATCATGTCGTACACCAGACTGGCCATGCACAGGCTGTCCTTGCCCGATGAAAACGACAGATAGATTTTGCAGCCGTTGGCGAACACATTGCGGATGCGGATCTTCGCAGCCTGCAAAACATTCAGGCTGCTTTCTGCTACTTTCACCGGCATATCAGCTCACCTCTATCATCTCGCCGCATTTCGGGCACCGGATGTATCGGTGCTGAGACTGGCTCTCGTATACCGGAGCAGTGTTTTGCGGTTCGGAAGGTGTAGACAGCTCTTGTGCAACAGAAGCCCGCTGAGGGGCCGCGGAGGTCGAAGGAGCGCTATACACAGGAGCGGCGGGCGAATAAGACGGTGTTTCCGCATAAGGAACGTGCTCTTCCGCCTGATGGCGGTTCATGGCCGAAACCTCTTCCTGCGGGAATGTGCCGTAGGAGTCCACAATTTCGTCCACCTCGGCTTCGGTGCTGTTGAGCATTTCCAAAAGGTCAGCGTCCCAACCGGGGACATCCACATCCCCGTCCAGCTCCTTGACCAGCTCTTCGATGACATCAACATCCGTAAAGCCCAGTTCATAGACCTTGTTGTCGGCCATCATGAGCTTTTTCTTCTGCGCGTCGGTCAGACCAGCCATCACATAGCAGTCACAGGTTTCCCAGCCCATGCGGAGCAGAGCTTCGTACAGGCCGTTGCCCGCGATGATCTCACCATCTTCGGCCACGACCAACGGTTTGACTTGTCCGAACATTTTAATGCTGCGGATGTACTCGGTCAACTGCTTTTCGGAATGCCGGCGGATGTTGCGGGCTGGCTTATGAAGCTCGGAGAGCTTCTTCTGTGTGATAATCACTTGCCAGCCCTCCCTTCCAGAAAGGCACGGGCAGCAGGAATGACCTCTGCGGCATCACGGACGACTTCCGGCGACAGGCTGAAAATCAGCTTGAAGCCATCCTCGACCGTTACCGGTTCTCCCCAGATGGGCCAAGGCGTAGGGCCATAGACCCAGCCATTTTCCCACTGGTACGTCGGCGGCAATGCCAGACCGTGATAGTGGATGTAGCCCAGAACAGCCTCATGCGGCCAGTCTGCAATGGCAGCATACCGAGTTTCGCCGGACTTTTTGCGGATGGTGTAGTCCTTTCCGCAGGTGTTCCCGTCTATGACGCGGTGTCCTACCAGCAGCAGTTCCGTTCCATGCTCCTCAAAGTAGGTGGTAAACGTGCGGCGCTGGAGCAGCCCATACCAGATGTTCAGGCGCTTTGCGTCGTTCACGAACAGCAGCTCCGGGTGCTTTTCCAGCCATTCAAGGTTCAGGCCAGTATTGATAACTTCGCAGCCAGCCGGGGCGTTTTCCAGAGCCCAGGAGAGGTACTCCGGGAATTCCAGCTCGCAATGACCAAAGAAACAGTCTTTCACGCCAGCCTTTTCACAGAGCTTGCCGAGGACAATGCTGTCCTTTCCGGCGCTCCACGCGTAGGCCGCGCTCTTTCCTGCCGTAGCTTTGATGATACGTTCGACCGCAGCATCTTCAAAGGCATCGACTTCATCCTGTGAAATCAATTCCTCGATGTGCTGCATCGCCGCCAGCCAGTCGGCATTCCGGCTGACCTGCTTTCTGCCCAAAACCTTTTTCATCGTGCGCCCTCCTTTTCATCCGAAACGAGGTGCAGAACGACGGATGCCATGAGAACAGCAACGATGATGTATACGCGGATCTCGCTCATCAGCGTCCAGATACCCATAACACCCAGCGGAATCAGAATTTGCCACGAGGCCACCGTGAACACATCCAGCGCAAAACCGACCTTTTTGCCAAACACCAAATACTCCGAATAGAGATAAGTGGACAGCGAGGACAGTGCAATGATGGTGATCAGGATAGCTTTCAGCGTATTCAGCAGCGGGCTGAAATTCACCCATGTGAGCAATGCAGCCAGCACCATGTACACGCCGAACATCACGCCTGCCAGCACAAAGGACATTTTCATGTTGCCGTGCCGGGTGCCATCATCGTTCTTGTCGTTGTAGGAAAACAGCGAGTAGTAGTACGGATAAGTGAACGGGCCGGGCAGCAGCAGAAAGCCTTTGTAGAGGCCAGTCTGGATGCCAGCAGCGTTCAGGCCGGGGTCGATGTTGACGAAGTTGCCATGAGTGTGAACCAGAGCTGCGACGACAACAACGGCCAGCAGACCATAGACCACCACCCATGAGAAGCCATCGGATAGAACGTTGCGAATCATGCCGTCTTTCAGCAGCATAAGCAGGAAGATGGCGCAGGTGGCATAGACGATAACCATGCCGCCCTGCGTACCAATCGGGGTGTCGCCGAAGATTTCATAGATGCCACTCATCTGCGTCCACGTTTGGAACATGGTCAAAAAGCCGATGAAGTAGAACATCACTTTGCTCTGCATGATACGCCGGACGGTCGGGATGTACTCCGCAAACAGACCGAAGAGGATGCAGGAAAGCGAGTTGAACACGGCCCAGATGATAGCTGCGGTTGCGCCGTTGCTGGTAGCCAGTGTGCGGAAATTCATGAGGCTGCCCACGCCTGCCCATGATGCAACAATGGAACAGGCATAGAACAGAGTGGGGTTTGCTTTGAACTTGTTTTTGATTTTCTGATACATTCGGAAAACTCCTTCTTTGGGCCGGGCCTGGCGAAGTGCCCAGCTTGCTGCACCCCGAACTTTCAAGGTGCAGCGGTGATGCCATGCGCAAAGGAGCAACGCACGGCACGGATATCCTCCTTTCGGTGCAATAAAATAGCGGCGCTCACCGGAAATAGTGAGTGCCGCTTGGCTTGATTGGGATTTTGCAGCCTAATAATATCACAGGTTCTATCCGTTGTCATCTACATTCATGTCAAAGCATCTCCCATCATGTACTATCATCTCCCATGATGTCAAACCATCTACTATCGTCCACCATCATCTACCACCGTCCGCCGCCATCCACCATCATGTCAAACGGTCTCCCATCGTCTACCATGATGTCAAGTCGTTTCCCTGCACAAACAAAAAAGAGGCCCTGCGCTTGGCAGAGCCTCTCAATCAATGTGTGGAAAGATAATTGTAGACCATTCGGGATACACCAGATTCAGTATAACACTTTCCAAGTCTCCCGGCGATTTCCGCCCACGTCAGGCAGCGGACGAACCGCAGCCGGAAGATAAGGTATAGCCGGGCATCCATGATGCCGCGGCAGTACGCCTCTACTTTGAGCCGTTCCGTCTGGGCCTGCGCCTCTAAGTACTGAATGCGATCTTCCATGTCGGTCAGTTCCACGGCCAGATCTCCGACCTTATCCCTGACACCGGAAACATGGGGCATTCCTGTCAGTTGCGGGGAGGCCGGACCTGCTTTCTGTCGCAGATTATCGTAAACCTCCCGATCCTTTTCGAGCGCCGTCTGAATGTCGTAATACTTGGACAATTCCTGAATGGTCACAACCTACCTCCGTATGCACTTCAGCTGCCGCCTTTCGGCGGTGCTTCTGCTATTTTATCACAACTTGCGGTAGGTTTGTAGACCGGAAGGCCACAAATTATGTGGTCTGCACCAATTTTGCACAGGCCCGGCACTTCGTAGGTCTGGCCGTGTGCATCGGTGCGCCGGATGGGTGGGTCAAGGGGTATGTAGTAGATGCAATTCAAACAGTTCATTTTTGTATAAATTGATATCGATTTAGGCAGTTGATGTTGCCTTCTTATACAAGGATCGTATCTTTCGTTACCTGCGCATTGTCGCTGATTTCTATGACGGAATCCTCGGTAACCTCAATTTTGGCGGTCATTTTTCCGCCGTCGAAAGGTCTGAACGATGTGCGGTAATCGTCGAAAATGGCATACTTGCCATCAAAGAAGAATGTCCCGTAGCCCTTGGAGCGATACTCACAGTTCGTTTTGAGCGTGAGCAGCTTCGCCCGCTTTCCAACAAAATTCGGGGTCTTTTCGCCCTGCTTAGGGTCAGCTTCAACCACCGCTGCGTACAGTTCCGGGAATAGGGCACGGAGCCGCAGAAGAAAGAACGGAATTTCATCGGCCTGATATTCTCCGATCTCTCCATAGCCAAAAATCGTATGGGGATGCGCATTGCAGATTGTCAAGATGTTTTCTGCCGTGAAATACTTCTCCGGGATGTAGGTCATCTCTTTCATCCCAAAGCTGAGGCCGTCGTAAATCAGTTTTCCGTTTTCGTTGAGCTTCAGGCAGAAATACCGCAGCACAACAAGCGCGTCATTCCCGATTCTGACGAGTTTTTCATTAAAGGGGAAATTCAGGACAGAGTAATTCGGGTGTGCTTTTGCTGTTTCCCGAACCTTGTTGTACATCTTGGAACGCTTCGTGCCTCCGTCAACCCGGCTCACGCTCCCGACCATACAATGCCTCGAAAGGGGCACCGTCACAGCAAAGCAGGTTCCTTGTTTGTATGCAGAGCATTCATTCGCCCGGTCGCAGAAAATATACTCTGCCCGCAGACGGCAGTCCCTTGAACCGCTGCCGTAAAGGTTCACGTTGATAGCTTCTTCATTCATTGTTTTGTCCTCCCCTGTCAGTTTCTTCTTTGCGGCTGGTGTTGCTGGAAACTGCGCACAGGCCCCACATGAACATCCCAACCGCCAGTCCGATGACCGTGAAAATCTGCCACATACCTGTCACCTCATTCCTTATACCGGCGCGTGGAGGTTTCCCAGCGCATCGTGACCGGATTGCCGCAGCGGCAAGGAATCGTCAGATCTGCATCTGCCATGTTGGTGAGCCCATAGGTATGTACCCCGCAGCATTCGCAGTCAAACTCGTATGCGCGCAGCCCTTCCAAACTGATGGTCGCGCCGCAATGGCATCCAATGCTCACCTGCGGGACATGAAGGAATGTGCCGAATTCCCTGCCGCAGCACTTGCACCTCAGCCGGAGCAGCCCTTTGGCGCCAGGCACCGGCTTGCGGTTATTCTTTTTTCTCATGGATAAATCCTTTCTGCGGGTCAGTCGTCACCCAGCACTTTTTCGATAAGGTCAAAGACCATCTCCCGGTCTTCGGTCGTCAGGAAGTCGGCAGCCTCAATTTCAAATTTCAGGCGGTCAGCGTACTCTTTCGGATCAGACATCTTCTGCATCCTCCCCTCTGCACAGCTGGAACGCATTGCAGTGGTCATCGCAAGTTTTGCAGCATTTGTCGCATTCAGGGTGAGCAGCTCTGCACTTGTCGCAGGGCGTGTCCGCTTTGCTGCCGGATCCATACACCACAAAAAGCTGGTGGGTGCCGTCCTGCAAGGCCTTTTCGTCATCGGCCATTTCATAGCCGAGGGCTGTCAGGAGCTCATAGGTGCTGTCGAGGTCGTCATTTTTGCGGTGAACGAACTTGCTTGCACCTGTCGGTCCATTCCATTCCGTGCTCCAGTAGCCCTCACGACTACCGTCCGTTGCATCGAAGGCAACCGCCAAGAGAATCTTCTCCGGCTCGGTATCGTAAGCGTTGAACATTTTCAGGGCATCTTCCAATTCCGTGTCTTCCCGAATCTGCTCATCCAGACCGATGCCGAGCAGCCGCAACACGTTTTCGTCATCCTCCATGTGCCGATATTCAGTCAGAATCGGGGTGGAATAAGCCAAGATTTCCGGCAGGTGCTTTTTGCACTCTGCGGGAGTCAAGTCCTTCACGAAGTCCCAGCGCAGCTCGTACATGAGCTTCGTAACAGCGGCAAACTGTTCTCTCGCAAGCTGCTCGGTGGCTCTTGCGGCTTCCCTCGCCGAGTTGCTGGCGTCCTCGGCTTCCGTATCGCGAGGTTTATACAGGTCAATCTGATTTTCGCCGACCTTATAGACATAAGCAATCTTGTCGGCATCTTCCGGCATGACGACTTCCTTTTTTGTGTCCCACTTTCCGTACGCATTTACATGCTCATGTGTCTGGTAGGAAGCCTGCGAATCTTCCGTTGCGAATTTTTTCAGCTGCTCAACCCATTCGGCCTTTTGGTGCTGCCATTTTTGCTGCTCCAGCGCATCCTGCATGGCCCGGTTGAAGTTCTGCGTACCGAGGGTCTCCAATACCCGGTTTCGGGCTTCCAAGTCCTCGATTTTGTCCAGCTTGGCGAAATCGGACAGGGTGGCACCGCGCTTTTCGGCTTTCTTGAAGCTGTCGCGGTTCAGTTCCAGCAGCTTGATGCGCCGCCGGATAGTAGACTGGGAGAACCCCGACTTGTCGGAGATCTGCTCCACCGTCTGTCCGAAGTCCATCATCATCTGGAAGCCCTGAGCCTGTTCGTAGACGGTGAGGTCTGACCGCTGCATATTCTCAATCATCATGGTCTGCATCTGCTCCCGCTCGTCCATCTCTACGATGGCGCAGGGCAACTCGTACAGCCCGGCCTGCTGCGCTGCTGCTGCCCGGCGGTGGCCGATGATGATGGTGTAGTCCTCACTGGACCACACAGCCTTGGGTGTCCATGCTGCCGCTGCTGCGGCTGCATCCCCGCCCTCGTCAACGCACTTTGCGATGTACTCCCGGCTGTTGAGGTAGTGGCCGGGGATTACGGTCAAGTTCTGGTACACGCCGTTTTCCTTGATGCTGGCGGCAAGTTCGGACAGGTCGCCCAGTTCCTTGCGGGGGTTATCGGGGTGAGGGTACAACTGCCGGATAGGGATGTAAGTAATGTCTGCCATAGGGATACTCCTTTCTTATTTCGGGTTAGAAAAACGTGAGCTGCCCGGTTTTGGTTTCGTTAAGGGGCTCGTTTTCCGGGGCTTTAGGCTCATTTTTGATAGATTTTTGTAAATTTGCGGGTTTAATATCGGTTTTTTCGATTTTTGCCGGTTCGCCTTTCGGTTCAAACAGCAGGTTCATCTGCGCTATCTGGCGGCGCATATACCACACATCGGTTGAGAAAAGCGGCATATACCAGATGCGGTTTTGCGGTCCTGCGGGCAGCAATCCGCGGCTGTCGTAGGCCGTTGCTGGGTTCACGAGTGTGTCACCGATGACTACATATCCAGCGCAGCCCATGAAGCTGCACTGGATGTAGCACATCAGCCCAACGATGAAGTCAATGTCTTGGGCAATGACAAGGACTTTGTTGTGGTAGCAGATATTCCGTATTTTGCAGACGTTCAAAAAGGCAAGCAGCGTGGCCCCAGCACCACAGGCCGGGTCAGATACCGAGATGAATCCCTCCATGTCCGGGTGCAGCTTCGGGGCGAACGTAATCTCGGCCATGCAGCGGCACACATCGTAGGGAGTGAAGAACTGCCCGGCGTGCGAGTTGCCCAACTCGCACATCATGTACAGCGAACCGAGGAAGTCTTGGTCAGGATTCCGCTTCATACCCATGATTACCTCGCCCAGCATTTCAGCCATGCCCTCCCGCTCCTTGGCGGAGTATTTGGAAACGATGGTCTGATACATCTTGGTGCGCTCTGGGGCATTTACCTTGTCCGTGCTGTTCGAGATCTCGATGGCCGTCAGGGTGACGAAGTCCTCCCAAATCTCCCAGCGGCTGTGCTTTCCAGTCAGGCTATTGAAGATTTTGAGGAAGTTCTTCTGGTGGTCATCCCGGATGCTGCGGGTCACTGCTGCCTTTGCCATAGGTTACTCCTCCTCGCTGTCAGCAGCGGCGATGGTGTAGTGGCCGTTGGAGAACTCAATCACACCAGCGGATTCCATATCATCCAGCAGCGCGATGGCCTTTTCTGCGGTCACGCCCATCTGCTGCTCCAGCATGGCCTGCGTAACGCCGCCGTTCTGCCGGGCAATCTCGGTGGCCTTGGTCAGTTCATCGGCTGCGGGTTCCTCCGCATCGTCCAGTTCCTCGGCATCAACTTCTTCCAGCGGTTCTGCCTCCCCGGGGAGATTCGAAGAATCAGGCTCATTTCCCCGGGGCGCATCCTGCTGCCCACCGGATTCCGGAATATCCGGCATTTTGTAGCCGAGAGCTGCCAGCTTTCCACCCTCGACCAAATCCCGGAAGAAGAACTGGAGCCAGAGGTAGTGCATATTCTTGAAGATGTTCTTGATTTTGTTGAACAGGGTGTCGGAGATGGTGAACGTCTTGCTCATGCGGTAGGTCAGGTTCCCATCCTTGACGGTGAACAGGATGGATGCACCCGGCGAGATGTAGTTGTCCTCGGATGCCTCCTCCAGCATCGACATCTGTTCACCAACGCCGCCCAACGGACGGATAACCAGCTTGATGGGGTATGCGTTTTTGATGAACACATAACTCAGGTTGTTGGCCTCGCAGATGCCCTTGAGTTTTTCACGGTAGACTGCGAAACGTGCGGATTCAGACAGAGAATTATCCATGATGAAGCTCCTTTCAAGTGGCTTTTAAGTAGTCGAAAATTTGTAGTCGTTCTCCCGGTTCTCGATGGCGGTCAGGCCAAGTGCGTAGGCTGCCCACACATCGGCCCTAAAGCCATAGAAGAAATCCGGCTTTTTCTTTGTGCCCTTGCCGTTTTTCAGGTCATGGGCTGCAAAACGGTCAATCAACGCCCGCCGGATGGCGGTATCGTTGGCTCTGCTGTCGTGGCAAATGTGCTTTTTCTCCTCGATACGGCACAGCATTCGCACCGGGCATTGGTCGGAAAGAACTTGGTAAAAGCGGCCGATCCAGACCGTGGTGTCGAAAACATCCCGACCAACCGACATTCCATAGGATGCCACCATTTCGATGACCGCCCACCGCCAGTCCTGCTCCGCCGCCGATTCCAGCTTTTCCAGCAGTTCCTCGTTGTCGATTTTGCCGAACTCCAGCGGCCGGAGTGTTTTCTGGTCAATCACGCAATAGCCAGACTGCACATTGCCGGGGTCAATTGCAATGATGGGCATCACAGGTACGACCTCCCGAATTCTTTGATGAACTGCGCTTCCGGCCACCCGTAATACTCCATAGCCTTTTTCTGTGCCCACTTTTTCAAGCGGAGGTCTGCCTCCCGGTTGGTATGTACGGCAGTCACGCCGTTCTGGTGGCACCAAGGGCAGAGATTCGCCCACAGGCCAAGCCGCTTGCTCTTATCCCGGTATGGTCCGAAAAAGACTTCGTGCCGAGCGGTGCGATACCGCCCGCAAATCAGACAGGTGGGGCTCTTGCTGAGGATGCTGGGCGCATAGCCATTGCTGTCCAGCTTCTCGCCGTATTCATTTTGTGCCATATCAACGTCTCCTCCTACGCTCAAAAGACTGCTGGGAAACCTGCTGCATAATCTGCTGAACCTTGTCCTGCACACCCTGCTCGGCCAGTACGTTGACGGGCTGCGTAGTAGCTGCGATACGCCCAAGGGTCTGTGCCCGGACACGCTTGATGAAATTCAGCTGCTGCTTACGGAACTCCTTGTCCACTTCCGCAGCGTCCTTGCTGCCATCAATATCAGAAACTTCCATTTCCGGGGCTTGCATAGCCTCCGCAGCGCAGCGGCGCAGCTTTTCCATCGCAACGTCCAGACCATCCTCATGCCCCCACTTGTTCAGCTGCTCATAGTTGGCATGGCTTTCCTTGCGCAGCCGTTCCAAGCGGTCTGGACCATAGTGCAGCACATCAATAACCGCCTTGGCGTAAACCTGCCAAGCAATTTTGGCAGCCCTGTCGCCAGCAATGCGGTACTGCTGCTCTTTGCGTCCACGAGGCAATCTCACCATTGGGATTCGGTAGTCGGAAGAAACATATCCAGCCAACCAGCTTTCTCGGATGGCCTCAGCCTTGTCCTTGGAGGGTCTGCCGTAGGCATCCGGGGTCATAATGACCTCGGTGTTCTGGTTCTCCAACTCGTCAATTCTAGCTTTAATGCGCTCCAGTCTGGCCTTGCCGACACCGAACTCCTGATGCAGCGCAATGGTGGTGCACAAACCCACGATTTGTCCAACCGCCTGTCTGGTGTCGTCCATTTCGGTCTCAAACGGCTTTTTCACGGTTCAGCACCTCCCGAAATAATCCAGACCCGGCGGGAACCGTACCCAGACCAGCTCAGGGCCTCTTCATGCGTGTTTACGCACACATCCAACTTGTTACCTTTTACCGCGCCGCCAGTGTCCTGAACGACCCGGAGGCCCACGCCCTCGATATAAACCACTGTGCCGTAGGGCAGAACGCTGGTGTCGGCAGCTGCTGTCACGCCCGGCTGCACCTTTGCGCCGCTGGATGTGATGCCGTGCCCCTCGCCACAGATGTGGGCGTATTCCTCGGAACAATAGGCTGTGCAGCTGAACGCCCCGGCGTATGTAAGGGTCAAATCGGTCTGGGCGTTCAGTTCTGCGGTCAGCTTGTCTACCTCGGTTTGGAGTTGGTCAATGGTTTCATCACGTTCTCCGGCCATGCGCTCCCAGTTGGATGACTTGCTGGCGTAGATATCCCGCTCGGTCTCCAAATCATTCACCCGCCGGGAGTAGGCCGTGCTTGTGAGGATGCAGCCAACCATCGCACACGAAACGCACACGATCAGGCTGCGGAATGGTCTTTTCGACCTCATGCCGTGCCACCTCCAATCTGTGCTGGGGCTGCGCCGCCGGGCAGAGCCGGGGGCTGCAAACTCTCAACCGGGGCATCCTGCACAGCCCGGTCGAAGCCCGGCCGGACGAACTGGCGCAGATCCGCGCTGCTGCGGCTGCTGAAAATCTCCGACAGGTCTGCCGGGGAGCCAGCCCACCGCTGCACCACCATCGGGAGGGCAGCGAAGATTTTCGCGTTTTCCTTTTTGAAATCTTCGCCTTTCAGCTTGCGCCCATCAGGAGCAATGAAGCCGCCGTGGGTCTGGTAGTACAGATTTGCCTCGATTTTCCGGGCAGCTGCCGCAGCCTGCGCCCAGAGGTCATTTGCCGACGGCTGCTGGGCGGACAGCAGCTTTTTGATTTCAGCACACCAGTCCACAATCAGCTGGTTCTGGAATCTGCACTGTGTAAAGGCCGTATACAGAGCCTTTTCCACAATCTCGTCCGGGATGGCGCCAAACGCCCGGATGTAGATTTGCGTGTCAGCCTTACGCTCATCCTTGCTGCGGATCCGGCCATAGTGGTTATCAATTACCACCAGCAGCTCAAGCAGCTTTTTATCTGTCATGTTGAGCCTCCTAAAAGTTCTCCGAAAATTTCATCGTAGTCATCGGCAGCGGAACGCTTGGGCTGCTGACCCGCCGGGGTGTTATACCTCTGGTCGCAGGCCTGCACATCGCCGAGGGTTTTCACGCCCTCTTTCTTCCACGCCTTTAGGATGCCGTTGACATAGCTCCATTTGCGAACACCGGCCAGAGCCGCCTTTTTAATGGCCATCATAATGAGGTCATCCGCGAAAATCTCTCGCCATTCCAGCAGGTCCTCCCTCGCTGCTGGCGGGAAACCGCCGAGATTGTCCTCAAAAGTGTGGACCAGCTGCGCCAGTCCGGGGTCAACAGCCGTAGTACCGTTGTCTTTATCTCTATTCTCTATATCTCTTATATCTTTTCTCTTATCTCTTATCTCTATGGGGACATTTTCCCCACCATCAGTAGACACATTGTGTCCACTTTCGTGTCCGCTATCTTGTCCAGACTGTAGCCTTTTGTTTGCTGCATTACTGCGCATTCTGCGGTTCTTTTCGGCATAATCGGTTTCGCTACCGACCATTTCATTGTGGTTGACGAGAACCAACGTTCCGTCCTGTTCCTCATAGATAAGTCCGAGTTGCTTATAAAGCCCAAGAGCAATGCGGATGGTGTCCAGCGAAAACCACTTACAGTCACGCTGAATCTTTCCCATATCGAAAGGTATGATGATATCGCCTATCTGGCATGTAAGGCGGCCACCCGTATTGATAGTTTTGAGACAGAGCATCTGATAGAGGACAACATAGTTGGCACCGTTTGGCTGGCTCATCAGAAAATCGACCACTTCTGAATTCATGAACGAATCTTTGAGCTTTATCCAGTAGTACCTTTTGCCAGTTGCCATCAGCAGACCTCCTTAGAATGGCAGGTCATCTGCATCGTCAATGACCGAAAAATCATCAGCATCGCCCTGAGAAAAGCTCGGCTCGACCTGAACATTGCCGGGGCGGTCATCTGCACCCTGCCATTGCTGCCGCTGGCTCCGGGTTGCAAAACCCATCTGCTCAGACTGCTGCGGCTGCTGGTTCCGGTAGGTAGCGGGCTGGTTTGTGCCGCCATTGTTCGCCGTGCCCTGCTGGCTATCCTGCTTCGACCCGGCAAAATAGATGTTGTCCACGATAAACTCCACGGCCGTACGGCTGTTGCCGTTCTTATCCTCATACTGATGCGTCTGGCAGCGGGAATGGACCACAGCAGCGCTCCCCTTGCGGAAATACTTGCTGATAAATTCCGCCGTCTTGCCCCACGCAGTAAAGTTGAGCCAGTCCGTAGGGCGGCGGCCGTCGGCATCCACCATGTCCCGGTCAACTGCCATACGGAAACTCGTCACCGTTTTTCCCGCCTGCGTGGTCCGCAGTTCAGGATCAGCGGCAAAGCGTCCCTGAAAATTACAGCTGTTAAGCATTGACCGACCTCACTGCATCCTGAGCGTGCATTGCGACCAACGGTCCATCCGTACCCGGAATGACAGCCGTACCCGGAATGACAGGAACGGGAATCTCAGCATCCGGCCGTGCCGGGTGCAATGCTTCACGCACGTTCTCAACGAATTCGTGAAACGTGTACTTCTCCGTGGTACCCGTGCAGCTCTCCAGCTTGTGATAGATGATTTCCAGTTCCATTTTTGCTGCCAGCAAGTCCTTGTACTCCCCAACGGGAATCACAATAGATTCCGGCTTTTCGCCATACATATTCATGATTTTTCCTTTCTGGTCATTTCGACCACTCTTCTTTGTACCTGGCCACCATTTCCGGGGTATCCGTCTGGATGCCCAGTTCCTTGGCCTCGGTGATTGCTCCATCCACCAAATGGGCAAACTCTTTCGTGTCCATCCGGTGAGTGTCCTTGTAAACGAAGTAACAGGCAAAGTCTTTGCCGTTCTCCTGCCGGGTTTCGTAGTAGCGGACGTATTGGTAAATCTCCGTGACATCCACCGCCGCAGGGAGCTTGATACCGACCACATGGCCGTCCTTGTCGCGGGCAAGCGCTCCATAGGACACCACCAGCCGCCGTTTGACCTCGTCGTCGCTCTCCCCTGTTTCAGCCGCGATTTTGTTGACCAGCACATGAAAGTAGGCATTTGCCGACAGGCTGCGCTTCTCTCTGTGCTTCTTAATCTCGATATCCAGCACCGGTTCCAGATGCAGCTTATCCCACGTTTCCCGGAAGTCGCCGTTGACTTCCAGAGTGATGCGCTGCTTTCCGCCAAGGGTAAAGGACATATCCACCAGCCGTCCCGTCATGTGGCATCCTCCTTATCCTGATGGCAGTGCATATAGATATAGGCACTCTTCGGCCCCATATTGGCATACAGCCAGTCATTGACCTTTGCCACGCTCATGTGGTCCCGCAGGACGCGCTTCTCGTAGATGTATTCGCCAGTCAGCTTTTTCTCTGCAATTTTGGCCTGAATTTCCTTGTCGTCATAGTTAGCCTCGACCATGTACAAGTCATAGTTCGGAGCCGAAATGCCGTTCAAATTGTTCATGTCGGTGCAGTAAAACAGCTTTCTCCCGTCCAGCCAAATCTTCCATCCGCAGTTGGGCACGTTGTGCTTGACTATGTGCGGAATGACGTTGCAGATGCCGTAGCCATACAGGTGTCCCGGCTCCAAAACGTCAATCTGCGCGATGGGCACTCCTGCGTCCACCAACGGCTTGCACAGCCAAGCACAACAGGCAAATCGGAGTGTCGGGCGGCTCTCGGCCAGCAAGCGGATCGTTGACGGTTTGAAATGGTCGCTGTGGATGTGGGTCAGCAGCACCAGCTTCAACGTCCGGCATTCTGCTGCCAATGCCTTGAATGAAACCCCGCAATCAACGAGGATTTTCCGCTCGATCACCACCGCATTTCCCTGACTTCCGGTGGATATGATGTTGTAGTTGATCATAACGAACTGAGGTCAACTACCGTTTCTACGGTCGTCGGTTCTCCCTGGGAAATATCTCCGTGCGGCAGAGCGCCCTGACCATCACCTACATCCGGTTTCCCGGTGTGCAGCTCCGGCTGTTCGGATGCGCCAGGCATAGATTCCGGCTCGGTGACGATTTCGCCATTGCCGTCCACCATAGACACGGTGTTGTCGCTCTCAAAGGCTTTGGCCATCTCGATGCTCATAACACCCCAGCGAGAAATAAGCTGTCGAAGCATGGTTTTCTTTGCCATGTCATCGAACGACTTATACCAAAAGGACGAATACTTCCACATTTCGCTCTCCGGGATTTTGCCAGCCAGCAATTCCTCGTACTTCTGCCGACTGAACGCCTTGGAGTAGGTATCTGCGTGGTTCATCATTTTTTCTTTGGACCAGTACAGCACCTTGCGGAAACCGTTCATGTACTCAAAGTAAGCCATGTAGCCAACGGTAGGTAACGCATCCCGCTGGTCATCGTCTTCGATGAACTGGAACTTGGGCTTGCCGGTCAGCGAATCTTTGCCGAGGTATTCCCCTTCCTTGATTTCCATCACATCGAGATCCGCATACTGACCGCTGCGCAATGCCAGCTGAACATACCCCTTGTAGCCAAGCACGAACGTGGCCGTGGTGATTTCCGGTCGGATCAGTCGATTGTTGCGGTCATACTTGGCTTTCTGCTTGAACGGGACCAGATAATACTGACCCAACTGCGGGGACGGGCTGAGGTTCAGGCTTTCGCCCAGCAGGGCACCGGCCAGAATCGTGCCGGCATCGCATTCCTGCAAAGCCGGGTTGACGGCTACCGCCGAGGTGATGCTAGCCGTAAAGCGGCGGGCGCGGGCCGGGTCGCGCAGGGTATTGGAAATCAAGGACTGGTAGCCCTTGGTGGTGATTGCCACGGAGAACTTGGGCTTCTGCTGCGCTTGCAGCTGATTGTTAGAGGTTGCCATATTCAATACCTTCCTTTTCAAGATAATGCTTCAAACCGACGAGCTGGGCCTTAGTGCCCTTTGCGTAGAAGCGGGTCATAAAGATGGGTTCCGGCTTGGGTTGCGGCACCGGTTCAGGCTGCACAGCCATTTCCGGGTCTGCGGAGATTTCCTGCGCCGGTTCGGGCTGTTCCTGGGCCGCAGCCGCAGCAGCGGCGCGAACCTTTTCTGCGGCGGCTTCACGCTCCGCTTGCCGGGCACGGCGTTCTTCTTCCCGTCTGCGCTGTTCTTCCAGCGCCTTGTGCCGGTCATCCACGGCTTTAATAGCTGCGGGCAGATCGAGGTTCTTCCGGTACTCCACCATAACTTCCGCAGAGTTTTCCGTGGCTCCGATTGCAGCCACGTCGGACACAATGCCGTCCACAAACGCCTTTGCTTGTTTTTTCAGGGCAGTTACGCTGTCACTCATGTTGACCTTTGGCCGGTAGGTCAAATCGTCCATCCAGTCAATGCCAGCGGCCTCCACCAGCTCGTTATAATATTCCTGAACGGCATCCGTCTTTTGGGACACGATACCGGAAGTAACGTCCGTAATCTTCCGTTTCAGCTCTGCATCTGCGGTCTGGAACGGCACCGTCACGCACTCGCGGTAGACTTTCTCAAACTCGGCATACGGTTCAAGGATTTTGTCCTTGACAGCAATGCGCTTGGCCTCGTACTCCTTAAATTCCTTGGTCAACTGCGCACGGGCATCCTTGACGCTCTTATAGGTCTGCTCGGTGCAGACCAGCGAGAGGGCTTCAGCCGTGCGCTGCTCAATGTCAGCCTTTACGCTATGCAGCCGCTCCACGATGATGGGCAGTTGCTGCAGTTCGATGACCTGCAATGTGGTTTCCTTTGCCATGTGGCATCCTCCTTTCACTTTTCAAAAACAACAATCTTGCCAGTGCCCTTGTTCAGAAGCACCATGCCATTCGGGACATCCCGAACCCAGAGATATGCGGTGCAGTCCCAGCCGGCGGCAGAGAGGGCTTCCTTCTGCTTGCGGGTCAGCTTCTTTGCTTTCATGACATCACCTCCTTTCCGTGTACCGTAACGGTAAGGTCCATGGAGATGGTTTCCCGACAGCAGAAACCGAAGTTCCCGCCAGCGGCCGCCATGCGGGTTTTCTTGAACTCCTCAGCGCTGTACACACCGGCGCAATTCAAGAATCCGGGAAACTTATCCGGGTGAACCATGCGAAATGCAGTACATGCAAGGTTGCGATTCGGAGCCCACACCTCAGTCCAGCCGCCACAGTACGGATGGGAACCATCGCTGGCGTAGGTGAAGTAATATTTTGCAAGACGCATAAATCACTCCTTATCCGGGAAGCACTCAGGGACTTCCCACGCCTCGACCGCTTCAAGGCAGCGGTCACAGCCTACGATCGTACCGTCATCGGCGCGATAGATGGTATCGCAGCGCTCATGGCACAGCGGACAGCGGGGTTCTTCCGGGTAGCCCGCTTCTTCATCGGTCGGGTCAAACGAAGAATACATCGCGCACCTCCTTCAGCACCTTGCTCAGCCAACGGCCAAGGCTATCGAAACAGCCGTAGTAGTCCAGCCAGCCCAGAACCCCGATGACCATCACGATCACACCAAACCACGCCGCCGGGCATCTGGCCGCGGCTTGGTCGGCATCAACGCCGTACAGAAACATGAGAAGTTTAACCATTTGGGCATCCTCCTTTCTTTCGTTGCTGGTAGGCCTCCCATGCGGCATCCAGCTTTTCCTGCCCGCCCGGCATGGCGATGATATTGAGATAGAGCCTCTTGCAGCCCCGCGCCAGCCGGGCGGTATCTTCGGGACTGATTTCGTCCAACCGGACGTGGATGTCGGTGTTCACGGGAACCTCCTTGTGTTCCCTCCCCTTCTGCGATAAAATAAGCGCGGAAAGGAGGTGCGAAACGTGAATGAAAATTTAGACGTTGATTTTACTCAAAATGCGATTGAATCTCTAAAGCAGTCTGTTTTAGACCTTGGAGCGGTGATAAACGGACTGCCAGCAAAGATGGTCCAGAATGTGGATTTCTCTCAGCTGAAAGAAGTAGCTGTGCAGTCAATTCAACTCGACTGCGACGGAATAATCGACGCTGTGCAAAGGGCCTTGCGAAGCAGCTCGCCTCTGTTGGCGGAATCCATAAGAGAATCTCTTGCAAAGCAATTGAGCGATGAGGCCTATCTGGACGCAATTCGTAATCTCTCAATGTCGATTTTGGACGACTTCGACATCGAAGAACCCGAAACGCATTCAGAAATCCCGATAGAAAAAGTTCAGCCCATGCTAGATGAGATGGAACGTTGTCTACCCAGGGAAGTAGCCGAGGTTGTAGATGATAAAGTAGCTAACTCCAAAACCTTGAACAATAAACTATCCTTAAGCGACTGGATTGCGATTGTCGGGATTTTCGTGTCAATCATCGTGTTCTTTGCAGAGCAGGCATCCTCTAACGAGCACGACAGGAAAGAGGAAACCTACTGGGCTGCCACGAATGAATACCAGCAGGAAAGCCTTGAATTGCAGCGGCAGGATATCGCCTTAAAGCAAGAAATTCTTGATTATTTCAAGGACTTGCAAAGTGGTTCGTTCCGTCTCAATGATGTTTCCGATGATGTCTGTGATTTGGTTGACCATCAGACCGAAACGGAAGATCATGAAGCCGTACAAGACAGCCAGCAAAAGAAATCCGGTGCCGAGGAGTAAGTTACTCCGCTTGAGCTTCTGAAGCTCGTTCTCTATTTTTGCCCAGCGTTCCGGCTCTGTCGGTTCGCTGGGCTTTTTGTTGTTCTCCATGCAGCGCCCTCCCTATCAATGATTCTGGCTGTGAATCATCGTCCGGATGTTGATAAGGATGCTTGCACAGGACAATGCCAAAGCGATAGATTTCATATCATGCCTCCTTGTGTCGTGTGTTCATTCGATTAAACATCATCAGCAAAAAAAATTTGGTCCACGCTGACACCCATTGCAATCGCCAGTGCAACCAATGTTTTTGTTGTGGTGACGCGCTCTGTGCCGCTTTCCAACGCAACGATGGTTCCGCGGCTCACGCCGCTTTTTTCTGCGAGTTCCTCCTGACTCATTTTCAGCGACTTCCGAACCTCTTTAATCTTAAAACCCATCAATTTCACCTCCGTTCCTGCTTCATGCACCGGTTTTGTTTAACCGATTGCACACCCATAGTACACCTTTCGCGACGATTTGTCAACCCGATTGAACAATTTTTGTTCAAAAAATTACACAAAGTCCATTGACAATTCCATCACTTTGAATGTATAATAGATTAAACAATTTGGAGGGAAACAACATGACACTTCGCGACTTAATCTCCGCATATAGGAAAGATCACGGGCTCTCCCAGCGGCAGTTTGCCAATCAATGCGGATTGTCCAATGGCTATATTTCTATGTTGGAAAAGGGCATCAATCCAAACACTGGTTTGCCTGTCACTCCCACCCTTCCAAAGTTAAAGCAGCTTGCGTCTGGAATGGGCATGACCCTTACAGACTTGCTGGTAAATGTTGATGATATGCCCGTGGATTTAATGTTTGATGACCCCGAAAATAAAAAGCTCGCCCTCTCTGTTGAGGACGAGCTGGATGCGGAAATTATGAAAGCGGTTTCAAATCTCAGTTCTGAGAAAAAGCAGCAGGCTCTGAGCTACATTCAGTTTCTCGCTCAGAACGAATAAGCCGAAGCAGCATTATCCGCTGCTTGACAGAAATCTTCCGAAGCTGTTCTTTCAGCTCATCTTCAAATTTCTTGTTTTCCACATAGTCCACCTCTTTTCTGCCGTATTTGCTCCCGGAAGTGGCTCAAATATAACAGGATGCTGCAACACTGTCAGCGTTTTGGTGGATTTTTCCGTTTTTCAGCAAAATAAAAACGCCCACGGTGCTACCAACACCGCAGGCGTTCCAGATCAGCTTACCCAGAGGGCAATAACAGCCAACCTCACAGGTGTTATTGTACCACCTCCGGGCAGGCTTGTCAAAGTGTACCTTGGAGGAAATTACAATGGCGAGAAAAAAGAAACAGGCAAGCGGCGATGCCGTCATCTATGCCCGCTACTCGTCCCACAATCAGAGGGATGTTAGCATTGAGCAGCAGATTGAGGCTTGCCGGAAATACGCTGCCTCGCTGGGTCTGAAAATCACCGTGACCTACGAAGACCGGGCGATCAGCGGCCGCACCGACAATCGCCCGGCATTCCAACGCATGATGAATGATGCTGAGGACGGGAAGTTCTGCTATGTGCTTGCATGGAAGTCCAACCGTATGGGCAGAAATATGATGCAGGCCATGGTCAACGAATCCCGCCTGATGGATTGCGGCGTAAAGGTCTACTATGCCGAGGAAGACTTTGACGACAGCGCGGCTGGCCGGTTTGCTCTGCGGTCGATGATGAATGTCAACCAGTTCTACTCGGACAATCTGGCAGAGGATGTTCGCCGCGGTCTGATGGACAACGCCAGCAAGTGCATCGCAAACGGAAAGCAGCCTTTTGGCTACAAGCGCGGTTCCGACGGAAAAGTCGTCTTGGATGAGCCCGCTGCCGCAGTCGTCCGGGAGGTGTTCACGCGCGTCGCCTCTGGTGAAACCAATACGAGCATTGCCCGTGATCTAAACCGCCGGGGTATCAAAACCGGCAGCAATGGCGAGTGGAACAAATGCAGTTTTCACGGCCTATGCACCAATGAAAGGTATCGCGGGATTTACATTTACGGTGAAACTCGCATTGAGGGCGGTGTTCCGCGCATTATAGATGACCGCCTGTGGCACAAGGTTCAGGAGGCAATCAGGATGAGAAACCGAAGGAAAAACGGCCGGCATCGACCCGGCGAAGATGATTACCTTCTGACCGGGAAGCTACGATGCGGGCACTGCGGGGGCTACATGATCGGAATGTCCGGCACTTCCAAGACCGGAACTATTCATCATTATTACGCCTGCCAGAATAGGCGCGTGGGACGCACCTGTGACAAAAAGAATATTCGCCGGGATATCATCGAGCCGGCGGTTGCTCAAGCCATCAAGCAATATTGTCTGACTGATGATGTCATTGAATGGATTGCAGATAAAACTATCGAATACTGGGAAGATGAAGACCGAAAACTTCAAATCACCTCTTTGGAGAATGAGTTAGCCGACATCAAGTCCTCTATCTCGAATGTGATGAAGGCCATTGAACAGGGTGTCATTACAAGCACGACCCGCGACCGGCTCATTGAGTTGGAGACTCAACAGTCAGATTTAAGCGCCAAGCTGAACTCAGCAAAAGAAGACCTCGTTCACGTTGATCGTAAAAACCTCATATCAAGCCTTTTGTTATTCAGAAACGGCGATGTTTACGACCGTCAGTATCAGGAAGACCTTTTCAACACATTTCTGGTCGCGGCCTATGTTTACGATGATGGCAACCGATTGAAACTGGTTTTTAATTGCTTCGGGGATAGCAATACCGTTGACTTGGATTTATGCTCCGACGAAAACAATGATAATTCAAGCATTTCAAACGAGGCCAATTGTGGAAATCTGTTCGCGCAAGCTCTGAAGCAGTCAACCAGACTAAAGCCATCTGAGGAAACTCAGGTGGCTTTTCTGTTTGTATTATTCTGAGCCACAAGAATCACTCTTGCCGGGGCACCCCCTCAGTCTGCTCACTGCGTTCGCAGCCAGCTCCCCCAAGGGGACGCCTGTGCCGAGAAGGGAAACTTTCCGGCATAGCCTGAAGCCGTCCCCTTGGGGAAGGTGGCTTGACGCGAAGCGGCAAGACGGAAGGGGTATTCTTCCGCTAATTATGCGCGGAGCGCATTTCCAATCGTTCGTACTGCACAAAAAACCGGGCAGCCCGCAGACTGCCCGGTTTTTGCTATACAGTTGACCTGCCCTGATAGGGCTTTCTTTTACAAAATGGTGATGCGGCCTGCGCCGTAGGGCTGCTCGTAGTTGAGCAGGTAGCCGGGGTATGCGGCCAGTGGGCTGTTGGCGCTGGACAGGTGCGGCAGACCTGCAGCATCTGCGCCGTCAAAAATCATGGCGTAGGTAGACATCACCAGATAATCCTCGGACACATAGTCCTTGATCAGCTCTGCGCCGTCAAACATGGCAAAGCCATCGCCCAGATTGCGCAGGGTGTAGTTCATGCCGGCCAGTGCGTAAGTAGCGCCCGGGTCCAGCGGCAGATAGCTGCCGGAGGCCTTATCGTAGATCTTCACGTTCTGCACACGCGGGGTACCGGTGGCGCTGCCGATCCAGACGTTCTTCTCGTCGGTCTGCACCGTGTTGGGGATATCGGTGTGGATCTCGTAGGTAGCACCGGCCACCTGCAGGAAGCCGCCGTTCTCCTTGCCGTCCTCGCCTGCAAAGCGGGCTGCAAACTCCAGTGCGTCCTGGATCTGCTTGCCGGTGACCGACATCAGGCAGGCCACGTTGCCAAAGGGGCTGATCTGCTTGCAGGTCTTGAAGGTCCAGTCGCCTGCGGGCACATCGGCGCGGATGCCGCCGCCATTCATGATGGCCACATCACAGTGCAGCTTTTCCACCTCGTTGAAGTAGGTGTAGATGCCATCGGCCACAAAGTCGCCGAGGTTGGTCTCGGCAGAGCGGATGCGGCGCTTGCCGGTGGCGGGGTCGGAAACGTAGAAATTGCTGTCGCCCACAGCGATCTTCTCGCCCAGCATATCGTCCACGGTGTTCACCCAGCCAGTCTGCATGGCGGCGATGCCTGCGTCCATGCCCTCGTGGGTGGGGATGAGTTTTGTGGTGATGGTGCCGTCCGCAGCGATGGTCATCTCGCCAACATTGGCAAAGTAAGAACCGGTCTGGGTCAGGGTGACAGCCTTGCCGGAAGCATCCTGCACCTGCTTGTTCTCCATTACGGTATGGGAGTGGCCGTCGATAAAGGCGTCAAAGCCGCTGGTGTGGGCAATGACTTCCTCACTGGTCCACGGAGAGGAAGAGGGGTCTACGCCCAGATGGCCCAGACCGATGACCACATCTGCCAGAAGCTTTGCCTTATCAATGGCCTTCTGCACGGCGTCATAGAGCTTTTTGCCGTCCTCGCCGCCCTGAATATCGTAGATGTACTTGCGCTGTGCCTTATCCATAAAGTAGGCCGGGGTGGACTTGGTAAAGGTCTCGGGAGTGGTCACACCCACAAAGGCGATGCGTCTGCCGCCGCGCACGAACACCTTGACGGAGGGCAGCACACGCAGCGTAGTGCGCAGGTCTACCCAGTTGCAGGACAGGTACGGGAAATCGGCTTCCTTCATGATGGCCTTGGCGCGGTCCATGCCGTAGTCAAACTCGTGGTTGCCGGGGGTGGCGACATCGTAACCGGCAGCGTTCATCAGCTTGATGATGGATGCGCCCTCGTCCATGGAGCCGTAGGCAGTACCCTGCACATGGTCGCCTGCGTCCACCAGCAGCACGTCCTTGCCGGCGTTCTGATAACTCTGCTTCAGGTCGGCAATGGCGGCGTAGGTCAGCTTGGGGCTCTGCTTGTCGATGTAGGTATGGACATCGTTGGTGTACAGGATGGTGACGTCAGACTTGTCACCATACCAGCAGGCCGATGCGGCAGGCGCACCGATGGCCATGGATGCAGCGGCAGCGGTCACACCAGCAGCCTTTAAAAAGCTGCGACGGGAAATAAGTTGTTTCACAGGAAAACGACCTCCTTTTATTTTTGGCGTATCGCATTTGAGGCAGGCTCTTCCCTCCTGCCCTTTCAATAGTTCTAGCATAGCACAGAACGCCGCCGCAAACAAGCCAAAATCATTCTTTTGGCACAAATTATTTTCACGTTCCGCTTTATTTTGACGCATATTGTACCATTTTTACACAAAAAAGACCTCCCCGTGCCCTGTCGCAGAGCAGCGGAGAGGTCCTTTTCAAGGGGGGATGTTGACCCGTTGCCGGGTCTATCGGAGGAGAAGGAAATATCAGATGGCGTTATACTCCTTGAGGAACTTCTCAAGGTCGGTACCCTCGATCTTCTTCAGGGCTTCCTTCAGAGCCAGACGCGGGATCAGCGGCAGATCCATGTCGGTGATCTTCTTGCCGTCGCGCAGCTTCACAGTGGCATCGATCAAAGCGCGCACATCGTAGGTGCTGCCCCAGACCTCGGGCACGC
>OLGY01000205.1_pt1 | contig 50063 bp, 39 predicted proteins | sample 1605951 | NCBI WGS metagenome assembly OLGY01 (sample SAMN03283280) | human gut metagenome | biome: human-associated habitat; material: feces | host: Homo sapiens | place: Peru | collected 2012
GATGGATTTAATGCGGCAACTATTTTGAATATATGTCTATTCGTTCCATATGGATTTTTGCCAGTATTTATTTTTAAGAATATCTACAAGCATTGGTGGAATGGCGTTATACTTGGAGCAGTATTTTCGATTGGCATAGAATTTTTGCAAACATTTATTGGAAGGTTTGCACAGTTAGATGATGTGATTATGAATACTTGTGGGACTCTCATTGGATTTTTGATGGGATGCTTGTTACTTCGCATAACCACAAGTAAAAAATAAATTCAAGTTTGTAGCTTAGATAAAATCATAATATTACATAGAACATCTGTCAGGAATGGTAGGTGTTTTTCTTTTGTTACGGAGCAGAAATGCTCCTTTTTTTGTACCCATTTTTAGGAGGAGGTGAGAGGCATGGCAAGCCGTATTCAGGGTATTACCGTTGAAATCGGTGGTGATACAACTAAACTGCAGAACGCCTTGAAAGGCGTGAACGGTCAGATCAAGTCCACCCAGTCACAGCTTAAGGATGTGAACAAGCTGCTGAAACTTGATCCGGGCAATACGGAGCTTCTGGCACAGAAGCATAAACTGCTTGCGGAAGCTGTCAGTGAAACAAAAGAGAAACTGGCTACCTTAAAGACCGCAGCAGAACAGGCGAATACGGCACTTGCCAATGGCGAGATCTCACAGGAGCAGTACGATGCCCTTCAGAGGGAGATCGTGGAAACGGAGCAGGACTTAAAGAATCTGGAAACACAGGCGAACCAGTCCGCAACGGCAGTGCAGAAAATCGCAGCAACAGGCGAGAGGTTAAAGACGGTCGGGGATAATATTTCCTCTGCCGGACAGAAGCTCCTTCCGGTAACAGCCGGAGTGACGGCACTGGGCACGGCATCCGTAACGACTGCAGCCAACTTTGAATCTTCCATGTCACAGGTACAGGCAACAATGGGAATCACCAAAGATGCCATGTCAACGGTAAATGGTCAGTCTGTAAACACAATGGATACCCTTTCCAAGCTGGCAAAGAAGATGGGTGCAGAGACGGCTTTTTCCGCATCTGAGTGTGCGGAGGCATTGAATTACCTCGCCCTTGCCGGATACGATACACAGCAGATGTGTGATACACTGCCGACCGTCCTGAACTTGGCAGCAGCCGGGGACATTGCCCTTGCTGATGCTTCTGACATGGTAACGGATGCGATGTCCGCCCTTGGAATGGGAGTGGACGAAGCAGAAACGATGGTAGACCAGATGGCTAAGACGGCATCTACCACGAATACATCGGTTGCACAGCTTGGCGAAGGAATCCTTACCATTGGTGCGACAGCCAAATCCATCAAGGGAGGTACGGCAGAACTGAATACCGCACTTGGTATTCTTGCAAATAATGGTATCAAGGGAGCAGAAGGCGGTACACATCTCCGTAATATTATCCTGTCCTTACAGAATCCTACGGATAAGGCAGCCGCACAGATGGAAGCACTCGGTCTTTCCGTATATGATTCCGAAGGAAACATGCGGTCAATGAATGATATCCTTGGTGACCTCAATAAGAGCATGGATGGAATGACATCCGCTGAGAAGTCCAATATCATCAGCACCATTTTCAATAAGACGGATCTTTCTTCCGTAAATGCACTGCTTGCAAATACAGGAGAAACATGGGACAGCTTACAGAAGTCCATCACGGACAGCGGTGGTGCTGCACAGCAGATGGCGGATACACAGCTTGATAACTTACAGGGACAGATCACCATCTTGAAATCCGCACTGGAAGGCCTGGCGATATCTTTTGGGGAACTTCTGATGCCGGCCATCAAACAGATCGTGGGATGGGTGCAGAAATTTGTGGACTGGTTGAATGGACTGAGTGAGGGTACGAAGAAGACGGTCGTTACGATAGCCCTTCTGGCAGCAGCACTCGGTCCCGTGCTTATCGTGATTGGAAAGGTCATATCCGCAGTCGGTACGATCATGACGGTTGTACCGAAGATCGCCGGAGTCATCAATACGGTGAAGGGGGCTTTTGCAGCACTGAATGCAACGATGCTTGCAAATCCAATCGTACTTATTATCGCAGCCATTGCAGCTCTTGTGGCTGCTTTTATTTATCTCTGGAATAACTGTGACGGGTTCCGTCAGTTCTGGATCGACCTCTGGGAGAACGTAAAACAGGTTGCAATTACGGTATGGAATGCAATCAAGGAATTCTTCTCACAGGTGTGGGAAGCCATCAAGACTATCTTCTCGACCGTGTTTGAAGTGATCAAGACCCTGGTAACGACTTATTTCAATCTGTATAAGACCATCATCCAGACGGTTTTCAATGTGATAAAGACGGTCATCACGACCATCTGGGAAGCCATCAAGGGTGTATTTACTACAGTTTTTAATGTGATAAAAACACTGGTGACAACGTATTTCAATATCTACAAAACGATTATTCAGACAGTCCTGACGATTATCCAGACTGTCATTACAACGGTATGGAATACGATAAAAACAGTCATTATTACTGTACTGAATGCAATAAAGACGATTTTTTCCACGGTATGGAATGCCATCAAGACCATCATCAGTGCCGTGGTAAGCGGGATCAAGGGACTGATTACAGGGGATTTTACTGCGGTTAAGAACTCCATTACCACCATCATGAATACGATTAAGAGTACGATCACCACCATATGGAATACCATCAGGTCGACCGTTTCAACGGTGCTTGGTGCAATCAAGGGTGCGGTCACATCCGTATTCAATGGAATCGTAAATGCGGTGAAAGGTGCGATGGGAAATGTCCTGAATGCAGTAAAGACAGGTTTTTCTAATGTGAAAAACCATATCACGGGGCTTGCTTCACAGGCATTTACCTGGGGCAAGGATCTGGTCATGGGAATCGTAAACGGAATCAAGAGCTGTATCGGTGCAGTCGGGGATGCCGTTAAGGGTGTGGCAGACAAGATCAAGTCATTCCTTCACTTCTCCGTGCCGGATGAAGGCCCGCTGACGGATTATGAATCATGGATGCCTGACTTTATGGGAGGTCTTGCCAAGGGTATCGAAAAGAGCCGGGGCATGATCCAAAAGGCGGTAAGCGGTGTATCTTCCGATATGGTAGTCAGTCCGAAGGTCAGCAGCATGGAAAGCATGACGGGAACAGGAACGGCAGCACAGCCGGAAGGCATTTCCGGGATGCTTTCTGCAATTACTTCTGCAATCGAGAATATCAAACCGGACAGCGGTGACATTGTCATTCCTGTGTACCTTGGTGGTACGACACTTGATGAGGTTATTGTTTCGGCACAGCAGAGGGCGAACTTAAGAAGCGGGGGCAGATAAAAATGGCATATATACAATATCTTGTTTTTAATGAGAAGCCTCTGCCTCTGCCGGATTCCTACGATATCGGACTGTCAGATGTCGAGGCGGACTCCGGTGGTGAAACAGAGGCGGGAACCACACAGAGGGATATAGTAAGGTCGGGAGTGGCTGGCATTTCCGTCTCTTTTTCCGTGTCCCCGAAGTGGCTTAAACTGCTGACGGCATATTCCAAGATGCCGAAGATCGCAGTGAAATATTTTGACACGGAAACACTGGAACTGAAAGATGCAGAAATGTATATCACGGGATTTAAGGCAGCACTTAAAAAGGACACATCCTATAAGGGACTGTGGACGGTATCCTTTACCCTGAAAGAAATGTAGGAGGCAGATGCTGTGATCGAAGTATCAGAGAAATTCAAAAATGCCGTAAGGCAGAATACAAGAAAATATGAGTGGTACGGTTCGATCACGACAAAAGCCGGAAAGGTACATGAATTCACGGCAAAGGATATCGTGAAGGGTTCCGGCTACATAAAATGGCAGTGCTGCAGTAACACGGAGATAGAACTCGGAACAGTGTATGCAGCAGAAATGGGAATCAGCCTGTTTTCGGAGATCGACCGTTACACTCTGGAAGATGCCGAGGTACGGCTTTATTACCGTCTGACACTTCTAGACGGGACAACGGAGTCCATACCGATGGGAATCTATGAAGTTTCCGAAGCCAACAGGAAGGTGCGGACACTGGAACTGAAAGGCTATGACCATATGCTCCGTTTTGAGAAGTCCCTGAAACTGGAATCCTCAAGCGGAACGCCATACCAGTTCTTAAAAGCCGCGTGTGATGCATGCAAGGTGGAAATGGCACAGACGGTTGCGGAGATCAGTGCCTTTCCGAACGGTAAGACCACGCTCGGTATATATTCGGATAATGATATAGAGACCTTCCGTGACATGGTCTTTTATGTGGCACAGGTGCTTGGCTGTTTCTGCCAGATAGACCGATACGGAAAACTTGTCCTTAAGCGGTACGGGAATGAATCCGTATGGAACGTGGAGCAGAAGGAGAGGTTTGACAGCAGTTACTCTGACTTTGTTACAAGATACACGGCAGTATCATCCACAAACCAGATCAGTCAGACGGCAGAATACATTGCGATGGAAAAAGACGATGCCCTTACCATGAACCTCGGCATCAATCCGTTACTGCAGTTCGGACTGAAATCCGTAAGGGAGAAGATACTGCGTGAGATACTCACAGCACTGCAGAAGATAAATTATGTACCGTTTGACAGTTCCACCATCGGGAATCCGGCACTGGAAGTCGGGGACATCCTGAAGTTTTCAGGCGGACATGCAGATGAAACAAAGATAAGCTGCATTACGAGCATCGAATGTAAGATAAACGGGAAAATGACACTGAAATGTGTCGGGAAGAATCCGAGGCTTGCATCTGCCAAGAGCAAGAATGATAAGAATATTACAGGTCTTATCAATTCCGTGGAAAGCGGAAAGACCATCATTTACAGTTTTGTCAATGTTGCCCCGTTTGAGATCGGGCAGTCCCTTATGAACGTGATGGATATTGACTTTACTGCAACGGAAGAAACCACGGCAGCATTCCAGTGTGAAATGCTTCTGGAGGTGGTAAAGCCGGATACCGGGGGAGAGCCGGAAGAAGGCGTGGCAGCAGAAACGGAACTGCCGGAGCTGTCCATTGTTTATAAGATAAATAATGAGACCATAGATACATTCATGCCGGAAAAGACCTGTCTGTATGGAAAGCATATCGTTACATTGTTTTTCCCGATATCAAAGGTCATTGAGAACAGTTCCAATACATTTTCCATGTATCTGAAGATTTCATCCGGGAGTGCAAAGATCGGTGAGGCACAGATCAGGGCAACCATCAGCGGACAGGGACTTGCAGCAGGACTGGGAGACTGGAACGGACGTATCAATATCAATGAGAACATCGGATATATCAGCATCACGGATGTACCGTTTGTGGCTGATGTATTTAAAGATACGGCATCTGTAACATTTCCTTCCCAAAAGACGCAGGGACTGACACAGACAATCGGGAACATTCCGATTGCCGACCAGAACTATGAAGCGGATACATTTACGGACCGTGCATGGATCACGGAGATTCTCCGCACCTTTGTCCTTACAAGCGTGCGGGGAAATCCGAGGTATAACGGATATATTACCATCAATACGGAAGAAAGATTCCTGCTCCGCAAGAAGTATGAACTGTATTCTGAGCCGGTATCAATGGATGCCGGATATATGGAAAAGATAATTACGGATGTTTCCTTTCTGGAAAGCATACAGAGTCTGGTGTATGGCGGGTATTCTTCAAAAAACCGTCAGAAATATGTGTTGAATACATCTGCAAAGACAGTTGTGATTCCAGATGGGATTGAAACCAGTAATAACTATTTTGAATTAAAAGAATTTACCATCAAACAGATATCAGAAAAACAGACGGATATTGATGAAGGGTACGTCCAATGTTTGAAGCCTGATATGTCTGCCTTTGATGGAGTGAGAGGAGTGGTGTTCGGATATGAATTATAATTCACTGAATGAAATATTTGCTTCTGGTAAGGAGAATATGACAGCATTATTCGAAAACAGTGACAGTTATGATGATGGTGTATACACCATGTCCGGGGTTGACTTTTTCCAGTTCAACAAAATGACAGTTACAAATGTGTATGCCAGTGGTAATTCATTTTTTGGCTTTAGTGCAAATGCATCACAGTTGTCCGTGAATAACCGTGATGCAAGGATGAGGTCTTTATACAGGGAAGAAGGGACGCTTTACGGATATTATAAATTTCTGAAGATCAGATGGGAAGGATGGTCACATTACAATTCTTCCGGGAGCAGTTACCAGTTAAAGTATGATCTGCTGCTCTGGGATACAGGAGATATCAGCCTTCACATGATAGAAGTTCCTGCCTCCTCGTATGACGGAACGTTTCAGCTTGCAGCCGACAAGACGTATACCTATACGAAACCAACAAAGGACAGCCCGGATGTAACATTCCAATATTCAAAGAATGCAAATATTTTTGATATAAAATATGCACCGATTGACCTGATAATCCCTTTTAAGCTGCTTATTCAGGATGAAAAAGGTGTTTTTTATACGGTTGAAGAGCAGCAGAATGAGGATATGACTGAGAATGTGCTTGTGGCGTTAGAGGAAAAAGAACTCAGTGCCTCTCTCTTCAGGAGCAGAGGATTTGACAGACTCCCAGAATGGGATATTGTCAAAACGTTGGAAATTCCCAGACTATATAGCTGGAGTGAAATACAAGGCTTTCCAATCCATGCAGAAATTACAGGAACACCGCCAAAACAGTATATCGAATGCACGGCTGACCTGTCAGATGGAACAGTCCTTGGAATCAAGGCATTAAATGCGGACTACACGGGAGAGATAACAGAACAGCATAGTTTTGACGGGGAATCATTTACAGATGAGATCCCATTTGCTGATTTCCTTACCTGTGATCTGGATGAACTGTATGGAAGCCTTACGGAACAGAAAACCATTACTTTCCGTTTCTGGCTGAAACAGGATGCAACACTCACGAGCTTTACAATGAATTATAGAAATGGAGATGATGACGATGCTCAAGGGAACAACAAGAATTGAACTTACTGATGTAAATACGGGTAAGGTGGAAACCTACCAGAACAGCAATATGGTCACCAATGCACTGAGGGATGTATTGAAACCGCTCGGACTTTCCAAGAGACCGAACAGGTTCTTAAATGAGTTCGTGCCGTATTATGAACATCTTTTGGGCGGGATTTTATGCTTTGATACAGAGATACCGGAAGATGCGGATAATTATTATCCTCCGGCAAAGGCAAATCTGACAGGCTGTGCGGTTTATGGGGAGCAGAATAATACAAAAAATACCGTAAGGGGCGGATTCAACCAGACAGAGTCCGAAGTAAATCTGAAGGACAGGTATGTGAAATATGTGTATGACTTTGCTACCAGTCAGGCAAACGGAACGATTGCCAGTGTGTGTCTGACACATAAGAATGGCGGCTTTACTTCATACGGAAGCAAGAATGCCGTACAGGAAAACACACACCTGTTGATGCAGTCGATTGCAGAAGATACACTGCAGTATGTTTACCCAAGTAATACAGGTGCAGAAACAAGCAGCCGTTATTCGGGTCTTACGATTGGAAAGACGGAAATGATCTTTGTTATCGATCATGCAAAGGATTGTGCATATTATTTCAAAGTCGCAGATAAGTCGCATATCCATATCACAAGAAGGAAAACGTATTTGAAATCAGTATCCATTCTGGAAAATATCAGGACTACAAAACCATTGATTGAAGAAGTAGAGCTGCCGGAATTAAGAACAGCATTGGATTTCGGCTATCTGTCATATAATTATGACCCGGCAACCGACTGCCTGTACATCTGCACCAGCTCGGAGTACCGTTGGGCATCTCAGAAAAATATCCTTGTTACAGAAATAAAGCTGGACACTTGGAAAGTGAAACAATATGAGGTAGTCAATACAACGGATATAACACTGGCTACAGACAGCAGTTGGTTTGGATTTGTCACGGGCGGTTATCTGTGCTTGAAAGGATATGACAGTCCGAGGGATGTATATAAGATCCAGATATCCAATCCGGCAAATGTCGTGAAACTGAACCGGATCAATGCCACTACGGTACAGGGAGTGCCGAAGCTGGTGATCAACGGGCGGATTTATTATGATACACAGGACGATCAGCTTATGATTGCGGATATGGAAACGAATGAAATCATTACAACAGAGTCCATGTCTTTGTTTAATAACTATAACCGACAGGTGAGTGTTAATCCTGTCAGAAATGAACCTCTCATTTATTTCTGCGAGGAAGGGACGTATTCAACTTATGGATGGTACATGATGTGCAATTATCTGGCAACCATCAATAACCTTGATGTTCCGATTACCAAGACGGCAGATAAGACGATGAAGATCACTTATATTTTACAGGAACAATAAAATACTTTTTGGAATCAGGCAGTTATCCATTGCGGGTAGCTGCTTTTTTCATACAAAAAATCAAAGGAGGACAAGACAATGAAGGAATTCTGGAACGCAGTACAGTTTGTATTCACGGCAGTCGGAGGATGGCTTGGATACTTTCTGGGAGGTTGTGACGGTCTGCTTTTTGCATTGCTTGCATTTGTGGTCATCGACTACATCACGGGAGTCATGTGTGCAATCAGCGACCAGAAGCTGTCCAGTGCAGTCGGGTTTAAGGGAATCTGCCGTAAGGTACTGATTTTCCTTATGGTCGGCATCGCAAACATTCTTGATGTATATGTCATCGGGACCGGGAGCGTTTTAAGGACGGCAGCCATTTTCTTCTACATCTCAAATGAAGGGATCTCCCTTCTGGAGAATGCGTCCCATCTGGGACTGCCTGTTCCGGCAAAAATCAAAGCCGTGCTGGAACAGCTTCATGACAGGTCAGAAGAAGACAAAGACAACGGGGAAGGGTAGCACCTTCCCTCTTTTATTACAGAGAATTGGAGGATCATATTATGAGTCAGAAATTTGGAATCGATGTAAGCCACTGGCAGGGCAGTTTTGACTTTGCAAGGGCTAAGAGTAAGGAAGGAGTGGAGTTTGCAATCATCAAAGCCGGAGGTGCTGATGCCGGGCTTTATAAGGATAGCCAGTTTGAGGCAAACTATAAGAAATGTGAGGAATGCGGGCTTCCGAAGGGAGCATATTTTTATGGAAATGCCAGAAGCGTGGCAGATGCCAAGAAAGAGGCAGAATATTTTCTTTCACTGCTTAAGGGAAAGAGATACGAGTATCCTGTCTTTTATGATGTGGAAGGCAGCATGATCACAAAGAATGACAGTAACACACTGACACAGATCGTAAAAGCATTCTGTTCTGCAGTGGAAGCAGCCGGATACTGGGCTGGTATCTATTCGTCCGAGTCATTCTTCAACAGTGAGATGAATGACGGGGAGCTTACCCGTTATAGCCACTGGGTTGCAAGATGGGGTAAGAGCAAGCCGGCCCCGGCAAGCGGTGCAGAGACACAGATCTGGCAGTTCGGAGGAGAGACAAACCTTATCCGAAGCAACAAGATCAACGGGCAGTCCTGTGATCAGGATTACTGCTATGTGGATTTTCCTGCAAAGATCAAGGCGGCCGGACTGAACGGTTATGCCAAGGGCAGCAGTACAACCACTCCGGCGAAGAAATCCAATGAGGAGATCGCAGCCGAGGTGATTGCCGGAAAGTGGGGTAATGGCACTGAAAGACAGAAACGGCTCTCCCAGGCCGGATACGATTATTCAGCAGTCCAGAGCATCGTGAATAAGAAACTCTCCCCATCCAAGAAATCCGTGGATGAGATTGCAAAGGAAGTTATTCATGGTGACTGGGGAAACGGAACGGAGCGTAAGAACAGGATCTGTGCTGCCGGATATGATTATTCCGCAGTACAGAAAAGGGTAAATGAACTCCTGAAATAAGGATAAGGCTGATGGTCTGTAATGGCTGTCAGCCGTATTTTTTTCAGTTTATGCCAAGGAAAGAAAGGTGAAAGGTATCAAAGAAAACACTTGCTATTATTGGCTTTCAGAGTGATATATAGACTACCAAAACGGAAGGAGGTAAGGCTTGTGGAAATTCAGATCAGGGAAGGCAGCAGGGAACAGAAAAGAAAGTTGAAGGTCTGTGCATACTGCCGTGTATCGACAGATGCGGATGAACAGGAAAATTCACTGGAAAATCAGGTCAGACATTATGAGACGGTCATAAAAGCAAATCCAGATTATGAATATGCCGGAGTTTACAGTGATTTTGCCATATCGGGATTTAAAGAAAAGAGACCCGGTCTGCAGAAGATGCTTGCCGATGCAGAAAAAGGTAAGATAGACCTTATACTAACAAAATCAGTATCACGTTTTGCAAGAAACACCTCAATTGTTCTGGAAGCTACACGAAAGCTGAAAGAACTGAATGTAGGTGTTTTTTTTGAACTTCAGAATATCAATACCCTGTCAGGGGAAGGCGAGCTTATGCTTACGATCCTTGCAGCATTCGCACAGGCAGAAAGCGAGAGCGGAAGCGTTGGTGCAAAGATGGTGTACCAGAGAAAGTACGAGGCGGGGATTCCCGTACAGTACCTTGAGCGGTCTTTCGGCTATACGAAGGATGAGAGGGGCATATTTGTTGCTGATGAAGCGGAAGCCGTATGGGTAAGAAAGATTTATGAGATGGCAGCAGACGGATATACTCCGGCAGCAATCAAACGGTACCTGAATGAAAACGGGGTAAAGACCGTGGGCGGTGCAGAATGGATCGACAGCACGGTGTTCCGTCTCATTGAAAATGAGATCTACAAAGGCGATTACATCATGCATAAGCATTTTGTGAATGAAGAGAGAAAGCTGGTCAGGAACAGGGGAGAAGTGGATGCGTGGTACATCGAGGATGACCATGAATCCATTGTTTCCCCTGAACTCTGGCAGAGGGCACAGGACGCATTGGAAGCAAAAAGGGATTATCTTGCGGAAGGTTCGGTGATTGAGGAATTCACGGAAGAAAATTATCCATACATGAACAAGATCTACTGTGCCAAATGCGGATATCCGCTTTATAAACGGATCTACAGTAAAGGCAACAGGCTCAACTGGGGATGCAGCGGGATGAAACGGTATGGGAAGTCCTTCTGTGACGGGATCAATATCCCGGACGGTGTGCTTCGGAGTGCATGGCATTTTGAAGAAAACACTTACATTGACGAAAAGGCATCGGATAAGGGCGTGAAGGAATTTTCCTACTTAAAAGAACGCTCATGGAAAAGACGGCATAAAAAGAAGCAGCCGCCGTCAATCCCGGAAAATACGGAAGCAGAGTATCCGTACAGGGAGAAGATCTTCTGCGGATTATGCGGAAGCAGACTCGTGAGGCATGTAAACACCAAAAACCATAAGGTCATATGGGTATGCAATGGGAGAAAGCGGAAGGGGAAAGACTTCTGTGATGGGACAAGGGTTCCGGATACCATCATAAAGGGATGGGGAGAAATCAAAAAAGATATTTATATTCAGAGAAAGGATGATAAGAATGGCAAGAAGCGTTACAGTTATACCAGCAAGAAGCCAAAAGGTGCGGACAGGGCATAAGGCGGTACAGGAAAAGAAGATAAGGATGGCAGCCTACTGCCGTGTGTCAACGGATCAGGAAGACCAGCTCCACAGTTTTGAGGCACAGGTCGAGTATTATACAAAATATATCAACGACCATGAAAATTATGAAATGGCCGGCATCTATGCGGATGAGGGTATTTCGGGAACCAATACGAAGAAGAGGGAGCAGTTCAAACGCATGATTGCGGACTGTGAGAAGGGAAAGATCGACCTTGTCATAACAAAATCCATCAGCCGTTTTGCCAGAAACACGCAGGACTGCCTGATGTATTCCAGAAAACTGAAGAACCTCGGAATCGGCATTATTTTCGAGAAGGAAAACATCAATACACTGGATTCCACGGGCGAGCTTTTGTTTACCATCTTAAGCTCCCTTGCACAGGATGAATCGAGAAACATTTCAGAGAACTGCAAATGGGGCATCCGCACGAAATTCAAGAACGGTGAGATGCACCTCAATACATTCAAGTTCTTAGGCTACGATAAGGATGAGAACGGGAAGCTGGTCATCAATAAGGAACAGGCAAAAACGGTAAGACGCATCTACAGGGATTTCCTTATCGGCATCAATCCGGCACAGATTGCGAAGGAACTGACGGAAGAGAAGGTTCCGGGATGCAATGGACAGACGAAATGGTATCCAAGCACAATCGTGGGTATCCTGAAACAGGAAAAGCATATGGGCGATGCACTTCTGCAGAAGACCTATACGGCAGATTTCCTTACCAAGAGACAGGTTAAAAACAACGGGGAGATTGCACAGGTTTATGTTAAGGACAGCCATAAGGGGATCATAGATAAGCAGACATGGAATGCGGTGCAGGAAGAATTTGAACGCAGGGAACGGTTCATGAAAGACCACGGAACGGACAGGTACAGTTATGGTGCGGACTGCATACCGTTCTGCGAGAAGGTGTTCTGCGGGGAATGCAAAAGCCTGTTTACAAGGCATTCATGGAGATCAAGGGGAATCGTACAGTGGCAGTGCAAGAACCACAGGAAAGACGGGAAAGTGGCATGCACGAATGCCTACGTTGATAATGCAGACCTGGAAAAGGGATTTGTAAAAGCATTCAACAGACTGGTCACGGACAGGGATAAGCATATGGAAAGATGGCAGCAGATGAAGTCGGACGGGACACCGCTTGAAAAGATCAGGGCGGGTCAGATGATGGAAGCCGTGGGAAATGAACCGCTTACTAGATTCGTCCCGGAGATTGCACAGCTTGTCCTCTGTGAAGTGACGGTGCTTGGCGCAAAAAAATACGAGTTCTTCTTTCAGGAAGGCAGCAGGGTAAAGGTTTCCGTGTAGATCACCCGGAAACCCCGCTGTCATGAAGTTCAAACAGTTCCATCTGGCTGCTTTCACCGTCCGTATCACCGTATTCAGGAATGTCGGACGGTTCTTCTTCCATGTCTTTTTTGTGCGGAAGTTTATGGGTATAAAGTTTATCCCAGGTAAGCGGGTTCCGGCTTTTTTTATTGTAGTATATCAGTATGGCTTCCGCAAATCCGAGGGAGCCGGAACGCCTGTCCTTTGCAGTGCGGGCGAGTTCCTTGATGGAGATCCTTCCGAGCTTTTCCTTAAATACATCATCTTTTATGGCATCACCATATGCATTCAGGAAACGCGCCAGTCCGTTCATCATGTTTGCGCTGAAGGACTGGGATGCCCCTTCCCATGTGGCTGCGATGAGCCGGATGACATGGTCGAGCATATGGTAGCCGTATTTGTCGTGGATGTTTTCCAGGGTTGCGACAGCGCAGATACCGCCCGGGGTCGTGGTGGATGCGATGGTAAGGTCATAGGATTCCACCAGGTCACGGATGATGAGCTGTTTGTCATTGCCGGCCTCTATGTTCGCCATGAATATCTCATAAGGCAGCAGGGGCTTTACATATTTCATCTGGTTTGCAAAGATATCCGCTTCATGTTCATATCCGAGGTCATCGTATACCATGCACCACACGGGTGTCTCCCTGGATCCTGAAACGAGGGCAACGATCTCAATGGTGTGCTGTCCGTTGAATACATAGTTGATGCCGTTCCTCCGGCTGACCTTTACGGGATTTATCTGGTACAGGTCAAAGTTGGCGGCAGCACGCTGGACATGGTGCTGTGAGAGATTGCGCTGGTATTCCTGGTTGGATACGAGATTCCTGATAGGGATCTGTTCAAAGTGTACTTTTGGAACGAACTGCATCAGGTCAATGGCCTGTGGCGTTTGTCCGGCTGTCTGTTCTTCTGTCATCTGGATCATCCTCCTCAAGCTGCGAAAGCAGTCTGGTTATTTTTCTTGTCAGGTTCAGTAGCTGCATTTTCACTTCACGCCTTGCATTAACTGAGGTGGAAGGAAAATCTGTAAGCTCCATGGTTCTTGATATGGTCTTTGACCATGAAGGTATCGTAAATTTAAGGCTCTCGAGTTCCGCATCTGGGTCAGTGGCGGGCATCTGCTTTATTCCGGCTTCGGCACTTTCCTTTTCCCGTTTTATTCTTCTTGAGTCCGGTTTTCCGGTGGGAAGTCTCTGCCACCTGAGTTCGTGCCGGAGCTGGGAGTATCCGATGCGGTCTATAGACCCACTGTCCAAGAGCCTTTTCAGTCCGTTGATATCCTCAATGGGAAGACGGGAGAGCTCTATGATATTTTCATGGGATACACGGAGTTTCCCGTTTAATATCTTTTCTGCGATCTCCGGGCTTTTCCGTTTCAGGTCATCGACCGCACGGGCATAAATATCATATTTTATGACCGTGGAAAAACCGAAATTAAATTCTGTCCCTATGATGGTGGCGATATCTGATTTCCGGACGTATTTTTGTGATATCTGACCGTCTGCATTCAGTTCCATGTCGGGGTGTTTTTTCATAAATTCATCACTGGCGGTATTCATGTCTGCACGGAACAGTCTGCCTATCAGGTATTTTTTGTATTCCCCGGTAAGGTCTGTACGTTTGAGCTGTTCATGGCAGATAAAAGAGACTGCCTTATCACGGCTTTCAAACATGATACGCCGGATGTTGAAACGGATATCCCATTTCGTACAGATCTTATACCGCAGACGGCCGTCAAGTATGATGTCGTTCCATACACATACAGGCTCCAGGCATCCGTGGTCAAAGATATTTTCTTCGAGTTCTTCCAGGTACTTTTCTTCCCTTGGCTGTATCAGCTCATCAAATTCTGGATCCGTCTGAAGTTCAGAGACTGGTCTGTTGTTCATACTGATTCCTCCGTTCGGGTCATATCATCTACAAGCACGCATTCATTCATGGAAAAGCTGGCCAGGCATTCTTTTGGATTCAGTGCACCGTAGATACGGTAGCTGTGGTTGTCCTCAAGATGTATGCCTGTATTCCGTAATGCCTGTAAAAGCTCCGTACTGTATAATTCGTAACAGTAACGGCTGTCGGCTTTACTGTAGCGCACACGGTGGGCAAGGTAATCCTTACGCACGCTTTTTCTTATGGCGATCATGCTGTCCTGCGGGTTTACAAGCAGCTGGATATACTCCGGGTCACCGAGCATATGGAGCGTGAGCTTGTGTATGCGTATCCTGTTTTTCTTTAAGTCAATGCATAGGACCGGCTTCAAAGAGGTTTCTCTGTTCATAATGCTGTTCCTCCTTTTCTGGATGTTCTGTTTTTTCTTCTTCCGGTTCAGCGGTATTGTTTTCGGAGATGCCGAACACCGCATAACCGTCAAACATGTTGACCTGTAAACTGCTCTGGTGTTCCTCGACAGGCACACCGAACTGGTTCTGCCATTCTTCCGGATAGCTTGGCGTGCGGGACGCTTTTATCTTTCCGTCTTCCTTCTCCTCACGCACGAAAATCTCAGGCGTTGTGAGGTCAAAGACAAACAGCAGTTCATTGTCTGACCGTATCAGCTTCCCAAGCAGTTTATAGCGGTAGGATGAATTCCATCCCATAAGCGACACGACTTTGGCAAAAAAGATACGGCAGGTGATCTGTCTTGGAGAGCGTTTTGCCGTTGCGGAACACCACCGGAAGGAATCCTTCTCATCCTCCTGGCATGGACGCACTGCCAGTTTCTTTTCATCCGGGTTTACGAGTATCTGCACGAAATCCGTATCCGGCAGCTTTTTTATACATGCGGTGTTTACGGATACCTTGCTGGAATTAAAAGTAAAGGACGGTTCATAGGTATGGGCGAAGAACTCGCCGCGGACGACCTGATACCCGTCATAGCTGAAAGCATCATCCTCGGTCACGGGAATGGTATTCTTTTCATCGTTTGTCTGTATGTTCATCTGTGTTCTCCTTCATATCTGACATGATCTGTTTAATGTTCTTCTCAATGTCATTTTTACTGGTGACCTGTATATCAGTGTCGTTGTATGTTACCGGGGCATGAGAAGTATCCGGGGCTTTATGTCCGCTGAATCCGGCAAGTTCCTCTGCCTGTGCGTGGCTGTAATAATTGCTCCCGAATGTGTCTGCCCAGTCAGGCGGATAGGCGCGGACATTTCTCTGCTGGCTGTCCGTAAAGGGTTTTACGGCCGGATCCGTATCCGGTGCACCGACCATGTTATTGGGGATGAATATCTCCGGTTCGGAAAGGTTGAAGAGCAGTACGGCATCATTCCCGCTGCCGCGCTTTACCCCCGTGATGCGGTAACGGCAGTCATCATTCCAGCCGAGGAGTGAATAGAGCGTGGGAAGAAATGCAGTCCCGCTGATCTCACGGGGAGAGTTTTTGCCATCTTTCTTTTTAGACCACTGCATGGCATTCCGGCAGTCTTTCCCCGCATTCCTTACGGCAAAGACCAGTTTCTTTGGATGTATGAGCAGTTCCACAAGCGTGCTGTCAAGTTTGCGGACGGCAGGAGCGGAAAAGCGGATATCTCCCTGGCTGAAGGTAACGGTTATACGGTCCGTGCTGTCAAAAAACTGTGAGCGTGCGATCTCATATCCGCGCAGGTCAAATTCACCGGATCTTACCTCTACATGACCGGAAGATGGGCCGGACTGTTCCGTGCCGTCATAAACACTGGAAGAAGCATTCATGTAATCCGTTTCCTTAAAACCCGCCCATCTGGGGTTGATGGATACAAACCCTTTCAGGACACCTCCCGGAATGACCTTCAGCTGCGGAAGGATTCCTTTGTTCCCATACTTGGCATTGCTGATCAGCCTCTGGACTGCAATAAAGTCATCCCTTGATATGATGGCTTCGTGATGGTCGCGCTTCCGGTACTGGGGACGGTTCTGCATATTCTTCTTTGATTTGTGGTTAAGGTAATTCGGAGTGTAGGTCTTGTGTGCAAGGACATCACCGCAGTGCCTTTCGTTCTGCAATATCTGAAGGATGGAACCGGGAGACCATACGGTGTTTCCCTTTTTGGTCTCACAGCCGAGTTCCGTCAGGGTATCGGCAATCTCCTGACAGGTGCATCCGTTTAAGTACATCATAAATATGAGTTTTACGATCTTTGCTTCCCCTTCATTAATAATGAGGTTTCCATCTTCATCATGGTCATATCCGAGGAGTATCGGTGTAAGGAAGATCCCCCTGCGGAAACGCATCTCGATGGATGCATTCATGATCTCGCTCTTGGTATGGCTTTCTTCCTGTGCAAGTGTGGCCATGAAGGAAAGCACCATCTCACTTTTGGGGTCAAAGGTGTTGAGCCTTTCCGTTTCAAAGAAAACACCGACAGGATGGGGGAGTGCGAGAAGCTCCCTGACATAGCCGATGCAGTCCACCACATTCCGGGCAAAACGTGATACGCTCTTGGTCACGATGAGATCTATCTGACCTTTTTTGCAGTCTTCAATCATCAGCTTGAACTGGTCACGGTGCTGGAGTGAAGTGCCGGAGATGCCTTCATCCGCATAGATCTGTACCAGTTTCCAGTTCGGACTCTTGCTGATGACATCATGATAATGGTTCTTCTGCAGTTCATATGAAGATGTCTGCCTTGGATCATCCGTTGACACCCTTGCATATACGGCAACACGCTGTTCATTTTCCACTGCAAATATATCTTCCTGCGGAAGGGCAGGGATCACGTCAAGTTCATCCGGGTTGATGCCTTTATAGCGTTCCCTTATCTTACTTTTCTGGTCGGCAACTGAGCCGGCTTTCTGCTCGTTTTCGTTCATGACTTACCACCTTTTATTTCTGTGCTGGATTTTATTATAAAATTTTCATGCTGAAATAAAATAGACTATACGGACAGCCATATCCCTATAGTCTATTTCAAAGAAAATTTATTTGTGTGAAAATAGTGTGCCTTTATCTGTGCCTGTCACTGGAAGCAAGCTCCCAGCCGTTTTTGTGCATGGTTTCAAGGCTTGCTTTTATAAGTTCATAGATGAATCTTTTCTCATTTTCCGAGCAGTCTTCCATGAGCATATCGATGTCTGTCTGGTATGCAGCCGGATTGTTCATCTGCACTCCGGCAAGCAGTTCATCCACGGTAATGCCGAGAGCATTCACGATACGGATGATGGATTCCAGGCTTGCTTTTCTTTTTGCATTTTCAATGTGGCTTATGTAGGAGACGGAAAGGTCGGTCATTTCCGCAAGCTGTGCCTGTGAAATATGATTCTGCTCCCTTACTTCCTTGATACGGTATCCTATCTGCCTGTGATTGACAGATATCTGCGTCTGATTCATAGATTGTACCTCCTGTTTCCTTTTTCTTACGCAAGATAAATTATCTATCAATGAGTGCAAAAAAGTTGTGTAATTTAATAAAGCGTAATGGAGTAAAAGGAAAACAGGGGATAGGAAAGTGCGAAATATGTCGAACGATTTTTATTGAAGGATGCTGATGCAGATGGTATGCTTATAACTGGAACAAGACGATATAAGGAATGATGGAAACAAGGTAAATCAAGGTTCTGTCATGATACAAAACTGAACTGCATAAACCTGCCGTTCATATTTTTTTACCCAGATACTCCATTGCACTAGAGTAAATTACGAAAGAGATATGGTTCTAATAATTCTTCTGCGTAACGGTTACAATATGTATATCGTACAGATAGAAGAGAGGTGTAATTTACTTGCGTACAGAGGAGTACATACCAAAGAGGGTAAAAGAATTATGCAGCAAGCATAAAGTCTCCAAATACAGACTTGCACAGCTCACGGATATGTCGCAGACAGCGTTGGCAAATATAATGAATAAGAAGAGCATACCTACAGTACCGACCCTGGAAAGGATCTGTGATGCATTCGGAATTTCAATCGCACAGTTCTTTGCCGGAGATGGTATGCGGCCTGACCTGACGGATGAGCAAGGTGAATTATTGGAGATATGGGATGACTTAAATGCGGATGAACGCAGAATACTGATGAACTTCGTAAGGACGCTGAAGAAGTAAGGGGAAGCAGTTTGATTGTATCTGACAAGACTGGCTTCCCTTTTTCTATGCATTCCGGTGACCACGGAAAGTGATGAGGATGTATATGAGAGTACAGGATGAGGAATTCAAAACAATGATCTACGATCTGATGAACGGACATTATGATCTGGATAAATTTGATTGTGAGGAAAGCAGTGTGGTAGAGAATGAATTTGAAGAAGGCAGATACTGTGAAAAACTCTACAGTGAAATGCTTGCAGCCTATGGAAGAATATGCCAGAGACTGCATGAGCAGTCTGGTGAGGACAGGGACGTGGAAATCATAATAAACAATCTGCTGGACATGGGCAGATACCAGAGCATGAAGATGTTTAATTATGGGGCATTCTTTACTGAAAAACAGAATCAGCAGTAAGACGGAACACAAAAAATAGTGTGGCTACGATTTGACAGCCACGCTATTTTTTGTTACAAATATAGTGGTGTTATACAATGCGTATAACAGAGAGCCGCAAACATGGTTTTGCGTGATTAGACAAATCTCAAGAATAAGCAAATCTGGGGTGTTCAAAGGGGGTATATCCCCTAGTGGGCTATCCCCCTTAGCGTTGTATGCTGACTATCCCTTTATAATAAGAAGTTATGCCATCTATAAAAGACAGGGTAAAGCCCCAGACGGGCCTTCATATTTCGCTTATCGGAATGGGACTTTATAAGCTTTTGAGAAAAACAGGCATAATATATCCGGCTGCCGCAATCATAAGCGGAACCCTTGTTGTGCTATATGGAAGCATGACGGGAAACTCGGTGTCATCCGTCAGGGCTATTGTGATGTTTTGCTGTGCCGTGTATGCACAGGCGGCAGGGAGAACCTATGATATTTTGTCCGCCGTTTCGCTGGCGGCAATCATAATTATGTGCAAAAATCCCTACATTGTGACGGATGCGGGCTTTCTGCTCTCATTTCTCGCAATTGCGGGAGTGTCGGCTGTATCGGGAGGATTTACGGCAGAAAAATTAAAGTGGTTTACCGCACCGCTCTCGATATGGCTTGCCACACTTCCGGTAATGCTGTGGTTCTACTACGAAATTCCGCTGTTCTCGATTGTGCTTAACCTTGCAGTTGTCCCACTCATGAGTTTTATAATGGTTTCGGCACTTCTTTGCGGTGTGGCGGGACTAGTCAGCAGTACTTTTGGAACATTTTTTGCAGGAATCGGACACTATATTCTTCTGTTGTTTCGGTATGGCTGTGAGCTTATGCTCTCGATCCCGGGAAGTGTGTATGTGGCCGGCAGACCAAAAATTGAGCATGCTATCATATATTATGTTCTCTTGATATTGTTTTCGCTTAGAAAGAACATAGTCTGTGGTGTAAGGCGTATCGTTGAGAACAGGTGCAGGCGGTATACGGTATCGCTTCGCGACAGATGCGGGCGCATTGCGGGTGTACTGGTACGTCTCCTGATAATTCCCGCACTTGCTGTGATTTTTATGAGGAACCGCAGCGGGCTCGAGGCGGTTTTTCTCGATGTAGGTCAGGGCGATGCGATATTCGTGAGTATGCCGGACGGTTCAAATATCTTTATAGACGGGGGAAGCAACTCGCAGAACGGAATATATGACCGGATTTTAGAGCCGTTTTTTAAGTATAAGGGCGTGAGAAAGCTTGATTTTCTCTTCATTACGCACAGCGACGAGGACCACTACAACGGGTGGAGTGAGGCTTTGAAAAATCTTCGGGAAGATGCACTCACATATATTCCGAGTATTGAGAATGTTGTGCTAAATGCGGGGGATTACGGGAAGGTGATGGTGTCCGATGCCGGGAGCTCTTTGGACTTTTTAAACGGCGGTCTTGAGTGCAATGCGGTACTTTCCGATTGTGCCGGCACGGTCTATCGGTTTGGGGATTGCAGCCTCACATCACTTAATGATTGTGAGAAAATTTATGGCACGGAGTCAGAGAACGACAATTCCATAGTGCTTCTTTTAAGGTATGGAGATTATTCAATCCTGTTCACGGGAGATGTAACCTCCGAGCGTGAAGAGATGCTTGCCGGGCGTGTGGCTTCATGCGGGGTAAGCAGTGTATCACTTTTAAAGGCGGCGCACCACGGTTCGCGGTATTCGACGAGCTCGGATTTTTTACAGAGCATCCGACCGAAAGCGGCTGTCATATCCTGCGCCGCCAAAAATTCTTACGGTCATCCTCACAGTGAGACGCTCGAGCGGCTCGATGCATCCGGGACGAAGGTGTACAGAGTGGATGAGAGCGGCGCCGTGACGGCATGGATTGATGAGAAGAGCGGTGTCATGGGGATGTATGGGTGGAGGTGAGCGAGGAGTCATGTAGGAAATGGAAAAGGGCTCGTCAATTGTCCGTGGGTATACAATAAAACAGTTGATTTATTATACCCATTTAGCGATAATATTTATGTGGATTTGGGTATGCGGATGGAGAATAGTGCCTGTATACCCATATTGCCGTGAAAAAAATGGAAATTTGGGTATAGAGTGAGAGCGTATTGTAAACGTACCCAAGTGTTATTAACGGGCAGGAGGAAAAGGATGGAGACAATTTACTACATAGTGGACAGCATAGACGGAGACTATGCCAATTTAAGGAGAGCTGACGATGAGCAGGCGGAATTGAAGCTTGTGGCGCGAGCACTGCTTCCTGAGGCGATTCAGGAGGGAAGCAGACTAAAATATGAACTGCTTGAGTACAGCATAGTATAGCGGACAGCAGAGTGAACGGCAAAAGGGAGACTTTTATAAGTCTCCTTTTTTGATATACAAAATCAAAATTAATATTAAATTGTATTGACAATTAGTTCTACAGGTAGTAGACTAAATATGAACTACAAACAGTAGACCAAAAATGAAGGAATAAATAGTTAAGAAGATTGGAGGCAGCCATGGCAGAGTACAGATTGGGCGAAGTTGAGATGAAGTTTGCTGATATTATATGGGAGAATGAGCCGATAGCGTCGGGCGAGCTTGTAAAGCTTAGCGAGCAGAAGCTTAATTGGAAGAAGTCGACGACATATACGATACTTAAGCGCTTGTGTGAGAGGGAGATTTTTCAGAATGCTGACGGTGTAGTGAGCTCGCTGATTAGCAAGGAACAGTTTCAGCTAAAGAAGAGTGAGGAATTTCTAAATGAGAACTATGGAGGCTCGTTACCTTCATTTGTTGCAGCATTTACGTCAAAGAAGAAGCTTTCAAGGGAGGAAATTGATAGTCTGAGGAAGATTATAGAGGAGAGCAGGTGACTAAAGAAGGCAAGGGGGACTTCAGGATGATTAACATATTTTATAAAATAGTCGACATGAGTATATCGGCAAGCTGGCTTGTCTTTGCCATTGTACTTCTGCGATTGGTTTTCAGGAAAGCACCTAAGAAGATAATATGCTGCCTGTGGGCATTGGCTGCCATAAGACTTGTCTGTCCGTTTGCGATTGAGAGCAGCTTCAGTCTGGTTCCGGGTGTGCAGACTGTAGGTAATGCCGGGATGCAGGATTTGGTGAGCATCGAACCGGATATGGCGGGATTTGGGGACACGTCAGCAGATATGAAAGATACATTGACGGGCAGTGAGAATGATACGCAGGGAATAATGGATGGTGTAAGCAGTCTTATAAGCCCTGTAACGAATATTGAGGAAAAAAATACGGTTGAAAAGACGACAGGGGAGTTAAAGGAAAACAGCAGCATAAAAAGCGGTGCCGACGGCGTACAGGGGGCGGATTATGATATTCCTCGGACGGCGGCGGGAATTAAGCACATTACGGCGGAAAACCTAGCAAAAATATGGATTGCGGGAATCGGTGTCATGCTGCTGTATGCGACAGCTTCGTACATGCTGCTTTACACGAAGACGAGGGCATCTTTGAAGCTGGAAGAAAACGTATATATATGTGATGACATCGATACGCCATTCATTCTCGGTGTGTTTGCGCCTAAAATATACCTTCCGTCAATGCTTACCGCCGAGGAGAGGGAGTGTGTCATGGCACATGAGAAAGCGCATTTGAAGCGCTTTGATAATCTGTGGAAGCCGCTAGGATATATTATATTTTCGGTGTATTGGTTCAATCCGGTTATGTGGGCCGCATATATCCTTCTGTGCAGGGATATTGAGCTTGCATGTGATGAGAAGGTCATATCGGATAAGACGATGGATTTTAAGAAGCAGTATGCGATGGCACTTCTCAACTGCAGTTCACACAGAAAGATTGTGAGTGCATGTCCGCTTGCGTTTGGTGAGGTCAGCGTAAAAACAAGAATCAGAACGGTACTCAATTATAAGAAGCCGGCATTTTGGATTATTATTGCTGCTGTTGCAGCCTGCGTTGTCGTAACGGTATGCTTTATGACTAATCCGATAGGAAGCGTGGAAAATGAAGGAAGTCAGACGGAGAGCACGATTGCAGAAGACGCGACGGAAAGTGATTCGGAAACGGTTTCAGAGGAAATACAGTTTGTAAATGAGGAGAGCTTTGAATATGGCGGCTGGCGTGTAACAATAAGTGAACAGCAGGGATATAAGTATTTCTACATAGATAATAATGTCCTTATCAGAAATATTGACACAAGAGAGCTGACGGAGCTTAAAATGTTTTACCCTTCTGTTGAGAATCCGTATCTTGAGATGAAGGAAAGCGATGAATATCCGAGATGGGGAGTGTTAGGAACAGCGGCTTCGAGGGCGAGCTTCACGGACGGTGATGTTGCGGTCGGAGTATATAAGTATGAGCAGTCACTGCAGCCGCTTTCGACAAATGAAGCGGAGAAAGGTTATTTTGTGATGTATGCCTCACCGGATAAGAAAGATATATGGTATCTTGACATTCCTCTTGGAATGAAAAAGGATGAGGTTGAAAGGATAATGGCGGGAATCAATATCGAGGTGCTGCCGCAGAATGAGGTTCGGCATTATCAGGCAGATTCGGAGCTGTCATGTGCTGAACAGTTAAAGCTTGCTGCTGACAGAATTGCCTTTCTGACATTTTTTGCAGCTGATTCTGACCCGCAGGGATATATATATGAGTATGGCAAGAGGGGATTCGATGTGTACGCTGAGGAGATGAAGCTGACACGGCCCGCTATATATGAGAAACTCAAGGAACCTGTAAGCTCGTTATGCACGATTCTTGATGCAGAGCCAAAGGATACACGCATAATTGAAGCCGGGTACGGAGATGTTATTGTTGTTCTGAACTTAGGGAGCATAGACCCTGTTATCGTTAAGATGCGAATGGAGGGGGAGCTGTGGAAGCCTATTGACCGATTGACGGTTGATTCATACGACTACAAAATATATTCAAAAACAGCCGAATATGAGAGTGAACTTACCAACGACAAGCTCACGGAGCTTATAATCGATGAAAGTCCTCAATCATATATCTGGGAGGATGATGCAGAAGGGTTCATCGTTCTTGACAGTACGGATAACGGTGAAACGGTTCTCTATGGAAGTGCCGACGGACATTGGCTGGTGCTTCAGAAGGGAGAAAGGGTAATACCGATAACAATTTCATGGCGTTCACAGAGAAGATATATACCACAGATTGTCGAGGCAGATTATGACAATGACGGAAAAACTGAGTATGCTCTATGGGTGGGTAAGGATTCAGGAACCGGTATTTCCACAGACGGCTTCTATATGCTTGAGACGGATTGGGAGAGCGACGCGGAAGGGAAAGTTATACACAGCCTGACGGAATACAGGTATCATGATTCCTTTAGCGAGCTGAATGCACTTGATTTCGAGTATGATGAGGCAGATAAGTGCGTCACGGTGCTTTACAACGGAAATACGGTAGGAGTAATTGATTTAACGGGATTTTTTGAGCAGTATGGCGGTGAATATAAAGGAATTGATTTTGGCAATATATATTCATTCACATACAGAGACGGAGACTGGTACTTTTCCGCATCGGGAGGAGCATATGCGGATTCTGTATATGGACCGGTGTACAACTATGGTGTCGAATTTGCAGGAAGGGTTGTATATGACGGTAATTATTTCCACCTTGAGGATATTAAGGTGCTGATTGAAGACGGCAGCAATGCTTTGTAACAGATAAAATAATTGGAACAACGGGGGTACAATTCATGACGGATTTTTTTTATGGATTATTAAAGATGAGTATTGAGGCGAGCTGGCTCATTGCTGTGGTTATATTGCTGAGGTTTTTATTTAGGAAGATTCCGAGAAAGCTGGTGTGCTGTCTGTGGGCATTGGTGGCACTAAGGCTTATATGTCCGCTTACGATTGAGAGCAGCTTAAGCCTTGTGCCGGATATGAGTCCGAAAAGCTTTGTGAACATTGATAATTCGACAGACGGTCAGGGCGCGGCAGTTAATATGAATGGTGCCAATGGTAATTTTAAAAATGGAACAGCAGGCAGCATTGCAGGCGGAAATACAGCCGGCGTGACTGACAGATTGACAGGTAATTTAACCGGAAATTCAGCAGGCAGTACGACAGGTCGTTTAACAGAAGGTTCAACGGGCACTACGACAAGCACTTCGAATACTCCGGCGGATGGTTTCACGGCAGGTGCGTCGGAAATTATGCAGGCTGATGGGACAAACGGGACAAAAATAACAGATATGCTTAACGCCGCATCAATTGTGTGGCTTGCAGGCGTTGTGATACTTCTTGGGTATGCGCTGATTACATATATGAGAATCAGGAGAAGGACGCTTGCGTCGGTTAACATGGAGAAAAATGTATATCTGTGCGATGATATAGAGACTCCTTTTATATTGGGAGTGTTCCGCACCAAGATTTTTATTCCGTCGAAGCTTTCCTTGGAGGATAGAGGGTATGTGCTTGCACATGAGAATGCACATTTAAAGAGGCTTGATAATATCTGGAAGCCGTTAGGTTATGTTGTTTTGATGGTGCACTGGTTTAATCCGCTTGTGTGGATTTCTTATATACTTATGTGCAGGGATATAGAGATAGCTTGTGATGAGAGAGTAATTGCGGATAAAGACACGGAGTACAAGAAACAGTATGCGACGACACTTCTTAATTGCAGTTCAGATAGAAACTATGTAACAGCATGTCCGCTTGCGTTCGGAGAGGTCGGAGTAAAGCAGAGAATAAAGGCGGTGTTAAACTACAAAAAGCCGGCATTTTGGGTAGTGATTGCAGCTGTGGTCGTGTGCGTTGCCACGGCGGCCGGATTCATGACGAGCCCTAAGTCGAATGAGAATAATGGAACATCGGATGTAACACCATCCGAGGAAGTTACCACACAGACGGATGAGAATACTTCGGAGCCTGCCGGAACCGAGGATTCATATCAGACCGGAAATGAAGAAAACCAAGGCTTCATAGAGTATGACGGATGGCGCATTGAGTTTGTGCCGCAGGACAATGGCTGGGAGGGAAGCTTTTCGGGAAATGAGCTTACCATAACCAACACGGAGGATTCAAGAAGTGTCAGACTTGTGCCTTTTGACGAGTCGGGAAACCTTGTAAAGTATGAGGACAGAATAGAAAGCAATGACCTCTCAGTGTGGGGGATTGAGAAGCTTACGGGAAACGGAGGAGGTTACTCAAGTCTTGGGGGAGGTGTTGAAAAAATATCATACTACACACCTGAGCTTGGCAGCTCGGGAGAGGAAAAGTATGGTCGGATTATTATCTACGGAACTGCATTAAGCGATACTATATGGTATATGAAGCTGTCGTCAGACTTCTCTGTTTATGACATGGATGATATATGCGACTGCATAACAGCCGTATCGACAGAGTATTCCGTTGATGATTCAGAAGAATATAACATAATAAGATATTATGACAAGAACAGACCGCTTTCCGTGTATGAGCAGTATGAGCTTGCAGAGAATAAAATGACATTTCTTTCAAATGCGGTGACAGACGATGACGGCAATCTCATGGAGTATGATGGAAATACGATGAGGGCTTTTGAACTGCTGGCTGTTGAGATGGAGACGGAAAATCCGGAATATTACGAGAAATTAATGAATCCGGTCAGCTCGGCGGGTGTCCTTTTTGACATAGAGTATACTTCCTATAGGCTTTATAATTTTTCGATTGCAGGTGCAAATTCACGTCAGATTGTAGAATTTACACTCGAAGATGGAAGCCGGAGGGCAATTTGTATGGAAAATACAGGTACGCTTGGATTGTGGAGACCGTTTTTTGAGTATGAAGCCGGTTCAGAGGGGTATCAGGAAATAATTTCAGTAAATGAGTATATGGATAATGTTACTGCTGAGAGACTAAAGAATGTGGATAATGTATGTATACCGGGGGAGTCGTATAAGTATACTGATTTGTCGGATGATTTTGTGATTCTCGATTCGGTGCCTGATTCAGACAAAGTGCTCTACGGCATTTACGGAGGCTATGCGATGATGTTAAGAGACGGAGAGCATCTGATTCCGATATGGCTTAGCTGGATGTCGCCTCAGATGCACATACCGCAGATTTATTACGGCGATTATGACAACGACGGAATATTTGAGTTTGCGCTAAAAACCCACATGACCACGGGAACAGGTATCTCAGGGGATGAACTTTATATAATCGAAGCCGACTATACAAGTGAGCAGTCAGGAAAGCTCAACTACGACATCAAAGAATTTAATGATTGGTATGACGATGTTGCGGCAGCGGTCAATTACTCCGTCGATGACACGGGAAATATTGTCAAGATAACGCTTTACGGCGAGGAGGCGGCAGTAATTGACCTGACACAGCACTTTGAGGAGCACAAGGAATACAGAGAGGAGTTTGACGGATTTAACTTCGGCTCACATTATTATTTTGAGAACCGTGACGGAGAGTGGTATTTTACCACCTATAGCGGTCTGTGCGTTAAGCGCAATGGGGAGTCATTGTTCTTAACATGGGATAATGATTGGAATTACAGTGTTGTTGTGACGGGCAGGGTTGCGTATGAGCAGAGCTCGGGATGCCGACTTGAGGACATAACGGTTTCAGTGGAGGAGAGCGATGAGTGATATTTTTATTAAAATAATAGGGATGAGCATCTCGGCAAGCTGGCTTATCGCTGTGGTCATTATACTCAGGCTGCTTTTTAAGAAGGTTCCGAGAAGGATAGTATGCTGTCTGTGGGCGCTTGTGGCATTAAGGCTTGTCTGTCCGTTCTCCATCGAGAGCCGATTGAGTCTTATTCCCGACGTAAAGCTTCCTATTGTCACCAATATTGAGAATGCCGATGCGGTTGGTGCGGGAGACACGACGGGAGTGCTGCTGACAGGCAGCAATGTCAATTGGGCAGATGGTGTGGCAGAGGGCACGGCGGACAGCCGGACGGATGATTTGCCGAGTACAGACGAAGCATCTCGTAAAGCTGTCGATGTGCTTAATATTGCCTCAATTGTATGGCTGGCGGGTATATGTGTACTTCTTATATATGCTTTAGCAACATATATGAGAATCAAAAGAAGAACATTGGCATCGGTTAAGCTTGAGGGAAATATCTATCTGTGTGATGATATAGGGACACCGTTCATACTAGGTGTGTTACGCACAAAAATTTTTATTCCGTCGAAGCTTTCCGAGGAGGAGAGGGAATATGTGCTTGCGCATGAGAATGCGCATTTAAAGAGGTTTGACAATCTGTGGAAACCGCTCGGATATGTTATATTGGCGGTGTATTGGTTCAATCCGCTTGTGTGGTTTTTTTATATGCTTTTGTGCAGAGATATAGAGATAGCTTGTGATGAGAGGGTAATTGAAGATAAAGACATAGAGTATAAGAAACGGTATGCGACAACGCTTCTGAACTGCAGTGCGGACAAAAGCTACATAACGGCGTGTCCGCTTGCGTTCGGTGAGGTGGGAGTAAAGCAGAGAATCAAAGCAGTATTGAATTACAAAAAAACGGCATTTTGGGTGGTTGTTGTGGCAGTTCTTGTCTGCATTGCGGCAGCAGTCGGATTTATGACAAACCCGTCATCGAAGAATGACGCAGGAGAGAATGTTACCGAAAGCACACCCGAAAGGGAGACATCGGGCGAAAGCGATTCTGCGGCCGAGGATGCTCAGACGGAAACGCAGACTCGGACTGAGCAGGAGACGGGCAGCACAGGTGCCGATGAGGTTAAGGATTTTGCCTCGGATGTCTATGCGGAAACGGGAAATGATTTCGGAAGTCTTTCGTATATGGAGCAGTATGAGAGGAGTGCCAATAAGGAAGGTTTTTTATCAAGCTGTACGGATTCGGGCGATTTCGTTTTTGACCTGTATGCAGACGAACTCAGGGTAAAGAGACCTGAAAAATATGAGCAGCTTAAGAACTCGGCAGATGCGGTGTGCATGCTGTACGATATTGATGAGAAATCGAGGGAGGTATTTCATGATAATGTCGGCAGAGATACCGTTGTGATTCATACGGCTTCTGGTGAGGATTTTATAGTAAAAATGAGGCTTCGAGGGGAGCTTTGGTGGCCTTGGATGACGCTTGATTCAAAGGATTTTAATTATGAGTATTACCGTGAAAGGGAGGCACAGCTTAATGCTGTGAGTGCAGAAGAACTCAGAGCGTTGGATGATGAAATTAATCCGCTGGAATCAATTATACTGGGAACAGGTGACGGCTGGATTGCGCTGGCGAAGCTTGACGGTGAGGATACGGTTCTCTACGGAGATCACAGTGGCAGCTCTGTTGCGCTTCGACATGAGGATAAGGTTATATCGGTAAGCTTGAGCTATCTGTCGACAAGGATAAGTGTTCCGCTGTTTTACAGCGGTGATTTTGATAATGACGGTAAGACGGAGTATTCAATATGGGTGTGCGTGCTGACGGGAACGGGAATTTCGTGTGACCAGCTCTACATGCTTGAAACCGACTGGAATGAGGCGGAGGATGGAAGCATCGAATACAGCATATCCGAGTACCAGGCATATTACCAGAACCGGGAGGTAATGAAGATTGACTGTCAGTATGACAAGGAAAGTAAGCTGTTAAGTGTTGCTTATAATGGGGAAGAGATTGATACTGCTGATCTTACCAGGCTCTTTGAACAGTATCCGGGAGAGTATGTCGGAGTCTATTTTGGAGATCATGTTTCATTTACATACAGCGGCGGACAATGGTATTATGAGACAGTTGGAGGTATTACCAGAAAAAACAGTGGTATGGTAAATTACCAATACAGCGTGCATATGAGGGGAAGAGTTGTGTATGACGGACACAATTTCGGGCTTGAGGATGTCGAGGTGTGGTCTGAGAATCACCTCGACGAGATAAATTAAGGTTGTGCGTGCCTGCCGGAAATGATATGATATAATAAACCCATCAACAGATATAGTACATGGCTGTTTACAGACAATGCACTATATCTGTTGGATGGGTAAACATACATGAGCAAAAAGGGCGACAGCCCGATTTGCGAATGTCTGTTGTGATTTCGAGAGTTCGCAGAACGGAGAAATCACATTTATTATATATTTAACATCACGAGGTACATAATGAAGATAAGAGATATATTAAATCAGGACAAGACAACACTTTCCTTTGAGGTGTTTCCGCCTAAGAAGGAGACGGACTTTGCTAATGTAGAGACGGCGGCATTCGGGATAGCGAAGCTTCAGCCAAGCTACATGAGTGTAACCTATGGCGCGGGCGGAAGTACCAAGGGACATACGATTAAGCTTGCACATGAGATTCAGGAAATGTATAATGTGCCGACAATAGCGCACCTTACTTGTGTATGTGCTGACAGGGCGGGGATTAATGCTGCCCTTGAGGAGATGAAGGGCGCGGGGATTGAGAATATACTTGCACTCAGGGGCGATATTCCAAAGAATTATGAGGGGGAAGTATTTACGGATTTTGCACATGCCTCCGAGCTTGTTGAGCTTATCAAGGCGAGTGGTGATTTCTGTGTCGGAGGCGCATGCTATCCTGAGGTTCATCCTGATTCTGCAAACAGGAATGAGGATATTATCGGACTCAGGAGAAAGGTGGATGCGGGCTGTGAGTATCTCACTACGCAGATGTTTTTTGACAACAATATATTTTTTAACTTTATGTACAGGATAAGGGAAGCGGGAATTACCGTTCCGATTATACCGGGCATTATGCCGATAACCAAGAAGGCACAGGTGAGAAATGCGGTGAAGCTGTCGGGCTGTAATGTCCCTGAGAGATTTAAGAACATTGTGGACAGATTCGGAGATTCAGAGGATGCTATGAAGCAGGCTGGTATAGCGTATGCGACTGACCAGATTATTGACCTCATTGCCAATGGGGTGAGACATATCCATGTCTACTCCATGAATAAGCCGGAGATTGCGGAGGGAATACAGCGCAATCTGTCTGAGATTCTGAAGATGTGATTACCGTTTTACAGAGGAGAGAGTATAAGTAGTGCTTGGAAGTAAAGGAAAAATGTCATGAAAAATATTTTAGCGGATATCAAGGCGAACAGCTTTAAGCCTGTATATCTTCTGTACGGGACAGAGGATTACCTTAAAAAGCAGTTCAGGGATAACTTAAAAAAAGCGATAGCCGGCGACGGAGATTCGATGAACTATTCATACTTCGAGGGAAAGGCGCCTGATAGCAAGGCTGTATCTGAGATTGCCTCAACAATGCCGTTCTTTGCTGACAGAAGGCTTGTTGTGATTGAGAACAGCCAGCTCTTTAAGACGGCGGACGATATGATAATCGATATGGTCAAGGAGCTTCCTGACACCACGGTTGTTGTGTTTGTCGAGAATGAGGTGGACAAGCGGAGCCGCCTGTACAAGGCAGTAAAGGATAAGGGATATATATGCGAGCTCAACGAGCAGAGCGACAATGACATAATGAGATGGGTTGTGTCGCTGCTTAAAAAAGAGGGCAGAACGATGGACAATGCCACGCTGCAGCTGTTCCTCACAAAGACGGGAAGCTCGATGGAAAATATATCACGAGAGCTTGAAAAGCTGATATGTTACACGATGGGAAGAACAGCCATAACCTCAGAGGATGTTGAGGAGGTGTGCACGACACAGACGACGAATCGTATCTTTGATATGATTACGGCGATATCTCAGAAGAATCAGGACAAGGCACTTGAGCTTTACTATGACCTGCTCACATTAAAGGAACCGCCTATGAGAATTATGTACCTTATAGCGCGTAACTTTAACCAGCTTCTGATGATAAAGGAGCTTACAGAGAACGGAAATGCATCATCTGCAATAGCATCTAAGATGGGAATACAGGGATTTCTTGTCGGAAAGCTCCAGTCACAGGCAAGACCGTTCAAGGTGGGAGTGTTAAGACGCGCACTTGAGGAGTGTGTGTCGCTTGAGGAGGCGGTCAAGACGGGAAGACTTGAGGACAGACTGGCGGTTGAGATGCTCATTGTGAAGTACTCAGCGGCGTAAAACACACAAATTTATGGAGTAGAAGTTTGAGAGTAAAAAATAACCTCCGCGCGGGCAGCCACCGCGTGGAGGTTATTCTTTATAAGAATCGAGCTGAAAGCTTCGATTAGTTCATGCTGTTAACAAGAGTAGCTAATCTGGATACCTTTCTTGCAGCGTTGTTCTTGTGGTAAACGCCCTTAGAGCATGCCTTAGCGATCTCTGTAGAAGCAACCTTAAGCTCAGCAGCAGCGGCAGCCTTATCTCCGGCAGCGACAGCAGCTTCAACCTTCTTAGTATAAGTCTTAATCTTAGACTTGATTGCCTTATTGCGGTCTGCTCTAGTAGCAGCAACTAAAATTCTCTTCTTTGCAGATTTAATGTTAGCCAATTTAAGTACACCTCCAAATAGTATATAAAAATATTCTAAGTATAAGTGTCTACATCAGAACAGACACGGTGGTACTAATGTAAACATACTCGAATAGTATAGACCACGAAATCAGGATTGTCAAGTGCTGTTATGTATTTTTTTATAAAATTTGGAAATAGTATTATCACACCAAATCATTATAGCACGATTGGAGAAAAATAGTGAATAAATTCAACTTAAACGTGAGGACTGACCTTGCTCTTGAGACAAAAGAAAGCCTAGATGAGGATGGAAAGCTCAGAGGGGTGGTTTTTGATGAGAAGAAGGATGAAAAGACGGGAATCACGATAAGCAGGCTTGAGATATTAAATGCATTGGGTGAGAAGAATATGAAGCGTGCAAAAGGTGTATATTACACATTTGAGACAGTATCTTTGTCGGAGAATGACGGAGGGTATCACAGAGGCGTTTCGGAATTTCTGGCGGGGTACATTAAAAAGACGCTCATAAAAAATATGCAGAAAGAGCCTCCGTATCATATCCTTGTAGCAGGGCTCGGTAATCGTGAGGCTACGCCGGATGCACTTGGCCCATATGTGGTAAACAATCTTGATATCACTGACAGCGTCGGCGCGGCAGGTGAAAATGGAGTGCCGGATGCAGATGAGAGGTTTGCATATGTGAGCGCAATAGCTCCGGGGGTTATGGCACAGACGGGGATGGAGACGGCTGATATATTAAAAGGAATAGTGAGGACGGCAAAGCCTGACTGTATAATTGCGATAGATGCCCTTGCGGCCAGGAGCACGGCGAGGCTTGCATGTACGATACAGCTTACAGACACCGGGATTATGCCGGGCTCAGGAGTGGGAAATCACAGGAATGCCATAGATAATAACAATATGGGAGTGCCCGTGATAGCAATAGGAGTTCCGACGGTTGTGGATGCAGCAACGATAGTCGGAGATGCACTTGAAGGACTTTTAGACAGCATGGACTATTCTGAAAGAAAACAGGTTGTGCGGGATTTTATACCGCAGAATATGTATCAGATGTATGTGACGCCAAAGGATGTGGACGAGATGGTAAAGAGGATAAGCTACACAATTTCAGAGGCAATAAACATCTCGATGAGCTCATGAAAAACCAACCTGTGGGTCTGTAAAAAAATATTGAAACATCTTTTACACTGACAACGAATATACTGCAATAAAGCTGATGTGCGGATGTTGATTGTGGGTAGAGGAAGATTCAAAAGGGGCATAATGTATATGGTTCTGACAAGCTGTATTATTGTGCTTTTTTTGTGCCTGCAGCAGGCGGGACTTAAAAGGTATATGCTGGCGACGTGCTGTAAAATAGCGTTAAACACGTTCTGTCCGGCTGAATTTTATGAGAAGCCTCTCTACTATTATGATACTGATACGCAGCCGGCGGTTATCGTGTTTGGCAATATTTTTCCTATTGTAAGGTTTCTGGCGAAGGCGGATACTACAGCCGGTGACGTGGATGTATACGTTCCGACGGCGGGTGATTCGCTCTATATGGAATTTTGTACGGAAAGTGACGGCAATGTTGAAGAAGATGAGAGCACTGAAAATACGGAGGGAGAAAGTCAAAGTGCTGAGAGTGAAAATATTGCAACAAATGATGTGACGGAGAGCAATCCGGAAGAACAGGGTGAGATTCCTGATGCGGATTCGCAAAGCAGCAGCGTGAGTGCAATACCTTTGGCGACGGGAACAGTTCCGTATGAATATGAAGCCTTGGCGGATTACAATTTTGTTCATGACAGCTTTTACGTTATTCCTTCCCACACGGCTCTTTTAAATAATATTTTAAAGCCTGACGAGTTTCTGGAAAATGACTTATCAGTGAATGGAAAGACGCCATGCATTCTCATATATCACACACATTCACAGGAGGCATTTGCCGATTCGACGGGAGACAATATGACGATAGTGCAGGTGGGGGATTACCTTGAAAAGCTGCTTAAGGAAAAGTATGGTTATGAAGTGATTCATGTTACCACCGCATTTGATATGCTTGACGGAAATCTTGACAGAGGCAAGGCGTATACCTATGCGCAGGAGGAGATTGGTGCTATCGTAAATGAACATCCGGAGATTGATATGGTTATTGATTTACATAGGGATGGAGTAAATGAGAGCCTTCATTTTGTGACGGACATAGACGGAAAACCGACGGCTAAGGTGATGCTCTTTAACGGTATAAGTTATTCAAAAAATCAGGGAAATATAGATTATCTGTACAATCCGTATCTTGAGGATAATCTTGCGCTTACATATCAGATGTATCTGCTTGGAAAGATGTATTATCCGGATTTTTTCAGATGTATATATATAGAAGCATACAGATATAATCTTCACTTGTGCAGAAGAAGTATGCTGATTGAGGCAGGAGCCCAGACTAACAGCTTCGAGGAGGTCATAAATGCAATGGAACCCCTCTCGGAGCTGATAGCAAGAGAACTATCCGGCGAAAAGATAATTAAGCAGTAAAAACAAAAAGAAGCTGTGAAAAAATATTGCAAAAGCTATGACACAACACTGTCGCCGAGCACATTGATGGCGGCAAGCCTGTCAAGCTCGTTGTTGAACAGAATCTTTAATGCACCGTCCTCGCTGTCTCTGTTGTTTACGATGGCGAGGTTCTTTATGCTTATGTGAGATGCCGTGAGACGGCTTATGACATCAAGAAGTGCTCCTTCCTTATCCTGAATGCTGCAATATACGATATGCTCCTTGATGATTGGACCGCGTTTGCCGTCTGCAACTGAGTTGCGGTACTGTCTTGCTTCGTCAAAAAATGCATTGAGCGCGGCATGGTCTTTTGAATTGATGATATCCTTTATGGTGGAGAGATACTCAATGTAATCTCCGAGCAGCCTGACTATCGCGTCAGTGTTGGTGGTACATATCTGTTCCCACATCTCAGGGGAGGAGGAGGCTATTCTTGTTATGTCCTTAAAACCTCCCGCGGCGAGCAGCTTCATCGTTCCGTCGGCATCATCGGAATGCTTGATGAGGTTGACGAGCGATGCGGCTATGATGTGCGGCACATGGCTTATTCCGGCAACACTGTAGTCGTGGTGCGCAGGTTCGAGTACAACCGGAATGGCACCTGTGAGCTTTACAAGTTCTATGTATCTTGCCAGCATGTCCTGAGTGGTTGCCCTGGTTGGGGTGATTGCGTAGAACGCGTTCTCAAGCAGGATGTCAGAGGCATTGGCATAGCCGGTTTTCTCGGAGCCTGCCATAGGATGGCCTCCTATGAAGCATTCCTCAAGCCCGAGCTGTTCGACAGTGCTGTGTATGTAGCCTTTCACGCTTCCGACGTCGGTTACTATGCAGCCTTTCTTTATGAATGGCATAAGCTTCTTAAGATATATCGAATTATATTCGACAGGGGTACATAAAAAAATGAAGTCACAGGCAAGAAAATTCTCATCAATGTCAGATGCCTTGTCAATTACGCCGTCCGCTACAGCCTGCTTAAGAGGAGCCTCACTTCTGTTGTATGCGATTGTATATATGTCAGGTCGGTTCTTCTTTAACACCTTTGCGATGGAACCGCCGATAAGACCGATGCCTATAAAACCAACTGTAAGAGTGTTCATTGTTCAGATGTTCCCTTCTTTGCCAAGTATGGCTAACCTTGTATGATATGATGTTGGGGTCAAAAGGTATTTTGCCCCCAATGATACCGGATTGCTTCGTACTTTGCACTCTCGCAATCCTCAAAAACATTCATAATTCGCTCATTTTTCTACGAAAAATGGCTACTTATTCATGTTTTTGGCGGGTCCCAAGGTCAAAAATCCTCTTGCAAGCAAGCTTGCATCAGATTTCTGACCTTTTGACCATGATATCATGATATGTATAATAATATGATACGCTACATTAAAACACAAGCTTTTTTTAAAACAACAGACCGCTCAACTCTAATTACGGATAGGTAAACGGTAATTAAAGTTAAACGGTCTTTAAAATAAACTTTAACATCAGCTATATAGTGTCTATAATGTTCATAGATTATTTCAATCTGCGAAATCTCCACAAAACGGCAAATTAAAAGGATCAGAGGTATTTTCTATATTAATACTCTTATTTGGTCTAAGTATAGATAACTATAAACGTTTTGTCAATAATGCTTTGAAAAATAGTGCTTTGAAATCCGATGCGGCTGTTGTCGGGAATAAGGTATTTTGTCTATTGTGGGTCATGAAAAATGGTCTGATAATTACTAGGAGGTGGCTGATTATGCCTAAAAGAGGAGAAAATGTGCGCAAGCGCAAGGATGTAAGATGGGAGGGAAGATATTCGGTAAAAGATATTTATTATGGTACTACACAGGTTCGTTCCGTGTATGCTAAAACATACGCTAAGGTTCGGCGCAAATGAGCAGCTGGATATTGGTCGTATTGATAACGGAATATATATTGTGTTTTGCCGGTATTCTGGATTTTGGAAACGGCGGTCTTAGAGCGGGTACATGGATAATGCTTTTAGCCGGATATGTTCTGCTGACCAGGTTTATAACATGTAATAACCACGGAAGAGGTGTCAGAGTGCGTTACGAGCAGGAATTGAGCTTTGCCATGAAGGATGCCGCATGCAATTTCGTCATGCTGGTATTTCAAGTTCAACGATAAGCTATCTGATGAGGGGCAAGAGCAGACCGCAGGTATATACAATGCTGATGTTGTGTAACGTTCTCGGCGTGAAATTTTCCGAACTTTTTGATGAAAATTGTGTTGAAGCAGATGAGGAAAATAAAAATGAGAAAATGCTGCTTGAGGTTTATCGCGGACTGACGGATGAGAAAAGAGAAATGTTGAGAACATATATTGATATGCTTTCAAAATATGAAGTGTGAATAAACAGAACGCTGATTTCAATAAACAGAATAATATGAAGCTGTTTCGTCATGGTATAATACAGCATTGATGTGATTTCAGTAATGGGAGAGAGCGTTGCACTCAGGTGCGATGCGGTTGTTTTTATGAAAGATGGAAAGAAAAAAATATACATAATATTATTTCTTGTATTTCTTGTAATTGCACTTATATGTGCGGTGTGTCTTATGCTCAGGGAGTACAACCCTAATTGTGGGGAAATATTATGTTGACAAATAAGATACTTTGGGCTAAAGTATAACCAAAGCATATTTCTTGAAATTTCTACAATCCTAGGGTAACAATTGTTTCCCATCATACATTCATGAGTCTATGCTCTTATTCCGTTAAAATAGGCAGAAGATGATTGAATGATAAACTGCTTTATGTCAATGACATCTCCTGCATGAAAATCTAAGGAGGTATTGGTGATGACTAGAAAAGGTAACAGTAAGAGAAAGCAGGGGGGAACAATATGACACTTGAAGAAAGAATTAAAAAAATTATAGATTTACGTCCTATTGATGATGTGTTTTTTGAAGCAATAGCAGAAGACAAGGAAGTATGTCAGGAAATGTTGCAGACTATTATGGAAGATAATTCATTGACAGTCTCGGATGTTATTGTTCAAAGGAGCGAAAGAAATTTATTTGGGCGCTCAGTCAGACTGGACGCTCTGTGTACGCTGGGTAACGGTACTCTATGTAATATAGAAGTACAGCGTTCTAATAATGATGACCATTTACGCAGAGCAAGATATAATGCGTCTGTTATTACGTCAAGGGAAACTGATGTAGGTACGAGGTTCGAAAGCATATCGGAGGTTTATGTCATTTACATTTCTGAATTTGATTTTTTCAAAAAAGGAAAAACAATATACCATATTGAAAAAATCATTAAAGAAACAGGAACTTATGTTGATGATGGATTTCACGAGATATTTGTTAATACCTCGGTATATGACGGAACAAAAATTTCCGACCTTATGAGGTGCATGACGCAGATAGAAACGTCGATGCGTTAACAGACTGATTAACAGTAATAGACGAAAAGCCGTGGTCTGAGTCACCTCCGAACAGTCAAAGCTGTAGTGCTATAGATACAGTTCCACAGTGCTTTTAGTATTATAATGGAGTATTCAATAAAACCCAAGAAATGGGAGAAAGGAGAATGATCAATTAACCTCAAAAGAGGATAATTGGATTATACGTAACAAAATGAAACAAAAGCATGGTAGAAAATCCAAGATTGCGGCATTGCTCGCAGCTTGCGCCCTTATTGTTTCGGCAATGATAGCAGGCGGAACCCTGTCCGTCAGCGCAGACGCTGGAGAAACTAAAGAAAATGTAGGTGGCATATTTCTTATAAGCGGAGGAACCGCTGCGAACGGAGATTACAGCTATAACGAGGAAACTCAAACGCTGACCGTTCTGAAAAGCACACCTATAACAATACAGAGCGTAGACAATCAATATGTCAACGCAAAAATCTTTATTAAAAACGGCGTTGACGCGAATATTACGCTTGACACTCTGCGCATCAGACCGACCGACGGCGCCGCTATATCTATGGGCGACAGCTCTGCGAGCGTAACCATAACCATTAAAGGTGGGACTTACAACTATCTGAACGGCGTGAACGCGGCAGGCATTGAAAAGCTGTCCAAAAACGGAAGGCTTACAATCACCTGCGAACACGCAGATGAGGAAAACCATCAGTGCAGCGAAAGCTGCGGCTTGCTTGACGCAAGGTGCGGCAAGGGACACGGCGCGGGCATAGGCGCTTCGGGAATTAACGGAGCCCAAACCGGCGGCATATACATAAAAGGCGGCGTGATCTTAGCCGTAGGCACTGACGGCGCAGGCATCGGCGGCAGCAATTTAGCCGATGTATCCGACATCAACATTTCAGGCGGCATAATCGAAGCACGGGGAGATAATGGCGCCGCAGGCATCGGCAGCGCCACTAACGGCGGCATTGACTCTATAAACATAAGCGGCGGCATAATTTCGGCATACGGCAGTGCATTCAGAAATTACAGCGGCAGCCACTTTTACGGCGCGGCAATAGGCGCTGCTTACTGCAGCAGATTTGACAGCATAAACATAAGCGGCGGCACTATCTACGCAAATACCGCTTATGACAACAATGGCACAGGCGCAGTCGCTGTCGGCGCAGGAAACAACTGCAACTCGGACAGAACAGGCATAATCAGAATTTCCGACGGCGTTGTTTACGCAGTTGGCAGCGGCAGCACTGACGCAATCGGCGTTACCGACAGCGTGGCAAAGCCTGCCGACATCGTAATAGACGGCGGCTCGGTATATCCGAAGTGCGGCGATAGCTGTACCGTACATTCCGACAAAATAGGTATGTCCTCCCTGCCGAAGGACTCAAGCGGCAGAGAGCTGACTTTATTGGAAATAGACAATTCGGGCAATGAAAGCATTACCGTAAACGGAAAAGCATATCCGTCAAACAGCACATATAACACAGCATTCGACAGCGCTACCAAGGTTGACAAATCCTACGTTTTCATGCCGAAAAGCGGCAGAAACAGCGTAACGGTAGGCAATACAACCACTGAATATATTTACACCGAAAGCGGTTTGTCAAACGCTGAAAATATGAAGCTTGACTTCTACGCAGCAGACAGCAATAAACCACTTGTCTACGGAACAGACTATAAAATTGACGGCTCCACGCTGAAAATTTTATCGGATAAGGGCATTACTATAAAAAACGTTGACCCAACTCAGCCGTGCAGCAACAACATTTACATTGAGAGCAGCGTTTCCGCAAACATTACTTTTGCGGGAATAAATATCCAAAGAGGTCTGAATGAACTCAGCGCTGTTGAAATTGCCGAAAACAGCAGCGGAAATGTAAACATAATCCTTGCCGACAACACGGACAATATTATTTCCACAACCTATAATTACGCCGCACTGTCCAAGAACTCAGACAGTGACCAATGCGGAACGCTCACCATATCCTGCCAACACAGCGGAGAAGCCGGTCATATCTGCGGCAGCAGCTGCGGCGGACTTAATGCGGCAAGTTCTACCTTCCCTGCGGCTATCGGAGGCGATGATAACAAATCCGCAAGCAACATTGCCATAAACGGCGGCAGAATCAATGCAAAAGGCAGCAAGGGCGCAGGCATCGGCGGCGGTTATAACGCTAAGGCAAACAATATTACTGTCAACGGCGGTATAATCAACGCAGAAAGCGTCTTTGGCGCAGCAATTGGCGGCGGTCAGTACGCAAACGGCACAAACATCAGAATAGAAAACTCGATTCTTTACGCAGCAAGCCAATCCGGCGCAGCAATTATCGGCGGCGGCGTCAACGGAACAGGCGACAAAATCTATATCGAAAACAGCGTTGTTTCGCTGGTCCAGAAAGGCTCCTGCGGATCTGATATGATAGGAAACGGCGTTGACGGCGTTGCAAGCGAAATTTATATCGACAACAGCTCGGTAGCTATGTACTCGACAAGTACAGTCAGCCCCGATATTTCTCAGAACAGCCAGATAAAGAACAGCGCAGGCGAACCTGTTTACCTGCTGACAGTTGACAATCCTAACGGCGATGAAGTCATCGTTGACGGCGTTAAGGCAATTGCTGCCAACAATATTGCCGCCGACCCGAACGACACAGGACTTCACTTATGGCTTGCAGACCGCGACCATTCTTTAACATTCACAGACGCAGACGGCACGACAACACAGATTGATTACCACTTCAACGACTTATTTAAAGTGTTCAAGCTTTGCGAGGCGGATGTTGAGGACGGCTATCGCTACAACGAAACCGCGCACTGGTACATCTGCAAAAACAGCGACCTCTGCACCGTAAAGTTTAACTATCAAAACCACCTTGGCGGTAATGCGACCTGCACTAATAAGGCTATTTGCAAAGCCTGCGGCGTCGAATACGGAGATCCTCTCGGTCACAATATGCAGTATTTCGATTATGTCCCTGAAACCTGCACAACCGACGGATATTTGCCGTACTATTACTGCGATAGATGCGACAAATATTTTGGAAGAGAAACCGATTCTCTCGACACCGAGTTAAACGTATTTATCATACCTGCAACGGGTCACGACATGACAAAGGTCGATGCCGTTCCCGCCTCCTGCGAAGCAGACGGAAACATTGAATACTACAAATGCGGTTACTGCGGCAAGTTCTTTTCAGACGCCGACGGCAAAAACGAAATAACCGCCACCGATACGGTAATTGCGGCAGCGGGACACCGCTATCTTACGTCATGGACATTCGACAGTGACTCGCATTGGCATAAATGCGATGTCTGCGGCTCTGCGGATACAATAGAGCCGCACGTTTCAAGCGGTCAGGCAACCGAAACCGCCGCTGAAACCTGCACAATCTGCGGATACGAAATCGCTCCGATGCTGGGACACATTCATGCCGACAACCTTATGCCGGTCTATGCTGTCAAGCCTACCTGCACAAAGGACGGCAATATCGACTACTATGTATGTTCCTGCGGCAGGCTGTTCGCCGACAGCAACGCGGAAGCGACACTGTCAGAAGCTGACATTGTTATTCCTGCGGCAGGACATGGAGCAACCGAAATCAGAAACAGAGTTGAGCCAACCGAAACAGCCAACGGTTACACAGGCGATGAATACTGCACAGTATGCAATGAACTTGTAAAGCGGGGAACGGTTATTCCAACAACGGCTCCGTCGGAAACAACCCCAACGCCGTCCGAAAACCCAACGGCTCCGTCGGAAACAACCCCAACGCCGTCAGAAACCCCAACGGCTCCGTCGGAAACAACTCCAACGGCTCCGTCGGAAACAACCCCAACGGCTCCGTCGGAAACAACCCCAACGGCTCCGTCGGAAACAACCCCAACTCCGTCCGAAACTTCAGCCGCAACCACGTTTCCGCCTGAGAACGCCGAGCTTCCGTTCATCAAGGATGAGGACGGCAAAACAGGCTGGGAGGTTATCAACAGCCGTCTTGCCGACACAGACGAGGGCGGCAGGGTAATTGTTGAAATGAACGGCTCGACAGACGTTCATGAGGAAACATTCGCACTGATTAAAGGCAAGGATATAACTCTTGTTCTGGATATGGGCAACGGCTTCTCGTGGGAAATCAACGGCAATGACGTTGATAGTCCTAAGAACGTCAACCTTAGCGTAACCCCTGATGCTGATATACCCGTAAAGGTTATAAACAGACTGACAGGCGAATGCTACTGCACATCGTTTACTCTTGAATACAGCGGCGAATTTGGCTTCATTGCCAAGCTTTCAATGGGTCTTGGCAAGGAAAACAAGGGACTTTACGCAAACCTTTATTACTATCTCGGAGATGGCGAGTTTGAGTTTATCGGCTCCGCAAAAGTCAACTCCGAGGGCGTTGCAAAGCTTTCGCTGAGCCATGCTTCGGATTATGTGGTAATAGTTGACGAAACTGACCACGCTGCAGACAACGAAAGCGGTGATGCTGAAAAGCCCGAAAGCGGTGAAACCGACCACGCTGCAGACAACGAAAGCGGTGATGTTGAAAAGCCCGAAAGCGGCGAAACCAACCACGCTGTAGACAACGAAAGCGGTGATGCTGAAAAGCCCGAAAGCAACGAAACCAACCACGGCACAGGCGTTGTGGTATTCGGACTAATAGCAGTAATAATTCTGGCTGCGGCAGTAACAGTTGTTTTAAGCAGAAAGAAAAAGCAAAAGTAAAAGAATAATAATCAGGCTCCCCAACTTATGTTGGGGAGCCTTTTTTCAGCCTTATTGACTTTGTTCCTTAGTCTGTGCAGGCAGGTTTTCCTTTACATTGACGATATGCTCCGTCGTTAGCTGCTCGGAAAGCGCGCCTTTGCCCGGCTGTATCGATTCAAGGATAAAAAACTCTTCCATTTTTTCTGTTAATATGGTATTATATAGTGATTTATGATGTTTTTAATCCGCCGGAACCGGTATACTGACCGGAATGTCATGTGTCGGATTATAATATCCGGTTGATTTAATTTTATAATTAGAAATGAGGAATAAGATGTCCATAGACCAGAGTAAGATTCGTAATTTTTGTATTATAGCCCACATTGACCATGGCAAGTCCACCCTTGCGGACCGTATTATTGAGAAGACCGGACTGCTTACCAGCCGTGAGATGCAGGCACAGGTGCTTGACAACATGGATATTGAGAGGGAGAGAGGCATAACAATCAAGTCCCAGACGGTACGCGTTGTGTATAAGGCTCAGGACGGTGGGGAGTATATCTTCAACCTGATTGATACGCCGGGACATGTGGATTTTAACTATGAGGTTTCAAGAAGTCTTGCGGCATGCGATGGAGCGATACTTGTTGTAGATGCTGCGCAGGGAATTGAGGCGCAGACGCTTGCGAATGTATATCTTGCGCTTGACCATGACCTTGATGTCATACCGGTTATCAACAAGATAGACCTTCCAAGTGCTGAGCCGCAGAGAGTAATCGATGAGATAGAGGATGTAATAGGGCTTGAAGCACATGACGCACCGCTTATCTCAGCCAAGAACGGAATTAATATCGAGCAGGTATTAGAGGCTGTTGTGCATAAGATTCCGGCACCTAAGGGCTCGAAGGACAACCCTCTTGCAGCACTTATCTTTGATTCGCTCTATGACCCTTACAAGGGAGTCATCGTGTTCTGCCGTATCAAGGAGGGTACGGTTAAGAAGGGCACCAAGATAAGGATGATGGCTACAGGAGCAGAATTCGACACTGTCGAGGTAGGCTATTTCGGAGCAGGTCAGTTTATACCATGTGATGAATTGACAGCAGGAATGGTTGGATATATAACTGCAAGTATCAAGAATGTGCGCGATACGAGAGTGGGTGACACCGTGACGGATGCAGACAGACCTTGTGCCGAGCCGCTTCCGGGATACAAGAAGGTCAATCCTATGGTATACTGCGGTATGTATCCGGCTGACGGTGCACATTATGCAGACCTTCGTGATGCGCTTGAGAAGCTTCAGCTCAATGATGCTTCGCTTCAATATGAGCCGGAGACATCGGTTGCGCTGGGCTTCGGCTTCAGATGCGGTTTCCTTGGACTGTTACATCTTGAAATCATACAGGAAAGACTTGAACGTGAATATGACCTTGACCTTGTGACAACTGCACCGGGCGTTATCTATAAGGTTCATAAGACGGATGGCACGGTCATGGAGCTTACCAATCCGTCCAATCTTCCGGACCCATCGGAGATAGAGTTTATGGAGGAGCCTGTTGTGTCGGCAGAGATTATGGTTACTACCGAATTTGTCGGTCCGATAATGGAGCTGTGCCAGCAGCGAAGAGGTGTGTATCTTGGAATGGAATACATGGAGACAACGAGAGCACTTCTAAAATATGAGCTTCCGCTCAATGAGATAATATATGATTTCTTTGATGCGCTCAAGTCACGTTCAAGGGGTTACGCTTCGTTTGATTATGAGCTTAAGGGCTATGTCCAGTCCAAGCTTTGCAAGCTTGATATCCTTGTCAACAAGGAAGAGGTCGATGCACTTTCATTTATCGTGCATGCCGACAGTGCCGCAGAGCGCGGAAGGAAGATGTGCGAGAAGCTCAAGGATGAGATACCGAGACAGCTTTTTGAGATTCCTATTCAGGCAGCTATTGGCGGCAGGATTGTTGCCAGGGAGACAGTAAGAGCCATGCGTAAGGATGTCCTTGCAAAGTGCTACGGCGGTGATATTTCACGTAAGAAGAAGCTTCTTGAGAAACAGAAGGAAGGAAAGAAGCGAATGAGACAGTTCGGAAATGTCGAAATACCGCAGAAGGCATTCATGGCTGTGCTCAAGTTAGATGACAACTAAGATATATAATTGTGAAAATATGTGTATTATGTTGGACGTTGTTCAATTTTAATATATTGTATATGAGCTTGTCAGTTAAGCCTGGTTTAATTATTATGGCTAAAAAAGTCCGGCTTATATTGTAGAAAATTGTATAAATGTCTGCGCATAAATATGAGTTTTACAATTAAAAAAAGATAATTTGTAATAGATGGAGGAAAATATAATGGACTATAACAGACTTGCAGAGTTATGTCTGCCGGGTATTGATAAGACACCTGATTATTGGGAGAAGCAGTTCCCGGCAAGAGAGCTTAAGAGGGGAGCACAGGTGACAAGACTTGCACCAAGCCCTACGGGATTTATACATCTTGGAAATCTCTATGGAGCACTTGCGGATGAGAGAATCGCACATCAGAGCGGCGGTACATTCTATCTCAGAATAGAGGATACCGATGCGAAGAGAGAGGTTGAGGGAGCTGTTGATATTATTATCAATGTGCTTCGCTATTTTGGCATTGAATTTGACGAGGGAGCGGGAATTGATAATCCTGAGATTAATAAGTATGGTCCTTATTTCCAGAGACAGAGAGCAGAGATTTACCAGACTTATGTTAAGGACTTGGTAAGAAAGGGGCTTGCATATCCTTGCTTCTGCACTGAGGAGGAACTCACTGCAATTAAGGAAGAGCAGATGAAGCATGACATCCTTACAGGATACCACACTAAGTGGGCTAAGTGCCGTAACCTCACAATCGAGGAGGTTGAGGCGAATATTAAGGCAGGAAAGCCTTATGTTATGCGACTTCGTTCACAGGGTATTGAGGGTAAGGAGGTTACATTCAAGGATACAATCAAGGGAGAGATTTCCTTCCCGGAGAATATCCAGGATGTCATTATTCTTAAGTCCGACGGAATACCGACATATCATTTTGCACATGCCATAGACGATCACCTTATGGGAACAACTCTTGTAATTCGTGGTGAGGAGTGGCTTTCAAGCGTACCTACACATATTGAGCTTTTCAATATACTCGGATTCAAAAGACCTGACTATGCACATACAGCCCATCTTATGAAGATGGAGCAGCTTGAAGATGGCACAATGAGTAAGAGAAAGCTTTCTAAGAGAAAGGATCCGGAGCTTTCGCTTGATTTCTACCGTCAGGACGGATACCATCCTCATTGCGTGAAGGTATATCTGATGACACTTTTAAACTCCAATTTCGAGGAGTGGTATGACAAGCATCCTGATTCACCGATAGAAGAGTTCAAGTTCGATGTGCACAAGATGGCACAGTCCGGAGCACTTTTTGACATGGATAAGCTTCACAACATCTGCCGCAATGAATTTGCAAAGATGGATACCGATGAGATATACAATTACCTCTATGAGTGGAACAGAGAATACAATAAGGATATGGCTGACGTATACTTTAAGTCACCTGAGTACTTTAAGAAGGCTCTTGAGCTTTTCATGGGTGTAGGTCAGAAGAGAAGACGTAAGGATTTTGAGTATGCTAAGCAGATTATGCCGATGTTCTCGTTCTTCTTCGACGAGACATTTGTGCCTAACTATGAGTTTAAGTATGACAACGCGCAGGTTTGTGAGATTCTTGAGAAGTATCTTGCCACTTATGACCATGCTGCTGACAACAACGGCTGGTTTAACAATGTGAAGGCTATAGCCGATGAGTGCGGTTTTGCATCTGATATGAAGGCATATAAGGCTAATCCTGAGAATTTCAAGGGCAGTGTATCTGATATAGCGGAAGTACTTCGTATAACAATAACAGGGGCATCCAATTCACCTGATTTATGGACAATTCTTCATATCATGGGTGAGGACAAGATGCGCGAGCGTATCAACAATATGCTTGGGAAGCTTAAATAGAGAGGCTTTGTATGGGCTTGTACAGGACAGGACGGAAGGGGATATATATACATATCCCCTTTTGCATTTCAAAATGTATATACTGCGATTTTTGCTCCGCACCGGCAGATGATGCGACAAAGGAACGCTATGTGGACGCACTGTGCCATGAGATAGAGGCGGCAGGGGAAAAAGCGTCTGCTGCCGGTGATGATAGAAATATATCCACGATTTTTTTTGGAGGAGGCACGCCGTCGATACTTCATTCGGCATTGATTGTCAAGATAATGAATGCGGTGCGTGATGCGTTTACTGTGGCTGATGATGCTGAGATTACGGTTGAGTGTAATCCCGGTACGCTGAGCCGGAGCAAGCTTAAGACATATAGAGACATCGGAGTGAACAGACTCAGCATAGGTCTGCAGTCGCCAAATAACAGGGAGCTTAAGAACTTAGGAAGAGTTCATACCTATGAACAGTTCGAGGAGTCATACATTGCTGCGAGACTTGCAGGCTTTGACAATATCAATGTCGATATAATGTCCGCCATTCCGAACCAGACGCTTGCAGGATATGAGGATAATCTGAGAAAGGTTATTGCGCTTAATACAGAGCATATATCGGCATACAGCCTGATTGTGGAGGAGGGAACACCACTGTATGATATGGTGGAGCGTACTCACGGAAAATTTCTTCCGTCAGAGGATGAAGACAGAGAAATGTATGCTATGACAAAGGCAATGCTTGCTGATGCGGGATATTCAAGGTATGAAATATCCAACTACGCCAAACCGGGGCGTGAGTGCAGACATAACATATCCTATTGGGAGAGAGCAGATTATCTTGGATTCGGTGCGTCAGCGGCATCACTAATTGGAAAAAGACGATTTACGAATACAGATGATGTGGCCTCTTATATTGCAAATCCGATTGACAATCACAGTGAAGAACAGCTTCTTACCGTCAATGATGAGATGGAGGAGTATATGTTTCTCGGTCTGCGCATGATGAAGGGAGTTGACACTGTAAGATTCTGGGAGTTGTTCGGAAAGAGTTATGATGAAGTTTACGGAAGCATAACCGACAGGCAGATAGAGCAGGGACTTATGGTGCGCGACGGAAACAGGGTGCGCCTTACAGATATTGGAATTGACGTAAGCAACACTGTTATGGCAGAATACATGCTATAATAAAACCATCAACAGATATGGTGCGTGGCTGCTTGCAGACAAAGCATTATATCTATCAGATGGTTAAACAGACATGAGCAAAACAGGGCGATAGCCCGATTTGCGAATGGATGTTGTGATTTCGAGAGTGCGGAGCACGGAGAAATCACAGTTATTATAGGAAAAGATATGGTTTTGAAAAAGGAGTAATACATGAAAAGCAGACATATAAAATTTATCACATTATTGCTGTGCGCGCTGGCACTGTGCACGACAGCACTTGCGGGCTGCTCTAAGAAAACCGATGCACAGCCGGAGAGCACAGAAGCTCCGACAGCCGAGGTCGAGGTAAAGAGCGGCACTACCATTGAGGATGGTATTCTCTTGGTGGGAATATCGTCGAGTCCTTACATAGATGAGGCTGAGGATGGCAAGGTTGAGGGCTTTGAGATTGACCTTGCAAAAGCCATAGGTGAGCTTACTTTTCTGGAAGTGAAGTTTGTCAGGATGGACTACAGCGGAATATATGCAGAGCTTGACACGAGCAGCTTTGACTGCGTAATAAGCGGAGTTGAGATAACGGATGCTGTTGACAAGGTGTATGATTTTTCGGCGTCCTATTATACCGATGATAAGGGGAATGATATAGGAGCAGTTGTGAAATCGGGAAATAACAGACTTCTCAATGTCCTTAATAAGTCCATTTCCATATTAAAGAGCAACGGAACGATGGACGAGCTCTACGAAAAGTGGTTTGCGGTGGATGAGACAGACGATGGCACCACTCAGGAAAGCAATAAAAAATAATGCGTGGCTAAGACAGAAAAAAACACTTGCATTATAAGGAAAATAGTGATATATTAAGCAGGCTTTGTGAAGACGAAGCCTGTATTTATTTATCCGAGTGTTCGTAACCATCCACTCGTAAAACAAAACTAAGGAGATTAAAAAATGAACAAGAAAGTATTATTTATCACTCAGGCAGCAGTAATAGCGGCACTCTATGTTGTGCTCACTTATGTGGCAGCTCTTTTGGGATTATCAAGCGGAGCCATTCAGGTGAGATTTTCGGAGGCACTTACGGTACTGCCTTATTTTATTCCATCAGCTATACCGGGAGTCACGATTGGCTGTTTTCTTGCTAATCTGCTCACAGGAAGCGCAGTGCTTGATATTGTGTTCGGTTCAATAGCAACTCTTATAGGAGCTGTGTGCTCATATCTTTTAAGAAAGCATAAGTGGCTTGTACCGCTTCCACCGATTATTGCCAATGTAATAATAGTTCCATGGGTGCTTCAGACAGCCTATGGTATGACTGATGCATACTGGTATCTCATGCTTACCGTGGGTGCCGGTGAGGTTATCTCATGCTATATATTCGGAATGATTCTCTTATTTGCACTTGATAAGCATAAGAAGACTATATTCCGTCAGTAAAATATATCTGTATGGCAGCGGTTACATGCCATCTGTATACTAAAAAATTCCGGCTTTAAGCGGGCAATGAGGTGTTCCTCAGGATACGCTTAAAGCCGGAATTTTTTTTGTGTGTAATAGGATTCAGGTGTCAAAATATGCGGATTCGATTTTTATGTGTATATCATGTTATATTTATGCATATCAGCTCCGTTGTACGAAG